>Ga0265298_10006096_pt1 | contig 14964 bp, 10 predicted proteins | sample AusTroGonzalo_MG_3_FD_193486 | JGI IMG/M metagenome (GOLD analysis project Ga0265298, IMG submission 193486) | Bovine rumen microbial communities from tropical cattle in Woodstock, Queensland, Australia - Gonzalo_01 | ecosystem: Host-associated > Mammals > Digestive system > Stomach > Rumen ... | reverse complement strand
CCCCTGATATGCAGAAATATATTTATGGAAAATGGGGAGAACTGCTGAAAACCGCCGGCGCTTTCCTGCGGGATACGGTGTACCCCGAAGGTGCTGTCTGCAGCTGCTGCGGAAAGATCTCTGACGGGCGCCCTCTGTGCCCGGACTGCCGGGAAAAACTGGAACGGGACGGCACTGCCTTCGCCTGGTTTTTCACAGAGCTTGAACCGGATCTTCCGGCTTACAGCCTGCGGCCTCATGAAGGGCTGAGCCGGGATCTTGTGCTGAAGCTGAAGCATCAGGGAGAAGCCTGTCTGGCCAGAGAAATGGCAGCGGCCGTACTGCCGCTGCCCGCGTTTCTGTCCTTCTCTCCGGACACCGTGGTAACCTGGGTTCCGATGCCGGCGAAACGGCTCCGTGCCCGGGGCATTGACCACGGCAGGCTGCTGGCGGAAGCTGTCGCGGCTGAACTGGGCCTTTCCTGCCGGAAGCTTCTCAACCGGGCCAACGACCGTTCCAAAGCCCAGGCCACCCTGGGCCAGGAAGGACGCCTGAAGAACCTGGCCGGAGTCTTCTCTCCCGCCGTCAGAATAAGAACCCCGGTATTGCTCGTGGATGACGTGCTGACCACCGGCACCACCGCCCGCCGCTGTGCCGAGGCTCTCCGGACCGGCGGTGCGGTACACATCACTGTCCTGACGTTCACCCGGTCCGTAAAGGGAACACCCATGTAAATAAGCCTCCCAAAGATTCAGAAATCTCCGGGAGGTTTTTTGTCGGGTTTTTATCCGACAAACTCGTGATATATCGCGCGGATCGTAGCTTCGAAGTCGCTTTCGTTGACGCCGACGATAATGCTCAGCTCGCTGGAACCCTGGTCGATCATCCGCACGTTGATCCGGGCGCGGCTCATGGCCTTGAACAGGCGGGCGGCGGTGCCGCAGTTATGCACCATGCCGCGGCCGACGGTGGCAATGATGGCCAGCTGGTCGGAAACGCTGACGGTACCCTGGCCGTCCACCAGCGCCTCGATTTTCTCCGTAACCTCCTTCAGGTGAGGTTCCAGGGCGTCGCTCTTCACGACCACGCACATGGTGTCGATGCCGGTGGGCATATGCTCAAAGCTGATCCCCAGATCTTCCAGGACGGACAGCACCTTACGGCCGAAACCGACTTCGCTGTTCATCATGTTTTTTTCCACGTTGATGACGCTGTAGCCCTTATGGCCGGCAATGCCGGTGATGGTCGGAACATAGACCTCATGGGGGGCGTTCTTGCTGATCATGGTGCCGGGATGATAAGGCTTGTTGGTGTTGCGGATGTTGGTCGGAATGCCGGCCTGGTGCACCGGGAACATGGCGTCCTCATGCAGGACGGAAGCACCCATGTGGCTCAGTTCCCGCAGCTCTTTGTAGGTAATGGAGGAGATTTCCGCCGGCCCGTCAATGATCCGGGGATCCGCCATCAGGAAACCGGAAACGTCCGTCCAGTTTTCATACACGTCAGCATGAACCGCCCGGGCTACCAGAGCGCCGGTAATATCGCTGCCGCCGCGGGAGAACGTACAGACCTCGCCGTTTTCCTTCGCGCCGTAGAAACCGGGAATCACCGCGGATTCCCCGTCAGCCAGCAGAGCGGACAGCTTCTCCTGTGTTCTGGAATTACTTACGGTCCCGTCCTCATGGAAAACAATGCCTTCAGCAGCGTCGACGAAACGCCAGCCCAGGTAATCCGCCATCAGCAGGCCGCAGAGGTATTCCCCGCGGCTGGCGCACCAGTCCTTTCCCTTGCCGGCAGCGATGCCTTCCTCGACTTCATTCAGGCTGGATTCGATATCCACCTTCAGATGCAGGCCCTGGGCAATGGACAGATACCGGTCCCGGATTTTGGAAAAGGGGTCGGTAATGGATTTGCCTTCGGATGCGAGCCGGTGGCATTGGTACAGCAGATCCGTCACCTTGTCGTCCCCGTCAAAACGCTTGCCCGGAGCACTTGGGACCAGATAGCGCCGGGTCGGTTCCAGCTCGAGGATGCTGCGGACCTTGCGGAATTGTTCATCACTGGACAGCGAACTGCCGCCAAACTTGGTTACGATACATTCAAGCACGGGATTCCCTCCATCGTCTTCGTTCAAGTGCAGACCGAACGTTATTTTACTGCCGGAAGCCTCGGCATGTCAAGCAACGCTTTGATTTTCAAGGGATATCCCGAAAAACCCGTTTGCTTTTTCAGCAAAAACCGCTTACAATACTGGGGAAAGATTATTCCCCGGGAGGTTTGAACATGAGAGTATTGGTGACCGGCGCGGCCGGGCAGCTGGGGCATGACGTGCTGGCGCTGCTCCGCATCCGCGGGATTGAGTGCCGCGGAGCGGACCTGGCGGAGTTTGACCTGACTGACGGTGCGGCTGCCAAGGCCTTTGTCATGGCCTATGCCCCGACAGTGATTGTGCACTGCGCCGCCTATACCAATGTGGATAAAGCGGAATCCGAGCCTGAAATCTGCGCGGAAGTCAACGGCATGGGTACCATGAATATGGTCCGGGCCGCCCTCGCGGTGAACGCGAAGCTGCTTTACATCTCTACGGACTATGTGTTCGACGGTTCGGGGGAAAGGCCCTGGGAACCGGATGATGAATACGGCCCGCTGAATGTATACGGTATGAGCAAAGTGCAGGGTGAGGACGCGGTTCGCAGCCTGATGACCCGGTTCTTTATCCTCCGTACCAGCTGGGTGTTCGGCCTGAACGGCAAGAACTTTGTCCGCACGATGCTTCGTCTGGGTGAGGAAAAGCCCGAGCTTCGGGTCGTGGCGGATCAGATCGGTTCTCCGACCTATACCCGGGACCTGGCCCGGGTCATCTGCGATATGATCCCGACGGAAAAATACGGGATCTATCATGTGCGGAACGAAGGGTTCATCTCCTGGGCGCAGTTCGCCGAAATGATCATGAAGAAGGCGAAGCTGGACTGCAGGATCATTCCTGTAACGACGGCGGAATACCCGACAGCTGCCAGGCGGCCGCTGAACTCCCGTATGGACGGCAGCAAGCTGGCGGAAATGGGATTCGATCCCATGCCGTCGGTGGAGGACTCGCTGGACCGGTATCTGGAGGAACTGCGGAACGCTGTGTAATTATAATTCTTCCGGATTGATTCCGTTGGCTTTGAGGCCCTTCAGGAAATCTTCAGGCAAGGGAGCCTGAAAAGCCAGTTTTTCATGAGTCCGGGGATGGGTGAAGGCGAGGGAAAAGGCGTGAAGCATCATACAGGGGACTTTAACGCCTTTGTCTGATCCGTATACCGGATCCCCGCAGACGGGATGGTTGATGCTTTTCAGATGTACACGGATCTGGTGGGTCCGGCCGGTCAGGATGTGCACGTCCAGCAAAGTACAGCCCCGGCCCTCCTGAATGGTTTTCCATTCGGTAACCGCCTCCCGGCCGTCCGGATCGACGGCCATTTTTTTGCGGTCATTTTTTTTGCGCCCCAGAGGCGCGTTAATCACACCCTCCGCCTCCCGGAAAACGCCCTCCGCCAGAGCCCGGTAATGTTTTTCAATTTTCCGCTCCCGGAGCATGTCCGACAGGGCCTGCTGGGTTTCATCATTCTTAGCCACCATCAGCAGGCCGCTGGTATCCTTGTCCAGCCGGTGCACGATGCCCGGGCGGAGCTCACCGCTGATCCCGCCCAGGGAGGACAGCTTCGCCAGCAGGGCGTTCACCAGCGTCCCTTCGCTGTGTCCCGCTGAAGGATGCACCACCATGCCCCGTGGTTTGATAACCACCGCCATGTCCTCATCCTCGTAGAGGATTTCCAGCGGCAGGTCCTCCGCCCGGGGAACAGGATCCTTTGGCGCGGGAACCGTCAGGATGACGGCGCTGCCCGGAGCCGGTTTCTCTCCGGCCTTCCGGCAGGGCTTCCCGTTCACCGTACAGAAGCCCTCGTCCATCAGGGCGGCCGCCCGGGATCGGCTGAGGCCTGCGGCTTCAGACAGCAGCACATCCAGCCGCCGGCCGTCCGCCGGAATCTCAATGATTCTCTCTTCCATTCCCGTCATGGCTTTCCTCCTTCTGAAACAAAAGACAGCCGATTACAATGGCGCAGCCGGAAGTCAGGAATGCGTCCGCCACATTGAATACGGCAAAGTCCACAAACAAAAGCTCGATCATATCCGGTACATAGCCCAGGAAAAACCGGTCAATCATGTTTCCGGCGGCACCGCCCAGCATCATCATAATGCCGGCGGTCACCGTTCTGCTCATCCGTTTGTTTCTCAGATACCATCCCGCCGCGAGGATGATCGCCAGGCTCAGGATCCCCAGCAGCCAAGGCTTTCCGCTGAGCATGGAAAAGGCGATTCCTTCATTCCGTACCAGCCGAAGCCGGACCGCGCTGGGAATCAGCACCTGCCCCGCTTCCGGCAGGGAAAAGCTCAGGATCTTCGTAATCCGGTCCAGAATCAGCACGGCAGCCGCGATCCACAGTCCGTCCCGCTTTCTCACGCGTCCTGTCCTGCCTTTCCTGCCGCTTCCGCCGCCTTTTTCTCCTTCGCGGCTTCCGTCAGGATTTCCAGCCGCGCGGTCAGTTTCCGCATGACCTTCAGGGCTTCCCGGAGGCAGTCCGTATCGCTGCCGCTGACGTTCTTCAGGGTCAGGGCTGCCGGCGCCCGGGCGGACAGCACAAGCCGCCCGTCGGTCTCGGCGATCGCCTGCAGGAAGCAGGCAGGATCCGGCACACAGCGCTCATCCAGCCGCATCCGCAGGCCTTCCCGGCCGCGGGATACGCTCGAAACGCCGATCCGGTTGCACAGGGCCCGCAGCTGGCTGACATCCAGCAGGGTATCCACCACCGCGGGCAGTTCGCCGTAGCGGTCGATCAGCTCGTCGGTCACGTCCGCCCTGTCTTCGTCGGTCGCCACGGAAGCAATGCGCTTGTACATCTCCATCCGCTGCTTTTCTTCCGCCACATAGTCTCCCGGCAGGAAGGCGTCCACCCGCAGGTCCACGCGGGTTTCCAGCTCCGGAGGCGCGGCCTTCCCGCTGACCTCGGCAAGGGTCTCCTCCATCAGTTTGCAGTACATATCATAGCCGACCGTGGAAAGATGCCCGTGCTGCTCCGGCCCGAGGATATTGCCGGCGCCGCGGATTTCCAGGTCCCGCATGGCGATGCGGAAGCCGGCGCCGAACTCGGTGAACTCCCGGATCGCGGCCAGCCGCTGCTGGGCGGTCTCGGAAAGGATCCGGTCCGGCCGGACCGTGAAGTAGGCATAAGCCTGGCGGTTGCTGCGGCCTACCCGGCCCCGCAGCTGGTACAGCTGGCTGAGGCCGAAACGCTCTGCGTCATAGACAATCAGGGTGTTGGCGGCGGGTACGTCCAGCCCGTTCTCGATGATGGTCGTGCACAGCAGCACGTCATAGTTTCCGTTGTAAAAGTCCATCATCACGTCTTCCAGCTGGTGCTCCCGCATCTGGCCGTGGGCCACACCGATCCGCGCCTCCGGAACCAGCGCCCGCAGCCGCTCATAGAACCGCTCGATGCTTTGGACCCGGTTGTAGAGGAAATAGACCTGGCCGCCCCGGCTGACTTCCCGCAGGATCGCGTCCCGGATCAGGGCGTCGGAATATTCCGTTACCGCTGTCTGTACGGGAATCCGTTCCTCCGGCGGGGTTTCCAGCAGGCTCATATCCCGGATCCCGGTCATGCTCATGTGCAGCGTCCGGGGTATTGGGGTGGCGGACAGGGTCAGCACGTCCACCTGCCGCTTCATGTTCTTGATGATTTCCTTATGGGCCACGCCGAAGCGCTGCTCCTCGTCCACGATGAGCAAGCCCAGGTCCCTGAACTTGACGTCTTTTCCCAGCAGCCGGTGGGTGCCGACGATGAAGTCAATTTCCCCGGAAGCCAGCTTCTGAATAACTTCCTTCTGTTCCTTCGGCGTGCGGAAACGGGACAGGTAATCGATCCGCGCGCCGGTACGGTGGAAACGCTTCAGGATCGTGTTGTAATGCTGTTGGACCAGAATAGTGGTCGGCGCGAGCAGCGCCGCCTGTTTGTTGTTCACGATGGCCTTGAAGGCCGCCCGGAGGCTGACTTCCGTTTTGCCGTATCCCACGTCACCGCAGAGGAGCCGGTCCATGTTCCGGTCGCTCTCCATGTCCGCGGTGATCTCCCGCACGCTCTGGACCTGGTCCGGCGTCAGTTCCCAGGGAAACTCGTCCTCGAATTCCCGCTGCCAGGCCGTGTCCGGCCCGAACGCATATCCGGTATTCCGGCTGCGCTCGGCATAGAGGTTCCGCAGATCGAAAGCCAGCGTTTTCAGGCTTTCCTTGACCCGGCCCTTCTGCCGGGCCCATTCGGAACCGCCCAGCCGGTTCAGCTTCGGTGTGGATCCCGGGTTCCCGATATAGCGCTGAACCCGTTCCAGCTGTTCCACCGGCACATAGAGCTTGTCATTGCCGGCATACTGGATCAGCAGGTAATCCCGCCATGCGCCTTCGGACTGGATCCGGGTTGTTCCCCGGTAGATGCCGACGCCGTGGTCCTCATGTACGACATAATCCCCGACCTTCAGGTCGGTAAAGGTGGAGATCCGTTCGCCGGAATGCTTCCTGCTTTTGCTCTTCCGGTATCCCTCGCCCCAGATGTCCGCGTCGCTGACCACGGCAACCCCGCATTCCTTCAGCAGGAAGCCCTTGCTCAGCGTCAGCGGCAGGATCACCGCCTCTCCGGCTTTCAGGGCGGGGCATTCTTCCCGGAAAGGGACCTTCTCGCCCAGCTCCGCCAGGCTTTCTTCCAGCCGCTTTCCGCGGGAGGCCCCGCCGCTGAGCAGGAAGACCCGGATTCCCTGGCTTTTCCAGGTGCTCAGGTCACTCTTCAGCGGGCGGATCTGGCCGTTGTAGCCCGGGATCCCGGCCGCCCCGGCGTCGAACACCCGGTCCGGCCGGATCCCGCCGAGGCCCAGCAGCATCTCCGTTACCAGCGCCCTGGGGCAGGGGGACAGTTCTTTGAGGATCGTCTCCCAGTCCGCCAGCAGGCCCTGCTGCGCCGTCACAGCTTCCCGGCGGCCGACCGCGTTCATCAGGTCCTCCGCGAAGCCCTGCAGCCGTTCCTCTATCCGGGTGCGCAGCCTGTCCGGTTCACAGAGAATTACCAGGTCGGGCCGGAACCAGTCGGTTACCGTGCCCGGATTGTCTGTCAGCACCGGCAGCCAGGCCCGGATCCGGCGAAACGGCAGCCCCTCTGCAAGGTTTTCCGCTTCCTGGCGCAGGCGTCCGAGCCGCATGTCCGCGGCGTTCTCCGCCGCCTCCTTCCAGGCCTTCTCCCGGATCTTCGGGCTCAGTGCCGTATCAAAGAAGGCTTCGTCGTCCGCGTCGTCATCCGGCAGGGGCGGCAGGGAATCCAGCAGATCCTCCGCGGCAGGGGCCGGAGGCTCCTCCCCGATGGCCTCCAGCATCCGCAGGGAGGCCTCTGCGTATGCGTTCTCCTCCAGCAGCGCCTCGCAGGCCGGAGTCAGCAGGACCTCCTTCGCTTCCCCGAGGCTCCGCTGGCTGATGCAGTCAAACTCCCGGAGGCTGTCGATCTCATCGTCGAAATACTCGATCCGAATCCCCTGGCTCAGCGCCGGTGGATACACGTCGATGATCTCGCCCCGGCGGGCATACTGCCCCTTGCCCTCCACCATGCCTACCCGTTCGTAGCCCATGCGGTCCAGCCGTTCGGTCAGCGATGCCGGCGGAAACACGTCCCCCGGCTTCAGGCTCACCGTCAGCGCCCGGAATGGCTCCGGCCGTCCCATGCGCTGGCTCAGGGCTTCAACGCCGACGCACAGGCATTTTACCTCTCCCCGGCTGACCGCGGCCAGCGCCTCCAGCCGGCGCCAGCTGCTCTCCAGGCTCCCGGCCGCCCTGGTCAGGTCAATTTCCCCGCCGGGCAGGAATGCCCCGCTGCCGGAAAGCTGTCGGATATCGTCCGCCGCCCGGGCCGCCTTCAGGTCGTTGTCCATCACCAGCAGGGTTTTCTTCCCCCGCGCGGCGGTCACGCAGGCCAGGGCCGCGGTCAGGGACGGGTGCAGCCCGGTCAGGGCCAGCGTGGTTCCCTTTTCCGCCCGGATCAGTTCCTCCAGCCCCGGAAACGTCAGTGTGTCCAGAATTCCGTTCATGTTCCCTTCCCCGCGTGATTCATCGCATAGTCAATTCCGTGTTCAACCCAGTTCACTGCCGCCTCGGCCGCCCGGTCAAAGGCCTCCTCCATGGCCGGCTGTTCCTCCCTGGTATACCGGCTCAGCACCCACTCCGCCAGATCCTGCCCCGCCGGCCGGTCCCCGGTGCCGATCCGGATCCGGGGAAAATCGGTGATCCCCGTCTTTTCAACGATGGAGCGCATCCCGTTATGGGTGCCCGGCCCGCCGTTTTTCCTCACCCGGATCCTGGCCGGCGGCAGGTCGATATCGTCATAGATCACCATCAGGTGATCCGGTGCTGCGTTGTACTTTGCCATCAGCCGCTTCACGCATTCGCCGCTGTTGTTCATGAACGTTGTCGGCTCGCAGAGGACGATTTTCTTCCCCGCTTCCGCGATCTCCGCTGTCATTCCCGGCAGCAGCAGCTTTTTCTTCAGCGTCACGCCCCATCGCTTCGCCAGCCGGTCCGCCGCCTCGAAACCCGCGTTGTGCCGGGTATGGGCATACTTTTCCCCGGGATTCCCCAGTCCTACGATCAGAAAGATTTCCTTTTCCATGCTGTCTCCCCAAAAATACCTTTTGGCGAAGGGCACGCCGTCCCCTTCGCTGAACACAGTTTCTCACCTTTCCCCCGCCCTGTCAAGAACAGAACCAATACTTCCCTTTCGCTCCAAAACGTGGTATGATTCGCATTGAAATTTTTTCTCCGGGAGGAGTCCTCATGAACCTGATCATTCCGAAACATTATAATCCCGTGCTGGATCTTCGGGATACGGAGATCGCGATCAAGCTGGTCAAGGACTTTTTTGAGACGGAGCTCGCCAAGGCCCTGAACCTGACCCGTGTCTCCGCCCCGATCATGGTCACCCCCGAAAGCGGCCTGAACGATAACCTGAACGGTGTCGAGCGCCCCGTCTCCTTTGATATCCTGGAAACCGGGCAGCAGGCGGAAATCGTGCATTCCCTGGCGAAGTGGAAACGCCAGGCTTTGAAGACCTACGGTTTCTCCGTGGGCGAAGGCCTGTATACCGATATGAACGCCATCCGGCGGGATGAAATTACCGATAACATCCATTCCATCTTCGTCGACCAGTGGGACTGGGAGCGGATCATGGCGCCCGGGGACCGGAATGAGGATTTCCTGAAGGAGATCGTGGAGCGGATTTATCTGACCCTGCGGAAAACGGAGGGCTATGTCTGCGCCCATTATCCGCATATCCGCCCGGAACTGCCGGAACGGATCACTTTCATTACCACCCAGAAGCTGGAGGACCGGTATCCGGATCTGAGTCCGAAGGAGCGGGAGTATAAAGCCGTGAAAGAATACGGCGCCGTATTCCTGATGCAGGTCGGCGGTGCGCTGAAATCCGGAAAAATCCATGACGGCCGCGCTCCGGACTATGATGACTGGAGCCTGAACGGCGATATTCTCCTGTATGATCCGCTGCTGGATATCTCCCTGGAGGTCAGCTCGATGGGTATCCGCGTGGATCCGGAAACGCTGAGGAAGCAGCTGAAGATCCGGGGCTGTGAGGAACGGGCGGAGCTCCCCTTCCAGAAAGCCCTCCTGAATGGGGAACTGCCGCAGACCATCGGCGGCGGCATCGGCCAGAGCCGGATGTGCGTTTATTTCCTGCGGAAAGCCCATGTGGGCGAGGTTCAGGCGAGCCTGTGGCCGGAAGAGGTTGTTAAGGCCTGCCGGAACGGGAATATCCCGCTGCTGTAAAATGATCGAAAAAAAAGAAGCGCTGTCATTATGGCAGTGCTTCTTTTTCCTGGTTTTGTTCTTCTTTGTTTTCCTCCGCCGGTTTCCAGCGGCGGCGGAAGTAAGCTGCAACGGTTCTGAAATCCTGCTTGACGCCTTCGAAGATCCGTCCGCGGATCGCGCCGACCAGAACCGCCATGGCCACCGGGCCGCCGATCAGGCCGATGACGCCGCCCATCTTCATGCCGACGAACATGCCGATCAGGCTTTCCAGCGGGGTGATGCTCATGGCGTTGGATACCAGCTTCGGCTCCAGCAGCCTGCGCAGGAGCTGCAGGCCCAGGGTCAGGCCCAGCAGCTGCCATCCGATCGCTGTATCTCCGCCCAGGAAATAGATGATGGACAGCACGATATATAAAAGGCCGCTGCCGATCATCGGAATCATTTCCATAATGCCCGCGGCCATGGCCAGCACCGCCGCGTAGGGGTAACCGAACAGGGCCAGGTATGGCCAGCTGACCAGCAGAACAATCAGCGCGAAAACACCTTGCACCTTCAGGTAGGCGGACAGGTTCCGGACCGCGCTGTTGGTCAGCTGGGTCGACGTGGAATCCTGGCGGCGGAGCCGTCCTCCGGGCAGAACCGCCCGGATGTTGTCATAATCCTTGGTAACGAAATACAGCGCCATAGCCAGGAAGCTGACATAGATCACCATATACGGCATGCTGGTTGCCAGGTTGACCAGCCAGGCCAGCAGCGCCTCAGCGGCGGCGGGCCCCAGTTCCGTTACCCGGCCGATCATGTTGTCCATCGCGCCGCGCACCCATTTCTCGGAATCGGGGGAGATGTTGACCGCGCTTTCGAGGATGCTGTTGGTCAGGCTCCTGATCGCGGACACCGTATCCCTGACGATATCCCCGGAGTGGTTCACCAGATCCGTCATCTGGTCGATCACGAAGGACAGGAAGAAGGTGAGCACCGCGATCCCGACAGCGATCGTCAGGATCACCAGGATCACGCTGGCCAGGCTGCGCTTCATCTTCAGTTTTTTCTCGCAGAAAAGAATTACGGGTTGCAGCATCGCTGCCAGCGGAATCGCCAGGATAAACGGGCTCAGCTTGTCCCAGATTTTGGGCAGCAGCCACCAAGCCAGCAGGGCGCCGATGATAAATGCGGTACATTTGAACAGCAGCCGCTCCCCCGCTTTTCTTTCCTCACTCATGCCGCGTCCCTCATTTCGCTTCCCGGTTGTTCTTCTCGTTCACCGTATCGATTTCGCTTCGCCTCAGCTGCGGCGCGCAGGCCGGGCAGCGGGTCAGGTTTTTATACGGTTTGTCCTCCAGCTGGCCGTAAGTGAACGCCGTCATCGGTTCAAATTTGTCCTTGACCTCGGAGCAGGTGGGCTGGGAATGGTACATCTTTCCGCCGTTCGGGTTCCAGTACAGCTCCAGTTCGTCGTCCGGATAGTCCAGCACCCGCCCGATTTCGTCCCAGATGATCACCTTGGTGCAGGGGGTCTTGTGCAGGTTCTTCCACAGCCAGGATATGGAGATTCCCTCCGGGGTCGACCGCCGCTGTACCCGGATGCATCCGTGGCTCGCCTTCTCCCCCAGATAGCGCTCGCAGCGGCGGTAGTTCCGCTCCTCGGCGCCGGTCTCCTTGTTTGTCTCGAACAGGCAGGGCACCTCGTGGATCAGGATACCGCTGTTGATCCGCATTCCCATATCGCAGAACAGCTCGCCTGCCCAGAATCCGCCGGTCCAGCTGACGATCAGGAATTCTCCCGCCGGGGTTTCGGCAAATGGCGTGTCCGACCGGGGAAAACCGGTGGAGCACAGCAGGGTGGACAGGAGCTTTCCCTCTTTGAACACGTACAGGCGCTGCTGGAGTTTGTCGATCACCAGGCCGTAGGTCTGGTCGACCTCTTTCTCCTCCAGCAGGGATGTCCGGACGTATCCCTGGAAGGGGAGCGCCCAGACTTTGACAGCGGAGCCCTCCTCACAGCTGGAGTATGCTTCAATCAGGGTCCATTCCTCTCCCCGGTCCAGTACGTGTACGCACTGGCTGGAGCAGGTTACGACGCCTGTATACTCTTCACAAGACGTATCCGGGTCCTTCCGGACCCGGATCTGTTCGCGCTGTGCGCCTTTGAGCACGGTCACCGGCTGCGTCAGCACCTTCCAGATCGCTTCCTCGTCCATCTGTCCCATGGGCAGATTCCAGAAGCAGGGCAGGTGGTCGCATTGGTGGCCGTTGATTTCGTTGGGAGTAAAGTATTCGATGTCCGTCGCCAGCAGGGTTTCCCCTGCCTCCGGCAGATCCACCTCTTCGATCAGATCCGCCTGGGAAAGGTCCTCCGCCAGCGAAGCGCCGGACAGCAGCACGGCCGCGGCCAGCGCCGCCAACAGCTTCTTCACGCGGAAGATCCCCCTTTCCTTACTTCATCGCCTGGGTGCGCGCCCAGCCGGCGTCGATGGCTTCCTGATGGCTGGTGGCGTAGGGCCCGATCTTCTCCACCTGTTCCTGGGTTCTCGGGAAGTGGATACAGGTGTGGCCGGCGAAGTTGTTGTCGGTGATATGCTGGGTGCCGTGGGGCGAAGAGTGGGTCGACGCCATGTAGACCGCGCCGTTGGAGAACACGACCCAGACCGCCTTCGGGTTCCACGTGTTGCCTCCGAACACCTTCAGCATCTTCGCCGTATCATTGGCGGTCAGCGGCTCGCAGTCCGCGTGGGCGCCGACGGAGAAGATATGCACCTGGTAGGAGATGCCGCTGCCGAAGTCATAGATAGTGGCATAAGGATAGCTCTTGGCCACGCTTTTGATCGAAGTATACCAGTTCTCGTAGCGTACCTGGGAAGCCGATGGTCTCGCGGTGGACACGGATGCCGTCGTCGCGGCAGGCGCTGCTGTCGCCGTGGCGGTTCCGTTCTTGGCTACGTCGGATCCGCTGTTGATGGCGCTCAGGGTCTTGGCGCCGGCTACGCCGTCCGCCTTCAGGGAGTTCGCCTTCTGGAAGGCCATGACCGCCTTGGCGGTGTTCGTGCCGTAAATGCCGTCCGCCTTGCCGTTCAGGTAGCCCATCTGGATCAGCAGGTTCTGCAGTTTCTTGACTTCCGTGCCCGTGGAGCCCCGCTTCATGGTCTCGCCGGCCTTCGCGTCGGTGGCTTTCTTTGTGTCGCTGGCGGGAGAAGCCGCCTTCGCGTCGCCGCCGAAGAGGATTTTCTGGGTCGCCTCGCCGGCGGTTCCGTCCTCTGTCAGGCCGTGGTTTTTCTGGAAGGCTTTGACCGCTTCCACCGTCTTGTCGCCGTATTTTCCGTCAGCCTTGCCGGACAGGTATCCCAGTTCGATCAGCCTCTCCTGCAGCTGGGTCACGTTCGCGCCGGTATCGTCTTTCCGCATGGTCGCCCAGATGCCGGCTCCGTCTTCCGCGGCGGGGTCCGCCGTTTCCGCGGGGATCGGCGTCGGGGTAGTGCCCTTCTTCAGGGCGTTGGTGCTGAACAGCACTTCATAGGTGCTCTTGCCGGCCACGCCGTCGGGCTCGAGGCCCATGGCAGTCTGGAATTCTATCAGGGCTTTGACGCTCAGGTTGCCGAATTTGCCGTCCACCCGGCTCTTGAAATAGCCCAGTTCCTTCAGGCGCTTCTGGACCGTCTTCGCGTCTTCTCCCTCGCTTCCCTTCTTGATGGACACGGTCGGAATATTATAGGTCGGCGTGGGAGTCGGGGTCGGGGTCGCCTTCGGGGCATCTGCCCGGACCGCGCTGTCGGCATAGATGGCTGCCTGGGTTTCGGCGTAGGCTACGCCGTCCTTCTTCGGCAGGTTGTTCTTTTTCTGGAAGTTCAGCACCGCCACCTTGGTGGCGCCGTCATAGGTGCCGCTGGGAGTGACCACATAGCCGAGCTCCGCCAGCCGCTCCTGGAGTTTTCTGACGTTGTCCCCCGTGTTGCCCAGCTTCATGGTCACGCCGCTGACCGGGCTCAGGGTCTTGATCTTTGTCGCGGTTCCCTTGGCGTTCTTCGGCTTGCCGGAATAGATGAAAGCCTGGAGGTTGGCGTCCACGATTCCGGTTTCCGGATACCCGTTCTTTTTCTGGAAGGCGATAACTGCCTTCTCTGTGCCGGCGCCGAATTTGCCGTCGGGCTTGCCGTTGAGGAAGCCCAGCTCAATCAGGGCGCTCTGCAGGGCTTCCACCTGGTCCCCGCTGGACCCTTTCTGGAGCACCTGGTAGGAATTCGCGTCCTCTTCCGGGCTCAGGGTAGGTACCGGCGAAGGCGTTGCGGTTGCTTTGGTTTTGACGATCTTCTTGACCGTGATGTAGTCTGTCTTGACATAGCCCTTGGTGTTCTTGTATTCCACGGCCGCCCAGCTTCCGCTGACGGAGGTTACGGTGATCTCCGCGCCCTTCGGGATCGTCTTCAGCAGGTCGCTTCGCACGGAGCGGTTCTGCCGCAGGTTCACCTTCGCGGTGGTTACGGTCTGGTAGGGATATCCGCTGGCCGTCTCCACCTGGTCGGGCGCCGGCGTCACAATCACGGATTTATCCGTGTTGATGTACTGCTTCTGGACATACCCGTCCCGTCCCCTGGCTTTGACGTGGTACCAGCTGCCGGTTTCTCCCAGCACCTGCACCTCCTCGCCCTTGTCCAGGGTTTCCAGCACCACGGCGTTCCCGTTCGCGGACCGGCGCATCCGCACCGAATCCGTGGTCTTCGTGGTAAAGGGATAGCTCAGCGCCGCCAGTGCCACGGAGCAGGCCAGTGTGAGAGCCGCGGCAATCATGATCACGCGGCGGAAACGGATTTTCCACATATTCTTTCCCTCCTGCTGCGGCCTCCCGTCCCTGTGGACAGAAAAATCCCGTCAGCATATTGATACACACGGTTATTGTACAATGTTCGTATCAATATGTCAACGGGATTTTCATCATTTTGTAATATTTTTTTCACACATTTTCCACCGGTCGGGTACGTCCGGACAGCTCTGCCGGCTCCTTGCCGCCCGCAGCTCCACATAGCAGCCGCAGGCTCCGCAGGTACCCCGGTTCAGCTTTTCGCATTCCTTGCAGATGTCCAGTCTCCACCGCCGTACCGTTTCCG
>Ga0265298_10006094_pt1 | contig 14965 bp, 13 predicted proteins | sample AusTroGonzalo_MG_3_FD_193486 | JGI IMG/M metagenome (GOLD analysis project Ga0265298, IMG submission 193486) | Bovine rumen microbial communities from tropical cattle in Woodstock, Queensland, Australia - Gonzalo_01 | ecosystem: Host-associated > Mammals > Digestive system > Stomach > Rumen ... | reverse complement strand
GTCTTATAAAGGAAGATTTAAACAAATATAAAGATGGAATTCCTCAAAGAAAATATATTATTTCGACACATCATAGTTTATTTTTTAATCTTGTCTATAATGAACTAAAAAAAGAAAAGTCGAAGACATATTTTCTTTATAAAACTAAGGAGGAAACATATAAATTACAGGCGACAGATGATTCTCCGTTTTTTCATCATATAGAACAACTTTGTGAGCTGAATCAGCGTGTTAAAAAGTATGAAGAACAGGAGAAAAATAATTCAACAGTGGTTCAGTCGTCTATTTTAAAAACTTACCATTTTAATGAACTCCGTGCAATTTTGGAAAAAACGGCTCTTTTTTTTGGACATGGCGATATTTCATATTGTTTGAAAGATTTTCCTGATAAAGATTTATTTGACCGTGCTTTAAATATCATGAGCCATGGTAAGTATTCTATTTTTTCTCCAGTTGGAATGATGAAAGAAAATGCGGATTTGTTTGTGAATATTTTTCACTCTTTTGTTTCTAAATATAATTTTGAATTGCCAGAAATATTTTTTGAATAATCATGACACAATCTATTCAACAAGAATTGGGTAAAACCCTTTGGAACATCGCCAATAGCCTTCGCGGGGCGATGATGGCGGATGATTTCCGCGATTACATGCTATCCTTCCTTTTTTGGAAGTATCTCTCGGACAATTATGTATTGGCCGCTCAAAAGGAATTACGAAAGGATTATCCTGAACAGGGTGGTTTAAAGTCTTGGTATATTAAGAATTCAGAAGATTCGGATTTCTTCGAAAAACGGATGCGTAAAAAAGTCCACTATGTGATAAAGCCTGAATATCTATGGGAAAACATCACTGAGTTGGCGCGTACGCAGAATCAAGAATTGTTAAGTACTTTGGAAAAAGGGTTCAAGTATATCGAGAATGATTCTTTCGAAAGTTCTTTCAAAGGACTTTTCTCCGAAATTAATTTAAACTCTGACAAATTGGGAAAGGGGTATTCTGAACGCAATACTCTTTTGGCAAAGGTTATCACGACTATAGCTGAGGGCCTTGCTAAATTTTCTACGGAAACAGACTCGCTTGGTGACGCCTATGAATATCTAATAGCTCAGTTTGCGGCTGGTTCAGGTCAAAAGGCGGGGGAATTTTATACTCCACAAAAGATTTCTTCGATTCTATCTAAAATAGTCACTCTGGATAATCAGTTGCCGATATTGGGGCCTAAGGCTAAGTTGAATCGTGTTCTTGATTTTGCTTGTGGCTCGGGGTCACTTTTGCTGAATGTCCGTAAAGAAATGGCGGGGAAGGAAATCGGAAAAATATACGGACAAGAAAAGAATATCACGACATACAACTTGGCCCGCATGAACATGCTTTTGCATGGGGTAAAGGATGGCGAGTTTGAGATTCATCATGGCGACACTTTGTTGAATGATTGGAATATTCTGAATGAACCGAACCCAGCAAAGAAGATAAAGTTCGACGCCATTGTCGCCAATCCTCCGTTTAGCCTTCGCTGGGATCCTGATGAAGAAATGGCAAAGGATTTCCGTTTTAACGGATATGGCCTTGCACCAAGGTCTGCAGCCGATTTCGCGTTCTTGTTGCACGGGTTCCATTATCTAAGTGATGATGGGACTATGGCCATAATTTTGCCTCATGGTGTTCTTTTTAGAAGTGGAAAAGAAGAAATAATTCGAAAGAAGCTTCTGAATGACGATAACATTGATGCTGTTATTGGCTTGCCTGCAAATCTTTTTTATTCTACGGGCATCCCAGTCTGTATTATAGTCCTGAAAAAATGCAGGAAGAGTGACAAGGTCCTGTTTATAAACGCTAGTTCTGAAGAACACTATGAAAAAGGAAAACGTCAGAATTTATTACGCGATGAAGATGTCGAAAAAATTGTGGAAACTTATAAGACGCGAAAGAGTGAAAAGCGGTATTCGCGCGAAGTATCCATGAAGGAAATAGCGGAAAACGACTATAACTTGAATATTACTCGCTATGTGAGTATTTCTAAGGAAGAAGAAGAAATAGATCTGCTTGCTGTGGCTGAACAGCTTAAAGAGTGTGATAAGAAGATTGAGTCTTCTCAAAAGAAATTAAATGAATACCTTAAGGAACTTGGCTTGCCTTTGATTTGATGCTTATGACGGATTTGATAAATTTTGCAAAAGAAAATTTGAGTTTGGAACCTCATGATAAGCGGGATGTTTTTCTGATATTGTGTTCAATAAATTTCTTGAATGCAATGATAAAGAAGAATGAGTATAAAAATGTTATACATTATGGAGTAATCAAACCGAGAGTGTCAAGATTGTTTGAACAGTGTATAGAAGACAATACTCTTGTAGATGAATTTTTCTTTAATCAAAAAGAAAGATGTGCTTACATTCGCTCGTACGGTTTGCAATTTAGTTTTCACAATATTCAGGAATCTAATCCTATAAAAGAGTTTATAGAATCATCTCAAAATCATGTGCTTTCATGGGATGGAATACGTTTGCAGCCAATTGCTGAAGAATTATTTCAAATGGCGTGTGGGCTAAAAGATGGTTCTTTTCATGAAAACGATTTAGAGTCTTTTGTTAAGTCTTTAAAAGAGCAGGCTGGAGAAAGCGCTTAATGAAGGCAATCCTGATTATCGCGCATCACTGCATTCTTCCAGGAGCCTACAAGGGTTTCGAGGAAATCCTGGACAAGCTGCATCACGACTTGCCCGGTACACGAGTGGCGAGCACGAGCCTTCTGGATTTGGAAAATGATTTGCGCACGCTCTTGCGCGAAGATGTGGAATCGGTGACGCTCTTGCCTTACCTGCTTTTGAATGGTCAGCATTCCAAGAACGACGTGCCGCGCGTGGTGGCGAAATTGCAGGCGGAATTCCCGCAGATTCCTATCACGCTGTTGCCCTGCCTCGGCGACTGGAAAGAATTCGCAGACATGGTTGTCGCCGGTGTCCGTAATGCGCAACATGAGATTAATTCAGAGCGAGATTGCTTCGTCGAACAAAGTTCTCCTCGCAATGACAAAAGTTTGGACGATAATGCTTCATCCTCGCACCTCAAAGCGCCGCAGGCGCGAGCTCATGCCTCAAACCTCTTCTCCATCGAAGTCAATCTCGAAGGCAAGAACGTCCTCGTTGTGGGCGGTGGCCGCATCGCGCTGCGCAAGGTCAAGACGCTCCTCCCGACCGGAGCCCGCATCACCGTCGTTGCCCCGCAATTCGACCCCGAATTCGAATATCTTTCCTCAAAGGGCGAAGCCCGACCTCATACCTCATGCCTCATAACCTTAATTAACCGTCCTTACGAGCAACTCGATCTCCGTGGCATTTTCATGGTCTTTATCTGCACCGACCAGCCAGCCGTCAATGCTCAAGTTTCTAACGATGCCCGCGCTCGCCGCATTCTGGTCAATAATGCCTGTGACTACCTCGATGGCGACTTCATCGTGCCTGCCCGCATGGATTTCGGTGAAAACATCGTTGTAACGGTCTCCACGCAGGGCCGCGCCCCCTCGCTCGCCAAGAAACTCAAGCAGAAAATCCAGACCGAATGGGCCGAGGGCCTCGAACAGGTCGAACGGGATTTTTCGTAGCCACCTTTCCAAATCAATTTTCATTATCTTATATTTTATTTAAACAATTCAGTTCTAACCCCAAAAAGGAATGTCTTTATGAAAAATTTCATAATCCGGCACAGGTTGTCCTTTTTTGCATTCATTGCTGTTGTTGCATGTGTTACCGCTTGCGATGACTCTATAAATGTTACCGAAAATTCGGGAATAAATTCAGTTGTTTCCTCATACACGGAACTTGGCAAGTGCTCGGCTGAAAATGAAGGCGATGTGATTTTTGTGAAGGATTCGTCGGCTTTATATTTCTGTGTGGATAGTGTTTGGAAAATTATGTCGACTGTTGGCGACTCTACTAGAAATGCCCCAGTCTCTTGTTCTATGGAAGAATTGTACGATGGTTCGGGCTACAAAATAGAATGTGGTGGAGATTCTATAGGTGTTGTTTATAATGGAGAAAAGGGGGATGATGGCTTTTCTGGTATAAGAGGGCGAAAGGGAGATAAAGGAGACAAAGGCGATGATGGTAGAGATGGAAAATCCTGCACTGCCGTAGCCCTGGCCGATAGTAGTGGCTATAAGATTATCTGCGGAATGGATTCTGTGGGTGTCGTGTTGAATGGCAAAAAAGGTGATAAAGGGGATGACGGAAAATCCTGCACCGCCGAAATTCTGGATGACAGCACCGGGTTCAAGATTGTCTGCGGTACTGACTCCGTTGGCGTCGTGTTGAATGGTCAGGATGGCTCTGAGGGAAAATCTTGCAATGCCGAGGCTTTGGCCGATAGCTCGGGTTACAAGATTGTTTGCGGTACGGATTCCGTGGGAGTCGTGCTGAATGGTAATGCAGAGTCCGTTGAATCGTGTAATTTTGTTGAAGATGAATCCGGTCTTGTAACCTTGACTTGTGGAGATCGTTCGGTAACCTTTACTTCGTTGTCCTTCTGTGAAAACATCCCGTATAATTCTAAAACTCATTTCTGCGATCCCAGAACTCCTGCGGTTTATCGTTTCGTAACGATTGGCGAAGGCGAAAACGAGCAGACATGGATGGCAGAAAATGCCAATTATGAAACAACAAGTGGAAGTGCTTGTTATGATAATCAACCGGCGAATTGCGCTAGGTATGGCCGCTTGTATGATTGGTCTGCAGCCAAGGATGCTTGCCCAGAAGGATGGCATTTGCCGGATACTACAGAATTTATCACGCTGTTCAAGAACGTCGGAGGTGTAGCGCTATCTGCGACGGAGCGAGCCAATGTGGATGCCCTTAATTCAGATTACCGTTGTCTTAATGTTGCTGGCAAAAAGTTAAAAACTGAATATGGATGGGGTGAAAATAATGTGGGGGTAGATACTTATGGCTTTAGTGTGTTGCCGGCTGGTATATATAACGGCGATTTTGATCTTATAGGGACAAATACTGATATTTGGACTTCTTCAGAGGGAGTCTCAAATGATGCGTTTGTTATAGAGTTCTATAGTGTTAATAGTTATCTCCCTGTCGACGGTGTTTGTTGGCTTGATCACTCTGAAGAAGTGAAACGTTCCGTCCGTTGCATTAAAGACTAGATAACTAACCACCAATCACTAACCACTAACCACTAATCACTAACCACTAATCACTAACCACTAACCACTAATCACTAATCACTATGATTATCCGTCCTCGTCGCTTACGCAAGAATGAAACCATCCGCAACATGGTTGCGGAAACCGCAGTCAACCCTGATTCGCTCGTCTACCCGATGTTCGTGGTAGAAGGGGAGGGCATCAAGGAAGAAATTCCCTCGATGCCAGGGCAGTTCCGTTTCTCTATCGATGAAATCCTGAAGGAACTCGAAAGCTGCGTTGCGCTGGGAATCAAGTCGATATTGCTTTTCGGCATCCCGCACCACAAAGACGAAATGGCGACTTGCGCTTACGATGACGATGGCATTGTGCAGCGCGCGGTGCGTTCTATCAAGGCGCATTTCCCCGATCTGTACGTGATTACGGACGTGTGCCTTTGCGAGTACATGAGTCACGGTCATTGCGGGATTATCAAGGATGGTGACGTGGATAACGACCCGACGCTGGAACTCCTTGCGAAGACGGCGCTTTCGCACGCGATTGCCGGAGCCGACATGGTTGCCCCTTCCGACATGATGGACGGCCGTGTGGGAGCCATTCGCGAATGTCTCGATGAACATGGGTTCACGAACACCCCGATTATGGCATACAGCGCGAAGTTTGCGAGCGCCTATTACGGGCCGTTCCGCGATGCTGCTGATTCCGCCCCGCATTTCGGCAACCGCAAGAGCTACCAGATGGATGTGCGCAACGGTCGCGAGGCGATGCGCGAAGTGGCGCTCGATATCGAGGAAGGTGCCGACATCGTGATGGTGAAACCGGGCCTGGCCTTCCTGGATGTGCTGCGCGAGGCTGCCGGGATAAGCGACGTGCCTGTGGCTGTCTACAATGTGAGCGGCGAGTATTCCATGGTGAAGGCTGCCGCGAAACTAGGCTGGATTGACGAAAATGCCATTATCCGCGAAAATTTGTTGGCCTTCAAGCGTGCCGGAGCCGACATTATAATCACCTACCACGCCAAAGAAGCGCTTGAAAAAGGAATTTTTTGAAAAAAAAGATGAAAAAAGCTCGAATGTAAAAAAGTTCTTACAATTCTATGCATTTTTTATTGATTTTTATTTTTAAACGAGTTTATATTAGTATCATGTTTTTTAATGCATAAAAAACTCATTCAAATGGAGAAAAAGATGAAAAAACTTATGCTTATTGCTGCTATTGGTGCTGCAGCTATTTTCACTGCTTGCGGAGATGACTCTTCCTCGGGTCCCAGCGATGGTTGCTCGGTGAGTGTGAATGACAACTCTGTTGTTGTTACAACCTCTCTTGGTGGCTATTCCTCTACCACGACTTACACTCTTACTGAAACCGGTTACACTATGAAGTCCGAAGCTGATGGTATGGAACCGAAGGTGACTGAAATGCCGATGCAGACGACGATGGATGAACTCAAGGCAATGGGTGACCAGACTTGCCAGGTGTTCAATTCTGCCGAAACTGTTGCTAAGTAAGGCAATTCGAGAAACTTGTTTTAGTAGAATCCGGCTTTCGGGCCGGATTTTCTATTTTTATAACATGGACCATTCTCTTAGCGAAAAACTTTTTGCCGAAGCCAAGACTCTTATGCCGGGTGGCGTGAACAGCCCGGTGCGTGCCTACGGCAACGTGGGGGCCACTCCTCCGTTTATCGCCCGTGCGAAGGGCTGCCACATTTACGATGTGGATGGTAATGACTACATCGATTTCGTGGGCAGTTGGGGCCCGATGCTCCTAGGCCATGCACATGATTCCGTTATCAAGGCTGTTTCCGAGACGGCGCAGAACGGTCTCAGTTTCGGGGCTCCGTGTGGGCTCGAATCCGAACTTGCGAAACTCGTGATGAGCCTCGTGCCGAGTGTCGAGATGATTCGCATGGTGAATAGCGGGACCGAGGCGACAATGAGCGCTATCCGTGCCGCTCGCGGTTTTACCGGCCGCGACAAGATTGTGAAGTTTGAAGGCTGCTATCACGGCCATAGCGACAGCCTGCTCATCAAGGCGGGTTCGGGCATGCTCACGACGGGCAAGCCGAGCAGCAAGGGAGTGCCTGCCGACCTCGCAAAGTACACGCTTACGCTCCAGTACAACGACGAGGCTGGTGTTAAGGAACTCTTCGACAAGATTGGAGACGAAATTGCGGGAGTCATCGTGGAACCGGTGGCTGGCAACATGGGTGTCGTCCCTGCAAAGCCCGAGTTCTTGCAGACGCTTTCGGATGAAACGAAAAAGCATGGCGCGCTCCTGATTGTGGACGAGGTCATGACGGGATTCCGCGTGGGCATTCACTGTGCGCAGGGGCTTTACGGCATCAAGCCGGATTTGACTACGTTCGGCAAGATTATCGGCGGCGGTATGCCGGTGGGCGCTTATGGTGGCCGCCTGGATGTGATGCAGCAGATTGCACCGCTTGGTGGCATTTACCAGGCAGGGACGCTTTCGGGCAATCCGGTTGCAATGGCCGCTGGACTCGCTACGATGCGCGAACTGTCTACGCATCCGGAGCTGTACATGCATGCCGAGGCGATGACCAAACGCTTGATTGAAGGCCTCCAGGATGCGGCGAAGTCTGCGGGAATCCCGTTGGCTACAAACCAAGTGGGCTCCATGGGCTGTATCTTCTTTACCGAAGGTCCCGTGGAATGTTTTGCCGACGTGCAGAAATCCGACTTGGAACTCTTCCGCAGGTATTTCCTCGGCATGCTCGACGAGGGCATCTACCTTGCCCCGAGCCAGTTCGAGGCCATTTTCGTGAGTGCTGTGCATACAGAAAGCGACATCGACCGTACCGTCGATGCCGCCAGGAAAGTCTTTAAGTCGCTTTAACGCCTCGCTTTGTCATTCTCGGCGTCATAATGTCATCCCCGCGAAGGCGGGGATCTCCTTATCCTTCTTGCTCTGAATTTGTTTCTGGGCTGGTTGTTGCTTCGGCGTTTTCGGTGCTTTCAGCGTTCTTCGCTTCGGCATCCTTGTCACGGATGGTGGCGCGTCGAATCTTTCCGCTGATGGTCTTGGGCAGTTCCGTTACGAAGTCGATGATGCGCGGGCTCTTGTAGCTGGCGGCCACCTTCTTCGTGAACAGCTGGATTTCTTTTGCAAGTTCCTTTGACGCCTCGTAGCCCTTCTGGAGCACGATGGTCGCCTTGACTGCCTGACCGCGGTCCTTGTCCTCGACACCTGTTACAGCGACTTCGAGCACTGCGGGGTGCTTGTGGATGACTTCTTCCACTTCGAAGGGGCTGATGCGGTAGCCGGAACTCTTGATGAGGTCGTCGTTGCGGCCCACGAACCAGTAGTAACCGTCCTTGTCGCGGGTAGCGGTGTCGCCCGTATGGTAAACCCCGCCTTCGAAAACCTTTTCGGTGCGTTCGTCGTCGCAGTAATAGCCGCCGAACATGCCGAAGGGCTTACCCTGGTCAATCTTGATGATGAGTTCGCCGACTTCGTCATCGGCGCAGGGTTCACCGTTCGCGTTCACGATTTCCATGCGATATCCCGGAGACGGTTTGCCCATGGATCCAGGATGTGGCTCGCTAAATCCGAAGTTGCCCGTGGTGAGTGTGAGTTCCGTCTGTCCGTAGCCTTCTTGCATGCGGAGGCCTGTCTGTTCGTAGAACTTGTTGTAGATATCCACGTTCAAGGCTTCGCCTGCGGTGGTACAGTGCTTGAGGCTTGAAAGGTCGTACTTGCCGATGCCGTGTTGCAGAATGTAGCGGTATACGGTTGGCGGTGCACAGAACGTGGTTACCTTGTACTCGGCCATCTTTTCGAGCAGCTTGCCCGGGATGAACACCTTCATGTCGTAGGTGAACACGGCAGAACCGGCAATCCACTGCCCGTAAATCTTGCCCCACAGGGCCTTGGCCCAGCCGGTCTCGGCGACGGTCAGGTGGCGGCCGCCGTCAATCACGTGTTGCCAGTACTTGGCGGTCACGATATGGCCGAGCGGGTAGGTAAACGTGTGTGCGACCATTTTGGGGTTCGAACTGGTTCCGCTCGTGAAGTAGACGATCATGATGTCGTCGTTGTGCGTGGCGGCATCCCCTTCGGGGCGTTCGAACTTTGCGGGGAAAATTTCGTAGTCGTCGTAGAAGCTAATCCAGTTCTGGCGGGCCGTTTGGCCTACAGTCACGAGCTTTTCGACGGAGGGGCACTTGGACTTTGCCTTGTCCACTTCTTTCTGGAGCGCGGGCTCGTCGTAGGTGACGACCATCTTCACTTCGGCTGCCTTGAAGCGGTATTCCAGGTCTTCGGCCGCGAGCATGTTTGTTGCCGGGATGGCAATCGCACCGATGCGGTGGAGCGCCAACAAGAAGAACCAGAATTCGTAGCGGCGGCGGAGGATGAGCATCACGCGGTCGCCTTTCTGGATACCTTGTTCTGCAAGGAAATTCGCTGTGCGCTGGGATGCAAGCGACAAGTCCTTGAAGGTGAAAATGTGGCTTTCGTCGTTGTCGTCGCACCACACTAACGCTTCGCGCTTGGGTTCCGTCTTCGCGTATTCATCAACCACATCGTAGGCGAAGTTAAAATTTTCCGGAATGGAAATCTTGAAATTCTTGTAAAGGTCCTCGTAAGACTCGTAATCTATGCGGGAGAGAAACTTGTTGAGTATCATGTCTTGAATCCAGTGATGACGGGTCTTATAGATCCCTGTACATGATTTTTTCACGCATGGTGGATGTGTAGCGCACCATGTTCAAAATGCGTTTTTCACCGATGGTCCTGAAGTCCTTGTCGTGGAACACCAAGCGGTGGACTCCACCCGGCAGGAGCATCTTGAGGCAGGCGTATGTCTGCGCAATACCGAGAAGCGGGGTCGGGATGATGGAAAAGCTCAGTGTCCCGGAGCCGGTCTTCTTTGTCTTTCCGTCCACCTTCTGGTAGATGCCGTGGTAGTCTTCGTAGTAGTCGAAGATTTCCAGGGCCTGTTCCTTGAGGAACTTGTTCCCGAACCAGATGGGCGGGATGAATCCGGAGGGCTTTCCTGTGCCGTGTGCTTTCCACAGGGCGAGGCTCCTCTTGAGGAGTGCCTGCGTGAAACGTTCATCAAGGCCTGCGAACTCGGCTTCGTTGTTGGAAATCCAGAGGGCGATTTTGCCCTGGACGCTGCGCTTGAGGGAGAGATCGGCGCGGTGGCGAGCTCCGTGGAGCATAATTTCGTAACCCTCGTTCACGAATTTTTCGAGTTCTTCGCGGAACTGTTCCGCCTCGGACTCCGGTGCGGCCCCGAACGATGGGATGACAGCGATGCTGATGGGGGAGCCTGCGGCGTCTGCAATTTTCCTAATCTGGTTTCGCGTCCTCTTGAAGTTTAGCACGCTGAAACTGTGATAGCACAGGATAAACTTCTTCTTCTTGCGGGAGCTTTCTTCGGCGGCCTGGATGTCCAGGATGTCCTTGTTCTGTTCCATGAGAAGCCTCTAGTGCTTGTCGCTGTCCGAAGAGAAATTTTCTTCTTCGAGTTTTTGCGAGATAAACAGGTGATAAAAGAAAAACAGGATTGCCGTCAGTGCGGAAATCTTGAGCCACGATTTGAACAGCCAGTCGGACATGCGACGCTCCTTGGTTCTTCACGGCGTAAATTGCCGTTACACCCGAAAAATACAAAAAAAAGGATAAAAGGAGGAAAAATAATTGTTTTAAATAGATTCCATCGAGGCTACATCGGCTGTGTAGTCAACTCCTTCGACGTCAAATCCATTCGTGACGAGAAAGTCGTGGCGGTAACCAACGAGGTCACCCACTTGGGTGAAGTTTTCCTGTGTGATGGTGGCCATGCGTTTCTTGACTTCTTCTTGGACTTTGGGGTCCATTTCGAGGTCGTCGATGCGGATTCGCCCGACATTGTCGGTCGGTACAGCATCTCCCGTGTACAGGCGTTCGGCGAAGAGCCGTTCCATCTGTTCAATACAGCCTTCGTGTGTACCATTCTTTTTCATGACCTTGAATAGCACGGAGAGGTATAGCGCAATAATGGGGATGCTCACGCTCAAGCGCGACACGACGCCTTTGTTTACAGAAATGTAGGCCTTTCCCTTGAGACTTGCCTGTAGTTCGGCATCCATTTTCTTTGCCGTTCTCTCAAGGTGCTTCTTGGCTTCTCCGATGGTGCCGTCGCGGTAGATGGCATAGGAGAGGGAGGGGCCGATGTAGGAATAGGCAACCGTCTTGATGCCTTCGGAAAGTACATCCGCTTTGGCGAGTTGATCAATCCATAGAGCCCAGTCTTCGCCACCCATTACCTTTATCGTATTGAAAATTTCTTCGTCGGTTGCGGGGTCGGTACCAATGGGGGTTATTTTGCCGGTCATCGCGTCGATGGTTTCTCCGGTGAGGGCTTCCCCGATTGGCTTGAAGACACTGCGGTAGAGTTTACCCGAATCCGGGTCTACCCGCACGACAGAAGCGACGCTGTAGATGACGAGGTCAATTTTTTGGCTGGTCTTTTTTACGATATCGATGACTTTTTTTCGCGTGTCGTGGGAGAATGCATCGCCATTGATTGTGTAGGATTCAATGCCGGAGGCCTTTGCCTCGCGGTCGAACGCCATGTTGTTGTACCATCCCGGTGTCCCATTTTTTGGGGGGTGGGTGTCTGCTCCCTCCTTTTCGAAGGAAACGCCGATTGTTGTGGCTCCGAACCCGAAGGCGGCGACAATACGGCTGGCTAACCCGTAGCCGGTAGAGCATCCAATGACAAGTACGGTTTTAGGGGAGTCTTTAGGTTTGCCCTGTTCCGCCCTCCATTTTTGGACGGAACTGATTTGGCTACGCACGGCAGCAGCGCACCCTACCGGGTGCGCGTTGATGCACATGTTGCCGCGAATCATGGGCTGAATAATCATTTTTCCCCTTCCTATTCAGCAAGGATCTTAATCCTTGAATTTTTTTATGACGACAACGCCGTTGTGCCCGCCAAAACCGAGCGAGGCCGATACGGCGACGTCGATATTCCCCGGGACACCCTTGTTCGGCACGTAGTCAAGGTCGCAGCCTTCGTCCGGGTTGTCGAGGTTCATTGTGGCTGGGTAGAACGAATCCTTGATGGCGAGTGTGCTGATGATGGCCTCGATGACGCCTGCGGCTCCCACGCAGTGTCCGGTCATGCTCTTGGTGCTCGACACCTTGATTTTGTAAGCATGCTCGCCGAGCGAAATCTTGAGCATTTCGGTCTCGGTGATATCGTTCAGGTGGGTGGAGGTGCCGTGGGCGTTGTAGTAGTCCACGTCGGTCGGGGCAATGTCCGCATCCTTCATGGCGCGGATCATGGCCTTGGCGCAGGTTTCTCCACCCGGGCGCGGGCTCGTGATGTGGTAGGCGTCGGCGGATGCGCCGTAGCCTGCGAGTTCGGCGTAAATCTTTGCGCCGCGGGCCTTCGCGTGTTCGAGTTCTTCGAGTACCATTACGGCACCGCCTTCGCCCATGACAAAGCCGCTACGGTCTTTGTCGAATGGGCGCGACGCCTTTTCGGGGGCGTCGTTGAATTTGTCGGTGAGCGCGTGCATGCCGGCAAAGCTCTTGATAGAATATTCGGTAATCCCGCTTTCGGAACCACCTGCGAGGCACACGTCGACCCTTCCGGAACGGATGGCGTCGAGGGCGACCCCGATGGCGTCGGTGCCGGAGGCACAGGCGGTTGCGATGGTGTGGGCAAATCCCGTGATGCCGAGGGCAATGGAGACGTTCGCGCACGCTTCGTTTGCGATAAGTTCGGGCATGGCGAGCGGAGAAACCCTGCGCTTGCCGCCTTCGATATACTTGTTGTACGTCTCGTCGAGAATGTCCATGCCGGCAAGGCCGTTTCCGGCCACGATTCCGGTGGTGTCTTCGGCAAGTTGCTCGTGGGTGAGGCTTGCGTCCTTGACCGCTTCGTTTGCGGCGGCCACCAGGAATTGTGTGAAGCGGGCCATGCGTCGGGCTTCTTTCGGGTCAATTCCGTGTTCCTCGGGCTTGAATTCCTTGATTTCGGCTGCAATCTTTACGGGACAGTTGGATGCATCGAACAGGGTAATGGGGGCAATTCCACTTTTGCCCTCTTGAATGGCCTGCCACATGCCCTGAACGGACTTGCCGACGGGTGTAACAGCGCCTAGACCAGTAATAACAACTCTTCTCTTTGTCATGGTATCCTTTTTTTTGCCCCGAAAAATAGCATTTTATATAGGATTCACTCTTATAATGCAAAAAATTGCACCTAAAAAGTATAATGTAATATAAAAGACGTATTTATGTAATATTATAACTTATTTTTGGCGATTGTTCTCATAAAAAAGAAACTTTTTTTGAGGGAGGGGTATATTTATTATTATTGGGGTATGAAAGATATTCCCAAATCCCACCTTGTGCTGCTTGTACTTGTCCTTTTGACGATTCTTTGGTCTGTTGTAGGGGTTGCTGACACCTACTTGACCTGGGTCCTGGAGGCCGCTCCCGCACTTGTCGGGCTTCTCGTCCTTTTGCTCACGTACAACAAATTCCGGATGCCCACGTACCTTTATGCCCTGATGGCGTTCCACATGGCCGTCCTTCTGGTGGGGGCGCACTATTCGTATGCGAAGGTGCCGCTCGGTTTTTGGATGGAGGATTGGTTCGGCTTTACTCGAAACAATTACGACAAGATTGGGCATTTCATGCAAGGTTTTACCCCGGCGCTCCTGACAATTGAACTTTTGCGCCGCACAACCCCGCTCAGGACCACTGGCTGGACCGTTTTCTTGGCCATCTGCGTTGCCGAGGCGATTTCTGCGCTTTACGAGATTATCGAATGGCTAGCGTCCTTGAGCAATCCGACCGACACGGAGGCTTTCCTTGGCACACAGGGTTACATTTGGGATACCCAGTCAGATATGTTCATGTGCCTCATCGGAGCCTCCCTTGCCGTTATCCTTTGGGTTATATTCCGTCGTAAGGATGCCGTTGGCCAATAATTTGTTTTTGAACACGTAATTTTGTGACAAGGATTTCTATCTTGTAGTGCGTTTTGAACGAGGTTTATGATGATTGTATCTTGGATGACCACCAACAAGTGTAACCTGACCTGTAAGCACTGCTACCAGGACGCGGGCGAGAACAAGGCGGCCGAACTCACGACGGCAGAAGCCCTCAAGCTGATTGACGAAATTGCGAAGGCGGGGTTCAAGATCATGATTTTCAGCGGTGGCGAGCCGATGACCCGCCCCGACATCGTTGACCTTGTTGCGCACGCCTCGAGCAAGGGCTTACGCCCGGTGTTCGGCACCAACGGCACGCTCATTACGCACGACTTGGCGTTCAAGCTGAAAGCCGCCGGTGCGATGGCGATGGGCATCAGCATCGACAGCATTGACCATGACCGCCATAACGACTTCCGCGGCCTCCCGAACGCCTTCGAACTCACGATGATGGGCATCGAGAACTGCAAGGCGGCGGGCCTCCCGTTCCAGATTCACACGACCATCATGGACTGGAACCAGAACGAGATTTTCGACATCATGGACTGGGTTAAGGAAATCGGCGCGGTAAACCACCAGATTTTCTTCCTGATTCCCGTGGGACGCGGCAAGGAAATTGAAGGTCACGCCCTTCGCGTCGCCGAATACGAGGGACTCCTCCGCAAGATTATGGAAAAGAGCCGCACGCTCGGCATCCCCGTCAAACCCACCTGCGCTCCGCAGTTTTTGCGCATTGCCGACCAGCTTGGCGTCAAGACGCGTTACAGCCGTGGCTGCCTAGCCGGCCTTGACTACTGCATCGTGAGCCCGATAGGGAAGGTGCGCCCCTGCGCCTACATGATGGAAGAG
>Ga0265298_10006093_pt1 | contig 14966 bp, 11 predicted proteins | sample AusTroGonzalo_MG_3_FD_193486 | JGI IMG/M metagenome (GOLD analysis project Ga0265298, IMG submission 193486) | Bovine rumen microbial communities from tropical cattle in Woodstock, Queensland, Australia - Gonzalo_01 | ecosystem: Host-associated > Mammals > Digestive system > Stomach > Rumen ... | reverse complement strand
CCCCACCAATGCGGAAGTAACCTTCCTGGGAGAACCCCCTACCCTCAAAGTCTCGGAACAGCTTGCCGGCCGTTTCTTCGATGCCTACGGCCACCCCATCGACGGAGGCCCGGAAATCGAAGGGGAACTTCGCCAGATCGGCGGTCCTTCCGTGAACCCGTACAGGCGCCGCCAGCCCTCGCAGCTCATTCCCACGGGCATTGCGGGTATCGACCTCAACAACACCCTGGTATCCGGCCAGAAGATACCTTTCTTCGCAGATCCGGACCAGCCCTACAACCAGGTAATGGCAGACGTGGCCATCCGGGCCGATGTAGACAAGATTATCCTGGGCGGCATGGGACTCTCCAACGACGACTACCTGTTCTTCCGCAACAAGTTTGAAAGCGCCGGCGCCCTGGACAAGATCATCTGCTTCATCAACACCACGGAAAATCCGCCCGTAGAGCGCCTGCTGGTGCCGGATATGGCCCTCACCGCAGCCGAATACTTCGCCGTGGACAAGAACGAGAAAGTACTTGTGCTTCTTACGGACATGACGCTGTATGCAGACGCCCTTTCCATCGTCAGCAACCGGATGGACCAGATTCCTTCCAAGGATTCCATGCCGGGTTCCCTGTACAGCGACCTGGCCAAAATCTACGAAAAAGCCGTGCAGCTGCCCACCGGGGGCTCCATCACCATCATAGCCGTCACCACCCTCAACGACGGAGACATCACCCACGCCATCCCGGACAACACGGGTTATATCACCGAGGGCCAGCTGTACCTGAAGGCAGACACGGACACTGGAAAGGTTATCATAGACCCGTTCCGCAGCCTTTCCCGCCTGAAACAGCTGGTGCAGAACAAGAAAACGCGTGAAGACCATTCGCAGGTAATGAATGCATCCGTGCGGCTGTATGCAGACGCCCAGAACGCCAAGACCAAGCTGGAAAACGGTTTCGACCTTTCCGACTACGACCACCGCTGCCTGGCCTATGCAAAGGACTATGCCCGGGATCTGCTGGCCATCGACGTCAATATCTCCATAGAGGAAATGCTGGATACCGCCTGGGAGCTTTTCGGCAAGTATTTCTCCCCGGCCGAAACCGGTATCAAACAAGCCCTTATCGACAAATACTGGAAAGCATAACCTATGGCAATCAAATTCCAATACAATAAAACTTCGCTGACGGAACTGGGCAAACAGCTCAAGGTGCGGCAGCGGGCACTCCCTACCTTGCAGAACAAGGAGAGCGCCCTGCGCCTGGAGGTCCGCAAGGCCAAAGCCGAAAGCGAGCGTCTTATTGAGGAGTTGGAAGAAGCCCTGAAGCGCTACGATTACCTGGCTGCACTCTGGAACGAGTTCGAACCCGGACTCATCGAAATAACGGACGTAGACCTGTACACCAGGAAGGTGGCCGGCGTAAAAACTCCGGCCCTGGGAGAAATCCATTATAAGCTCCTACCCTTCAACGCCTTCGTTAAGCCCGCCTGGTACGCAGACGGTGTTGCCATCCTGAAGGAGCTGTCAAGGCTGGGGATTGAGTCGGAGGTGTACAAGGAAAAGGCCCGTATCCTGGACTACAACCGCAAGAAAACCACCCAGAAGGTGAACCTGTACGAAAAGGTTCAGATACCGGGATACCAGGAAGCCATCCGAAAGATCAAGCGTTATATGGAAGACGAGGAGAACCTCTCCAAGGCTTCATCCAAAATCGTCAAAAACCGCCACGCAGAGGAAGAGGAGGCCTCAGAGCTATGATCAACCCCATGACCAAATACTCCTTTGTGCTCCTGAACGGAGAACAGGGCGGGCTCCTGGATGATATTCAGGAACTGGGGCTGGTGGATATCACCCGGGAAGCAAAGCCTGTGGATGATACCTCCCGAAACCTGTCTTCTGAAATCGAACTGATAGACGGATACATTACCGGCCTGAAGAAAATAGTTGTCCCGGAAGGGACACAACCCACCCGGAAGACATCCTACGATATTGTCCGCCTCGCAGGCGGCGTGCTCATGCTCTATTCCCAGACGGAAGGAGAAATCAGGCAGCTTCACCGGACTGTTTCCGAAAGGATGGCCTGGGGCAGCTTCGACTCAGATCACATCCAGAAACTGGCACAGGCAGGCATTCCCATTCACTTCCACAAATTGAACGCCAAGCAGTTCAGGGAAGGATGGGATCAGGAATACGCGCTCTCGGTCATAGCCCGGGAAAAAGACGGAGTATACTTTGTGGTGGCCGGTGAAGACGCCCTGCCCGGGGAAATTCCCGGGCCTGCGGACGATGTCTCGCAGGCCCGGGAAGAGCTCCGCCTCAAGGAACAGTACCTGAGCATGCTGCAGGGAGAAGTTCTGGACCTGCAGCAGCATATTCCGGAACTGGAAGCCCTTAAGGCAGACTACTGCGCCAAACTGGACCGGCATCTGGCCGGGGTAAGCGCCGTTCCCGCCGCTGAAAACACCATCGTCACCCTGGTGGGATATGCTCCCAGGGAAAAAGAGGCCACCGTCACGGCAGCCCTGGACAAAACAGGCGTTCTGTACCTGAAGGAAGATGCCGGAATCCAGGACAATCCCCCCATCCAGTTCAAGAACAACTGGTTCGTCCGGCAGTTCGAAACCCTCACGGATATGTACGGCCGGCCGGCCTACGACGGATTCGACCCCACTCCCTTCATCAGCATCTTCTTCCTGCTGTTCTTCGCCTTCTGCATGGGCGACTGCGGCTACGGACTGGTACTGGTGCTGGCGGGCCTGCTTCTCAAGAAGGTGGATAGTTTCAAGGATATGGCCCCGCTGGTTGTCATCCTGGGCTGCGCCACCGTGCTAATCGGATTCTTCTTCCACACCTTCTTCTCCATCGACATTTCCCAGTGGCAGGTTTTCGCCCCCATCAAGGGCATCTTCCTGCCCGCCCAGATAGCCGGCAACGACGCCACCATGGTACTATCCCTGGTGGTGGGTGTCCTGCACATCTGCCTGGCCATGGTTGTCAAGACCATCCACCAGACCAAGACCAAAGGCTTCTACGCCTCCCTGGGCACATGGGGTTGGACGCTTCTCATCGTGGGCGGCATCATCGTGGCGGCCTTTGCGTTTACCGGCGTACTCAACGCAACGCTCACCAAATGGATTGTGATAGTCCTGGGTGTTGTAAGCGCCCTGGGCATCTTTGTGTTCAACGACCCTAAGCGCAACAAGTTCGCCAACATCGGCATGGGCCTCTGGGATACATATAATATGATTACCGGCCTGGTAGGAGACGTACTCAGCTACATCCGTCTGTATGCCCTGGGCCTGGCCGGCAGTATGCTGGGGATGGCCTTCAACGATATGGGCGTAATGATTCTGGGAGATTCCCCCAACATCGGGAAATGGTTGGGATTCCTGTTCCTTGTCATTTTTGGACACACGCTGAACATTGCCATGTGCGCCCTGGGAGCCTTTGTGCACCCCCTGCGTCTGAACTTCCTGGAGTTCTTCAAGAATTCCGGCTACGAGGCTGCAGGCCGTAATTACAACCCGCTAAAGAAATAACAAAATAAATACAATCAGATTATGGAACAAATTCTTGCTTATCTCGGACTCGGGCTCGTCCTCGCACTGGCGGGTATCGGCTCCTCCATCGGCACCACCATCGCCGGTAACGCGGCCGAAGGTGCCCTCAAACGCAAACCGGAGGCCTCCGGCAGCTACCTGCTGCTGTCTGCCCTCCCCTCCACTCAGGGTATTTACGGCTTTGTAGCTTTTCTGGTCATGATGGGTAAATACACCGGCGGCACCCTCAACGGATGGATTTGCTTCGGTGTAGGCGTTGCCGCAGGTGTCGGTATCCTGATTTCCGGCATCCGTCAGGGTCAGGTCTGTGCAAACGGTATCGTAGGCGTATCCCAGGGCCATAACGTGGTAACCAACACCCTCATCTATGCCGCTCTCCCGGAATTCTACGCCATTCTGTGCCTGGTAGGTGCCATCCTGGCTCACTAAACCACAACTTGATCAGTTTCTTTAGTTCTGAAGATGATGAAAAGACTGTTTGTTGTATTTGCAACTGTGTGCCTGGCCCTGAGCGCTGCAGCCCAGCCCCAGAGCCCGGAAATGGTGAAGTTCCTCAAGGATTTCCCGCAACGGGCCGGCTTCAATACGCATTCCTACGAATTCCTTCCCGTTCAGGACACTCCGGCCCCCCAGGGCTACGAGGCTTTCTACATAGAGCATTACGGCCGTCATGGCTCCCGTTCCGAATGGGGCGGCGCCACTTATGCCATGGTGCGGGATGCCCTGAGAAACGCCAAGGAAGCCGGCGTGGAGCTCACTCCGGCCGGTGATTCCCTTCTCCGCGAAGCCTCCTATATCTTCGACCACTACGACGGTATGGACGGCCGCCTCACTCCCCGCGGCGTGAGGGAGCATGCCCAACTGGCCCAACGGATGTATAACCGCTTCCCGGGCGTGTTCCAGAACGGCAGCAAGAAGATTCGCGCCGTCTCCAGCATGACCCCCCGTGTAATCGTGTCCATGAACGGTTTCACCGCCCAGCTCCGCGCCATCCAGCCGGACCTGAACATAGACCTGGATACCGGAGAAAGGTTTATGGAGTATATCGCACGGGCGGAGAATGACACCATCATTGCCCGCACCGGAAAGGCTCTGGCAGAAAGAAGCGGCGGCAACCGGCGCGAACTCCCGGACTCCGTCACGGTGTTCAAGAACCTGTTCAAAGACCCTGCGGCCGGGAGACAGTTTGTCCGCAACGCCTATTTCTTCCAGTATTCCATCTTTGCAACGGCCCGTGTGGCAGAAGCGTTCGACATCAACGACAACCTGTTCCGCTACCTGCCGTTCGACGTGGTATACCGGCTGCACGAGAACATCTTCCTGTCGGCCTATTTAAACCAGTGCAACTCAGAGCTTAACGGCCATCTCCGCATGCCGCGGAGCAAGGAACTGGTAGACGTGCTCGTCGCCCAGGCCGACAAGGTGGTGAAGGGAGAAAGCGACCGCGCGGCAGACCTCACTTTCGGCCATGACTGGCCGTTCCTGGGCCTGGCCAGCTATCTGGGCCTGGAGGGCATCGGAGACCGCCTTTCCGTTGATGACGCAGCCGCCCACTGGATGGCCTCCTGGAACTGCCCCTTCGCCGCCAACCTGCAGATGATCTTCTACCGCAGCAAGAACGCAGCAGACCCTGTTCTGGTAAAGTTCCTTGTAAACGAGCGGGAAACGCCCCTAAAGTACGTGAAACCGTACACGGGCATCTACTACAACTGGGAAGACGTGAAAACCTTCCTGGAAACGCGTCTGGACCATCTGGACCTGTAGTTAGTACTCTCTGGGGCCAAAGATATCGGTGCCGATGCGCACCATGGTGGCCCCGTGTCTGATGGCCAGAGGCCAGTCCCCGGACATCCCGATGGAAAGCTGATCGAAAGCTTCCAGTTCGGGATGTTCCTTTTTAATGCGAAGGAACAACGCCTCTATACGCGCAAAATCCGCCTCCACCACAGCCATATCATCCGTATTGGTAGCCATCCCCATAAGACCTCTTAATCTAACGAGGGGAGCAGCCCCCTCGAACTCCCCCGAAGCCTGAAGCCCTTTCCGTATTTGCCTGTCGGCAAATACCCGGGCCGGCTGTGCGCCTGCAGGCGCAGTCGCTTCGCTCCGAAAGCTTTTGGAAACGATATTCAGGATTTCGGCCTCGGAGAAGCCGGATTTGGTCTGTTCGGCGCCCAGGTGGAGTTCCAGGAGGATATCCATGGGCTTTTCGTGTTCCTGGCACCATCGGCCGATAGCGTCCAGGAGATGCATGGAATCCACGGACTGCACCATGCAGACATACGGAAGCACCAGTTTCAGTTTGTTGGTCTGGAGATGGCCGATAAAATGCCACTGGACATCGGACGGCATCTCAGGAGCCTTGGCTGCCAGTTCCTGGGGACGGTTTTCTCCGAACAGGCGCTGACCTGCGTTATACGCCTCCATCAGGCGCTCCACGGGATGGAATTTGGAAACAGCCACCAGCTGGACGTGTTCCGGCAGCGAACGGCGCAGGGATTGAAGGGCTTCCGCTATCATACTCTAAAACGTTAAGGCCAATGAAACACCGTAACAAGACCCGACCGGCGTTGGAGCCACATACGGCAGGGCCGATGCCTGAAGTTTGGAAGGGACCTTGGAGTCCAGTTTGAACAGCTTCCGCTCCAGCGGCAGCAGCCAATAACCGATGTTGGCTCCCAGGATGCCAATCCCGGCTCCGCCCAAAAGGTCACTGGTCCAGTGCCAATTGTTGTAGACGCGCATGAAAGCGGTTACCGTTGCCACGGTATAGGCCGCCAACCCCCACCAGGGGCCGAATTCCAGCCGGATCAGTTCTGCGCCCAGAAACGCCGTAACCGTGTGGCCGGAAGGAAAAGACTGATTGCCGCCGTTGGGGCGGATAACGCCCGTCACATTCTTTAAGGTTCCGGACATGGCAGCCGTGACCAGAATGGATGTCCCCAGAACCAGAACCTGCTCCCAAACACCGTGTTGACCACCCTGGAGGGCCATCCCCAGCACAAAACCGGCGTATGGTGCATACTGGAGATAATTGTCGAAAGGGAGTTCCTTGCCGCCACTCACCCGCAGGGCCCAATCCCGGACGGGTTCATTCACATGGGTACGGTACCAGGGGCTGGCCGTCATAACAGCCCCCGTGCCCACAAGGGCCACAGGGGCTATCAGTTTCTGCCATTGGAACTGTTCTGAAGCCGTGTACACGGAATCGCGCCGCTGCGCCCGCAAGGGCAGCATAGCCATACAGGCAATGACCAGCAGCACGAAGATATGCTTCATTACTTGCGGCCTTTCTTCTGCTGTTCCAGCTGGCGCTGCATCTTCTGGGCTTCTTCCAGGCGCTGCTGCCATTTGGACTTGGGAGCCGGCTTGTTTTCCGCCGCTTTTACCTTGGCCACAATCTCCTCCGGATTCACAATCCACTTCCGGATAATCCAGGTTTCCAGCATGGTAATCAGGTTGGAAAGCAGGTAATAGTAGCTGAGGCCGGAAGAAAGGTTGTTACAGATGAAGAACATCATCACCGGCATCATGTACAGGCTCATGGTCCTCATCATCTTGGCGTTAGGGTCTGAACCGGTGTTCTGTCCCTGCATGGTGATACGGGAGTAGAGGTACATGGAAACCGCCATCAGGAGGGCAAAGAGCGAGATATGGTCCATGCCCAGGATGCTGGTGCCCCAATGGATGATATCGTCATAGGCACTGAGGTCTTCCGCCCAGAGGAAATGTTCCTGCCGAAGCTGGATGGAAGCCGGGAAGAACCGGAACATGGCCCACAGGATGGGCATCTGCAGCAGCATGGGAAGACAGCCGCCCATCATATTGACGCCGGCCTTCTTGTACAGGGCCATGGTTTCCTGCTGCTTCTTCATGGCATCCTCCTGCTTGGGATACTTGGCGTTGATCTTGTCGATGAAAGGCTTGAGGGCCTGCATCTTGGCCGTAGAAGAATAGCTCTTGTAGGCAAACGGAAGCACCACAATCTTGATGAAGATGGTCATCAGAAGGATGATGATACCGTAGTTGGAGATAAACTTGGACAGCCAGTCGAACAGCGGGATGATGACGTATTTGGTGAAAACGCCGATAATCTTACCACCCAGCGGAATCACCTTCTCGTAGGCATGACCATAAGCCTTGAGGCCTTTGTAGTTGTTGGGGCCGAAGTAGAACTCGAAGGGAACCTGGATGTTACCTGAGCCGGACTGGATATCGGCCCGCATCAGGGCGCTGCACTGCATGAGGTTATGCTCCGGGTTATCCTTTCCCAGGAACTTGATGTCGAATTCCCCGTAGTTGAAAGCCCCGGGGGCGCGCATGATGGCCGAGAAGAACTGCTGCTGGAAGGCAAACCACTCAATCTTGTTGTCGAACCGCTTGCTTCCGTCCCTTCCGTTTCCGATATTGGCGGGCTTGTTGTCTTCCGGGAAGTAATAGTTGAGACGCGAATACTGGGACTCGTTCTTATAGCCCTTCTCCATGCGCGGGATAACGGCCTCGAAATCCACGTCGATAGAGTTCACGTTGCGTGGAATGAGGTTTTCCATCCCCACCAGGGAAAGGGTTTCGTTAAGGGAATAGGAGTTCCTGACAAGCGTATAGCGCTGCTCTATGTAACCTCCGCCGGAGAAAGGAAGGCGCATGACCACGGTAGAATCCGTGGAGGCCTCCGCCACATACTGGAAGTTGAACTTCCGGGTGTCTACGGCCGTAGGGGCATACACCACATATCCCAGCTGGGAACTTCCTTCCGGAAGGATGTACAGGTCTGACTTGTCGTAATTGTAGTAGTCCTTCACCTGAACGGACCAGGGCTGGCCGCCGCGGGTGGTGAACGTTACAACCAGTTTCTCGTTTTCCAGCTTTACATAGGAGGCTTCTCCGGAAACGGCCGCATTCAGAAGAGTATCCGAATATACGGGGGCGGCAGATGGCTGGGGTGCCGCCTGTACGGCGGCAGATTCCTCCTGGACAGCCATTTCCGGATGCTGGGCACGGTACGCGCTGTCCCGCTTGTACTGCTCATAGGCATCGGCAGCGGCAATGGAGTCCAGCCGGGCCTGTTCTGCCCGCTGTTTATTCACCTGACGGCTCTGATACCCCATGAAGCCTATCAGAATGACGGCTATGAGGACAAAGCCGATGATTGATTTCTTGTCCATAGGCTATTCGTGACCTTCTTCTGCTTCCTTGGCCCGGATTTGTTCCTTCAGCTCTTCCAACTTGGCCTTGGCGGCATCTATGCGCTCCTGCATCTGGGCCTTCAGCTGTTCTGCGCCCTTGGACAGGCCGAAGAAGCCGATATTGTTCTCGTAAGTCTGGATTTCCTGCTGCAGACGGGTGAATTCCTCCTTGAGACGGTCTGCTTCCGTGAGTGGACGGCGTTCCGGGCGGGCATTGCCCCGTGCGGTTTCGCGGCGACCGCGGGAGCCAAAACCGGGGAATTTCTCTGCCATGGCTTCCTTGTATGCTGCGGTAATGGCCTCTTTCTCCTTGAACGGCACAAAGCCGATGGCGTTCCAGCGTTCTGCGAAGTCTTTCTGGGCCTGGGCGGCAGTTGCCGGGTCCGGCTGACAGGCCTGGATTTCCGCGATGAGGGCACGCTTGGCCTCCAGATTGGCGGTATAGTCGTTGGCACCCTTGTTCCGGTTGTCACGGGCGGTGAAGAAGGCGTCGCAGGCAGCACGGAAACGCTTCCAAATCTGTTCAGACTTCTTGCGGGGCACCGCGCCGATTTCCTTCCACTGCTTCTGGAGTTCGATGAGGCGGTCCGAAGTGGCCTTCCAGTCTGTGCTGTCCTTCAGGGATTCGGCCTCTGCGATGATGGCCATCTTCTTTTCCAGGTTGGCGTTCATGGAATCCTTGAACTCCGTGAAGGAGGCGCGCTTACGCTCGAAGAACTTGTCGCAGGCGGCGCGGAAGCGGTCGTACACCTTCTGGTTGTCTTTACGCGTGGCAAAGCCGATTTCCCGCCAGCGGGCCTGGATTTCCTCTATCTTGCGGCTAAGGGCGTTCCACTCCGTTGAGGAAGTGATTTCCTTTTCCGCAATGGCCTCCACCTCTTCGCAAAGGGCTTTCTTGGCCTCCAGATTGGCGGACTGCTGAGCCTTGAGGCCCTCGAAATGGGCCTGGTAGCTCTTGTTGATAACCGAAGTGGCGGCGCGGAAACGCTCCCAGATGGCATCCCGGTATTCCTTGGCAACGGGGCCGAGGTCTTTCCACTGCTCGTGCAGTTTCTGGAGCTCCTTGAAGGCTTCCACCACGTTCTCTTCTTTGGCAAGGGCTTCCGCCTGCTCGCAGAACTGGGTTTTGGCCTCCAGGTTCTTCTTGAAGTCCAGGTCTCTGAGCTCACGGTTGATATCCACCAGGTCGTAGAACTTGGTTACATACAGCTGGTACGTATCGTTGATGTCCCGGAAGCTCTGCTGGGGAACGGGGCCGATCTCCCTCCAGCGGTTCTGGATTTCTCGGAACTTGGGGAAGGCGTCCTTCATATCCCCGGGCTGGTCTACGAGAGCCTTCAGCTGCTCGATAACGCCCTGCTTCTTGCCCAGGTTTTCTTCCCGCTGGGCATCCTGCTCCTTGTTGTATTCGGCCCGGGCCTTCTTATAGTCTATATACAGCGACTTGAACCCGGCTTCGATGGCTGCGAACGGGCTCACCGGACCGCTCTGCAGGGGAACGGTGGTTTCATCCACGGAGTCTTCCGTAGGCTCCACTACGGTGGCGTCTTCCCCGGCAGCCGCCTTCTCCCGGGAAAGCAGCTTATAGAAGGCGGACTTGATGGCTTCCGCCTCCTTGGACCGCTTCATGCGGTCTTCACTCTCTGACAGTTTCTGGAACAGCTCCGACAATTCGGCCAGCGTTTTGTCTGCATAGTTCACCACGGTTTCCTTAACCTCCTTCACCTCTTCTGCGACAGTTTCCACAACTTCCTGCACCTTTTCCTCCACAGGGGCGGCCTGCTGTTCCTTAGGGGCTACATCTGCGGTTTCGGGATTGACGACAACCTCAGGCTTAATTTCTTCACTCATGACAATAGATTCAATAGTTTAACATATATTGTGTAACCCACAAAGATAAGAAAATTTCCACAAATAAACATAAAACACTATTTTTGCATTGACAAAAACCATTGCCTATGCTCCGCATTGATATTCTCACCGTGGTTCCGGAACTGCTGGAAAGTCCTCTCAGCCATTCCATCCCCGGCCGTGCCGTCAAGAAAGGACTGGCAGAGATCCATGTGCACAACTTGCGCAAATACGGCCTGGGGCCTCGCCTGACCGTGGATGACTACTCCTATGGGGGTGACGCCGGAATGGTTCTGATGGTGGAGCCGGTCTTCCGCTATATAGAGGAACTCACCTCAGAGCGCCATTACGACGAAATCATCTACATGGCCCCGGACGGGGAAATCCTGAACCAGGGCATTGCCAACGAGCTTTCCCTCAAAGAGAATATCATCATCCTCTGCGGGCATTACAAAGGCATCGACGAGCGAATCCGGGAACACCTGATAACCCGGGAAATCTCCGTGGGAGACTTCGTTGTCAGCGGCGGCGAAATCCCCGCCGCCCTGCTGGCCGACAGCATCATCCGGCTCATACCGGGCGTCCTCACCGACGAAACATCGGCCTTGAGCGATTCTTTCCAGGAAGGTCTGGTTTCGCCCCCCGTTTATACGCGCCCGGCTTCCTTCAACGGGTGGGACGTTCCGGAAATCCTCCTGAGCGGCAATCCCAAGCTCATCCGCGCCTGGCAGGACGAACAGGCCGTCCAACGCACCCGGGAACGCCGTCCGGGACTGCTGGAACCTCCTGTAACACAATAAAAACCTCGCTTCACAGCGAGGTTTTTACTTGGTTAGTTAGTAGTGTATTCTTACCTTAAAAGAAGGTTAATAGCTGGTTAGAAGATGCGTTTTTTCAATGCAAAAGTAGTAAAAGTTTTTCGACTTACAAATTTTTTTAAAACTTTTTTGTAGTTAATAAAAACTTTTAAAAACCCAGGGTGGCCTTCACAGAGAAATGGCAAGGTGGTTGCGGATATACACCAACCCCGGTTGTAATGGTCCCGGAGGCCTCATTGTAAGACTCCCAGCGCCAACCGTAGGCGTAATACAGGTGATTGAACAGATTGTTCACATAGGCACCCAGTGTCAGGTTTTTTCCATTGATGTCAAAGGACTGGACAAGGGAGAAGTTACAGACAAAATAGGCCGGAATGGCCATCTCTTCCCGCATGGAATTGTCTATGAACTGTTTCCCCACGTACTTGCCGTCCAGCACCAGGGTACCGCCCTTCCAGGGAAACACGCTGATGCGGGCCATGCCGATAACGGACGGTGACAGCAGCATCTGCGTTTTTCCATAGGGAACGGCGTGCGTCCGGCCGGAATAATCGTCCACCTGCACATAAGACGTATAGTCCTGAATCTGGTTCAGGGACAGGGTGGCGTTGGCGTCGGCCCGGATCCAGGCAGCGGGGCTCCAGGCGGCGGAGAGTTCGATACCCCGGCGCCAGGAACGAGGCACGTTCTCCTTCACCGCGTACCCGGAGCTGGAAAGCCTTCCCGTCTCCAGGAGCATATCCCAATACTCCATCAGGTAAAGGTTGGCCGACGCCGAGAACCGGGCCGATTCAAACTGCCAGCCAGCCTCCACGTCCAGCATCTTCTCCGGCTTGATGGGAACTCCGTCTCCTTTCATGTTCTCCTTGATATCGCTCCGGCCCGGCTCCCGGTGCCCCCAGGCAACGGAGGCATATACCTTGCTGCGGCCTGCCTGTACGGTTACACCGGCCCTGGGATTGAAGAAATTCCAAGTATTGTCGTAGTCCAGGATATCCTCCGGACGGCTGCCATATTCCAGCCAGTCGTCATCCTTGCCGGTGAAAATATAACGGATACCGCGGTACTGCATATCCAGATAGGCGGTGAGCCAGGGCATCGGCTGGTATTCGGCCCGCAGGAAAGCACCGGCATCCCATTTCAGACCTTCGTTGCGATACCAGTCCAGGCTGGAAAGATCCGGCTGGTAAGACGATGTAAGCGGCAGTTTGGCCCAGATAATCTCTCCCCAGTGGCGGCCGTCGTGACGGGACAGGTTGACGCCTCCGGACACATCCAGGCGGGTGGACCTGTATCGGAGCACCGACTGCAACACCCACAGGTTGTTGTCCAGTTTCTTCTGGTATACCAGATCGGCCCGGCCGGGCAGGAGAACCGGGTCGAATCCATAATTGCGAAGTTTCCTGTTTCTTTTATAATACTCGTCGTAGCCGTCCCCGCGGGTATAGTTGAGGGTGCTGGTCCAGGTGAAGGATTTGTTGAAGGAATGCGTATAGTTCAACTGCAGGTGGTGCTGGGCGTAATTATCCGTCTGGTTGTCGTAATAGTAGACATGCCCCTCCTCGTCGTAATACTCCCCTGCTCCGTTGTAGGTGCGGTCTTTCTCATACTGTTCCAGGTCTATCCCGTCCCAGGTGATACCGCTTCGCTGGTTCCCCATCAGGTAAGTAAAACGCACGGAATTGCGTCCGCTGAGCCATCCCAGGGCCACAAAGGCCGATTGCGACCGCACGAAGGCGTTCCGGATATAGCCGTCCGTGGTTGCATAGGAATAGGCGGCGGAACCGTAGAGACCCTTTTTGGTAAGGCCGGTGGAACCGCTGACGGTGGTGATGAAGGTGTTGTAAGACCCGCCGCTGAATTCCATCCGGGCCGACGGTTCCGGCGCCACGAAAGCGGTGTTCATGTTCAGGCTGGCCCCGAAAGCGCCGGCGCCGTTGGCACTGGTACCCAGACCGCGCTGCACCTGCACATTGGAGATGAGGCTGGTCAGAGCCGGAATGTTCACCCAGAACACTTCCTGGGACTCGGCATCGTTGAGCGTGATGCCGTTCAGGGTAACATTAATCTGTGAGCCCTTGGAGCCTCGGATGGTCATGGCCGAATTGCCAAGCCCGGTGCCGCCTTCGTTCCAGGTAACTACCGAAGGCAGCAGGTTCAGGGCCATCGGCAAAGAATTCATGGGATTGGACGCCTGCAAGGCATCTTTTCCAACGGAAGTAAAGGTGACGGGAGTCTGTTTTCCGGCCCGGGTGGCAGAAACCACCACGCTGTCCAGCCGTTCGGTTTTTTCCTGGCCCTGCGCATACGCGCACATGCCCAGCACACACAGTGCTGCAATCAAAAAGTGTTTTTTCATTTCCTTACGACGGTATCAACCGTATCAAGTTCAATGGGTATAATCTCAATCAGAACAACTCTGATACCCCAAATATTCAATACCATTCCAGATATTTTTGTTTAATAAACCGCCTTCGCTTCGCTACGGCCCCTCCCACTTCGTGGGCCCCTCCCTCTTATGCGGCCGAGGGTGGCCACAGGTTTTTTAAACAAAAATATCTTCCATTATTCTTTAATCAATTCTATCTGATAGAGCCGGGGCCACATTTTGCCGGTAAAGAAAATGTTGCCTTCGGCATCTATGGCAATGCCGTTGAGCACGTCCGTATCCCGGTTCCGGAGTTTGGCCGGGAGCAGACCCGCGCAGTCTATGGTGGCTTCCACCTTGCCGGATTCCGGATGGATGATGACCACCATATCCGTGAGGTACACGTTGGCCCACACCCTGCCGTCTATCCATTCCAGTTCGTTCAGGTTGCGGAGCGGGCGGCCGTTCAGGGTTACCGGCTGTTTCCGCAGCACCTTGAGGTCTTTGTCCAGGAAATAGAGGTTGGCCGTTCCGTCACTGGCAATGAGCTGTTTACCGTCTGTAGTGAGGCCCCAGCCTTCCCGGTTGTAGGGCAAGGTTTCCTTGTACTTGAGGGTGGCGGCGTCATAGCGGAACGCCACCTTGTTGGTCCAGGTAAGGATATAAAGGTCTTCACCCAGGATGACGGAACCCTCCGCAAAGTATTTGCGGGAAAAGGGCTGGTTGGTAAGGGGTTCGCCGGTTTCCAGATTCACCGTGCGGAGCGAACTGCTGCCATACTGGCCGGTGGTCTCGTACAAGGTGCCTTCGTGGAAGAAAAGCCCCTGGGTGTAGGCATCCCGGCTGTGCGGATACTCCTTCACCACCTTCACACGGTACTTCTTGACCTGCGCTTCCGAGCAGGAGCACAGGAAAAGGCACAGGGCCGATGCAGCCAGTATGCGGACCAGACGTTTCATTTCCGGACGACAAAGATAGCAAAAAACCGGGATATTTGTTATATTTGTAGACTTGAATGAAATTTGAAATAATACAATACAACCATGGTAAAAGTAGACGTAAAAGGCTGCAGTTCCTTTGTGGACGCCGCCAAGTATGAATCCTATGTAAAGAAGGCTCTGGACGCTTTCGACGTGCTGGAAAGCGAAAAAGGCGCCGGAAACGATTTCCTGGGTTGGAAAACCCTCCCTTCAG
>Ga0265298_10006092_pt1 | contig 14966 bp, 9 predicted proteins | sample AusTroGonzalo_MG_3_FD_193486 | JGI IMG/M metagenome (GOLD analysis project Ga0265298, IMG submission 193486) | Bovine rumen microbial communities from tropical cattle in Woodstock, Queensland, Australia - Gonzalo_01 | ecosystem: Host-associated > Mammals > Digestive system > Stomach > Rumen ... | reverse complement strand
CCCAACAGTGTTTCCGCCTTTTCATGCCCAGATATATATCCAACTCGGTCAGCGGCATGACGGCGATCCGATATGGTTTGAAAGGGCCGAATTTCGATCCGGTTTCGGCCTGTGCGTCCAGCGCCCATGCCATCGGCGAAGGGGCCTGGATGATCCGCCGGGGCGACGCCGACCTGATGCTGGCCGGCGGCGCCGAAGGCTGCCTCACCCGGCTGATCGTCAGCGGTTTCAATGCCCTGACCGCGCTGAGCCGCATCATGCCGCCCGAAACTGCCTGCCGTCCTTTCGATCGGAACCGGCAGGGTTTCGTGCCGGCCGAAGGCGCCTGCATCCTGGTCCTCGAGGAACTGGAACACGCCCGGAAGCGGGGCGCGCCCATTCTTGCCGAAATCGCGGGCTACGGGGCCAGCTGCGACGCGACCCACATCACCGCTCCGGATCCTTCGGGTGCGGGTCTTGCCTACGCCGTCCGCCGTGCGCTGGACGGAGCGAAGCTCACCCCCGGTCAAGTGGGTGCGGTGTATGCCCACGGGACGGGGACTGTTGCCAATGATCTGGTGGAGTCCAAAGTTCTGGATTCGGTTTTCGGGGAGGTCCGGGTCTGTGCCGTAAAGAGCATGATCGGCCACGCCCTTTCGGCATCTGCGGCCTTGGGCGCTGCCGCCGCGGTGAAGACGCTTCTGACGGGACTTCTGCCGCCCACGATCAACTGCACGGACCAGGATCCAGCGTGTTCTTTGAACCTGACCAATCAAGGGGCGGTCCGAATGGATACGGAAGCTGTGCTGGTCGATTCACTGGGATTTGGCGGCCACAACGCCGCATTAATACTGAAACGATGGGGAAAATGACGATGGATGAAAAAATTCGTACCGCCTTGATCGCAGGCGGCTGCCGCGGGATCGGCCGGGAAATCACGCTCCGGCTGGCGAAGGACGGTTTCGATGTGATGCCCACCTGCCGGAAACGGGGACCCGAGGCGGAATCCCTGGCCGAGGAGGTCCGCCGGCTGGGACGGGAATGCCGGATCCTCGAACTGGACGTCCGGGACCGGGAAAGCACGAAGAAAACACTCGACGAGGTTTTTGCCGATGATGCGCCCGATGCGGTCATCTATAACGCCGGCATCGCCAAGGACAACCTTTTTGTTTTCATGGACGGAGCCCAGTGGGACGACGTCCTCGAGACCAATCTTCAGGGATTTTTCAATACGGTCCAGCCCCTGGTCTTCGGGATGCTGGCGAAACGGGGTGGTCGGATCGTGGTCATCAGCTCCGCCTCCGGGCAGACGGGCCAGGCGGGACAGGTCAACTATTCCGCCTCCAAGGCCGGACTTATCGGCGCGGTCAAGGCGCTGGCCCGGGAAGTGGGCCGCAAAGGGATTCTGGTCAATGCCGTGGCGCCGGGGGTCATCGATACCGAAATGACGCAGGAAATACCCAAAGAGATGGTCCTGCCCCTGATCCCCCTGCGGCGGTTCGGCTCGGCCGCCGAAGTGGCCGGCGTGGTGAGTTTTCTCTGCGGCAGCGACAGCACCTACATTCACGGACAGGTGATCGCGGTCAACGGAGGACTGGTCATCTGATGAAACCGAAGCGGACAATCGTGGTCGGATCCGGCGCGGGAGGCATTGCCCTCGCGCTGCTTCTGGCCCGGGCCGGGCGGCAGGTCACGGTGATCGAGAGCCAGCCCGAAATCGGCGGGTATCTGCGCCGATTCACCCGCGAGGGGATACGGTTCGACACGGGATTCCACTTTTCGGGCGGCTACACCAATATCATGTCCATGATCCTCCATGTGCTGGGTCTGGACGATGCCCGCTGGGCCAATCTCATCCCCAACCGCATCATTCTGGAAAACACCGGGAATGACCTGACCATTCCCGCGGGAAGCGGATTCCGCGGCGCCGAAACCGTAATGTGCGATCACTTCGGGAAGGATGCCCCCGCGCTGCACCGCCTTTTTGACGCGATCGATGAAGTCTGGAAGAGCACTCCCATGTGCGATCTGCGGGATCTCACCCCGCTGAAAATGGAAATTTCCCCCTGCGATCTGCAGTCGGTGACGGATTTCTACCGATCCATCGGGATAGGTCCAATGGCAGGCGGCGCGGCAGGAAGTTTTGCCATGTGCCACGGTTCGCTTCTTTCCGAGGCGGCCATGAGCTTCCACGCCCGGGTCGGCTACGCGATCTTCGATGATCTGGCCCGGCCCGTCGGCGGCGGGGATCCCATCGTCGACGGTTTCAAACGGGAAGCGGCCAACCTGGGCATCGAACTTCGCACCGGGACGACGATCCTGCCGTTTTCCGAAATGAACGCCGACGGCGAATGTACCACGGTCCGCCTGAGCGACGGATCCGCCATCGAAGCGGATCAGGTCTTTTTCACGATCCATCCCCTTGCGGTGTGCGAACTGCTGCCGGAAAAGGCACGCACGGCCTCGCTGTGCCGCCGGATCCGCCGGTTCCGGGATTCGACCAGTTTCTTCTGTTCCTACTACGTCATCGACGAGGAAACGCCCGTCACACCGGGACTGGTCTCCTATTTCACCAGCCACGACCTGGATGCCATTCTGACCGGGGCCGACGGCTCATACAGCACCGGCTATCTGCTGGAGCGCGAAACCGACCTGCAGGGAAAGATGCGTTCGGTCATTGCCGCTTTCCGGACCATGCCGACGGGATCCCCGGATTGGGCGGCGCCGACCAGGGCTCTCCGCCGTGAGGATGCCGCCTATCGGGAATTCAAGGAAAAGATGACGGCCGATATCGCGTCGGATCTGGTGAAGATCTATCCGGAATTCAAGGGACACCTGCGCACAGCGGCGGCGGGAAGCCCGCTCACCTGCCGGGACTACGATCCCCCCACGGGCAGTGCTTACGGCGTCCGGAATGTCTGCGCCTTTTCCCGGCTCTTCGGCAGGCTCCCCGTCCGCAACTTCTTCATCGCCGGACAGAGTGCGCTCGTTCCCGGGGTGATGGGGACCATGCTGTGTTCATTTTCGGTCTTCCGTCAGGCAGTCGGCGAGGAAACCTACTGCCGGCTCATCCGCGGATCCGGCATCTGCTGAAGATCATTCCGGGACATTGATGTCCTTGCCGACCTTGACCCCGAACCGGCCGTAAACCGCTGCTTTGCCTTTCGGCGCATTCAGGAACAGCCGGAAATAAGCGATGTCGGCGGCACTGTTCTTTTTGAACTTGAGATCGGAGACATTGAAAATATATTCACATTCGTCCGAACCGGCCGGCCGGTAGAATTTCTGTCCGATGTAATTCTTGTCCTTGTCATAGAAATAGAATCCAACCGGAGTGCCGACGGCGCTGGTCCGGAGGTCGAACACGATGGTATCGCGGGCCGTGCAGGCGGCAAACGGACCGACGATGCGGTTGTTCTTCCGGTCCGCGCCGCTGTTGATGACCAGCCCGCCGTCTTTGAGGGAGGCTTTGACGGCATTGCGGTCGGATATCCAGTCTTTCGGCAGCGGGGCGGGTGTGTCCGATGCCTTGAGATCGTATCCGGCGGGAACGGCGAACTGAGGATCTTTTTCGTTGCGGATCAGAACGGCCATATCGACCCAGATGGCATTGTCCTTCGTCGAGCCTTTAACATATGCCGGACCGGTGAATTTGGCGGAGACCCACACCTGGTCCCAGGTGTTGTCGAGCGGATTGCCGTCGGTCAGGACATACAGATGGGAGGTCTGGGCCTGGATCGACCAGCCGCATCCCCAGAAATAGGAGAGCGGCCTGAGTTCCAGTTTGCCGGGCAGACGGTACCAGTGGTATTTCTCATCCTGCGGGACTGCTTTCAACGTGGTCTCGACTCCGCCCGGAGCCTTGTGGTTCCCCCATTTGAAATGCGTGGTCCGGAAATTATATTTGCTTTTCGGGAGGACTTTGTTGACGCCGTGGTATTCGGGATTTCTGTTGGCCATGCAGAGTGCCTGTCCCTGAATGGAATCGGGATCCTGAACCACGCGGGAATTGAACTGCCCGACGCCCCGGAAACTCGGATAAGCGATCATCCGGAAATGTTCATCGGGAATGTCTTTGAAGCGTTCCGGACGTTTGAGGTCGCGGGTATAGGCGGCGAATTTCTTTTCGAAATCCTTGTCAAGCTTTTCCGGATTCCGGCAGGGATACCGGCGGATATGCGCCTTGGCGAGCGTGCGGACTTCTTCGATGAGGTCGTCAATATTGATGCCGTGGGCTTTGAAGATCTTGCGGTAGGAATCCCGTTTGGCCGCGGCATACCAGGTGAAATTCACCCGTTCGCTTTCGACCCTCTGTTTATACGGCTGAGGCAGCGAGACCGCCAGTTTTTTCATCGTCGCATAGGAGTTGTAAACGTATTCGGGAGTCAGGTAATCCCAGTGCGCGACCACGGCGGTGGTCTGACGGTTTTTCTGTTTCATCACGCCTTCGCGCATGACCTGAAAGATCTTTTTCATCTCTTTGGCGGCGGGCCCGAAATAGGAGTTGAAATAGATGTCGATCAGGCGCTCCAGGTCCTGATCGGCATCCATCATCATCTGCGTCCCGACGAAATAGGACAGGTCGATGAAACTCTGCGGGGCGGAGGTGGAACGGCCGCATTCGATGAACATCGCGCGGACATTCAGGTCGCGGAAATATTGGAAATCGGGCTGGATCGAATTGATGACCGTGTCGGGCCGGGGCGGATTGTAATAGGTGCCGCCGAGGTTCCAATAGTCCCAGACCATGAGCTGTTTCGCACCTTTTCTCCATTCTTTGAAATACGGATGGCGATCCGCGTTGATGGGATGGGTCAGGGGACGGAAGGGATCGCTCTGCGTGAATTTGTCGGTCAGCTGGATCAGGACATTGTCAGCCGGGAGGATCTTTTTGGGTGGCGTGGCGGAGGCGCTGTAACCGTAAGTGCGGATGACGATGTCCGGATATTCCTTGCGGATCTCCGTGGCGACATAGTTGATGTACTGCAGGAGCAGTCCGGTTTCGGATCCTTCGTATTCCGTTATCTTTTTGCATTCGGGACAATAGCAGATGAAGGGGGAATTGTCGAGGGTGGAAATATCATAGACCGTCGCCCATTTTTCTTTCGGATTTTCGGCGCGGTCCTTTTTGATTTTGGCCCGGAGCGATTCGAGAGTCAGTCTCTTGACTTCTGGATTGGACATGCAGAGCGAGCCCTGCTTGCTCACTTTCGGTTGGAAACGCTTGCCCAGGGCGTTCATGGAAAAATATTCGGGATGTTTCTTGAACAGTCTGGGATGGACGAACTGGCTCAAGGTGTGCCAGGCCGGAGTCTGGCAGATATTGAAAGTGCTGTATTTCCAGAGCGCCGGATCGTTTCTGCCCTGGCTGCCGTTGATGCCGGCGCGGAGTTTCCAGATCTGATAGGCGTCCCGGACGGACTGGTCCGCTTTGGAATGGAAAAAATACCCGGGAGCGGAATCCCAGATCAGGCGGCCGTCGAAAGTCGGTTTTTTCACTTCCTCCTTGACATCCAGAGCCAATCTGGAGAGCTGCGGGATGGAATACTGGTCCCAGGTCAGAGCATAGCATCCGAACCGGTTGAGGAACCGCCAGACCGCATAAAAGCAGCCGACCGGATGGCCGCCGGAGAGGATGAGATTATTGCCGGCCGGCTGGATGACCCACGTCTCCGGCGTGAGTCTGGCTACGTCGACGTTCTGTTTCCTGGCGAAAGCGGTGTTGCCGATGTAAACGGCATTTCCGGCGGGCGCTTTGGACTCTTTGACGATGGCGAATTCGGCGCCGGACATCTTTTTGAAGAATTCCTGCAGGTCTTTGGCCGCCTGTTCTTCGAATCCGGCGGTTTTATCCGGTAATACAATGGTGAATCCGGCTTTGCCTTTATCGGCAAAAACCATCTCCGCGGCAAGGAGCGCCGCAGAACAGAGCAGCAGGGCGAGAACGAAGATCTTTTTCATCTGATGATCCTTTTTTATGTTTTGAAAAATATCATTCCATTACGGTTTTTTATTGTAAAGATAAGTCGATCCGAACTTGCTTTCACGTTGCGGATTGAAATATGCGACATGACTGTCCCAGAACAGGAAATTGCAGCCCGTGACATGACGGGTCAATGCATATTGCGACTTTTTTCCGGTTATGCTGAAATTCGCATTGGTCCCGGACGCCCAGTAAGTCATATTCCATTTGCCGCCCGTTCCATAGCCCTGCGAATAGCAGGTCCGGTAACCTTCCATGATGAATTCAAAAATGGTCAGCATTTTGGAAGGCGATTTATACAGTTTCTGCTCGTAGCCGCGGGTGCTGCCGATATCTTCGTTGTCTTCACCGAGATACGTTCCGTCTGCCGCGATTTCAGGCAGGGCGACATAATTGGACGAATAAGACCGCCATTGGACCTGTTTGACGCTGGCCATGCTCGGCCGTATCTGATCGGACGGACACCGCAGGATCTTCCATGCGCCGGGTTTGCTTTCCTTGTAGGCGGCGCTGATCACAGGTATGCCGTAGAACAAGTTGTACCAGCTGTAATTGGGGGCATAAGTGGAGGCAGACGAACCGGTGTAGCCCGGAATGCTGTGCTTGGTCGGCGGCATGCACTGATAATCGGAGGCATATCCGGAAAGGTCTATTCCGATCTGTTTCAGATTGCCCGCACATGAGATCGTGCGCGCGCTGGCCTTGGCCCGGCTCAGCGCCGGCAGCAGCATCCCCGCCAGGATTGCTATGATCGCGATCACCACGAGGAGCTCTATGAGCGTAAAACAGGAAATATGAGCTACGAAATGTGAGTTGGGGGCGGCTTTCTTTTTCATCTTGTCTTCCTTTCCTCTGTTCGTTTTTATTTTGAAATCGTTCCCTTTTTCAATTCGCATTCCTTGAACTCGACTTCGGAATTTTCCAGCTCGGCTTCATGGAGCCACCGGTCCGGATTCGCGCACCAGTTGATCCGCAGCCGCTCCACCAACGCACTTTTCACCTCGCGGAACAGGAAAGCCGAAGCGGTCGATTCCCGTTCCCAGACATTCTGCTCATCCAGATACGGCGCCGGACCCCGGCCGTAATAATCCAGCCGGACATCAGTGAAGCGCAGACCGGAAATCTCCCCCGCCTGATTGCCCAGGATCTCGCTGGTGAGTTCCGCCCGGCCCCGGATATGGCGGAAATCAATATCCCGGATGTGTGCCCGGATATCCGTTCCGCCTTTTTGCCGGACCAGCAGCGAAGAAAGGCATACCTTGAACGGACGGAGCACTTCCATGAAGATGTTTTCAAAACAGATCCGCTCCATATCCACGCCGTTTTCCCCGCCGTAGCTCGAAGTGAGTTCGATCCCCTTGCCGGAATCCTGGATGTCGATATTGGAAAACATGCAGTCCCGGATCACTCCGTTCCCCACGCCGAGACGGATCCCGTCGGCAAATACGCTGGACAATACACAGTTGGACACGATGATATGTTCGGTCGGACGCAGCCCGCCGCCGAGTGCTTTGGAGTTGCCGCGGATGGCGATCGCATCGTCCCCGGTCCGGATCATGCAGTCCGAAACCGTGGCGAAACGGCAGCAGTCCAGGTCGATCCCGTCGTTGCAGAGCACCCGCGGATCGCCGTAAATATGCAGGCCCGAGATCGTGATCCGTTCGCAGCCGTGCAGGAAACAATGCCAGTATGAACCGTTGCGGAGGGTGCAGTCCTGGATCCGGATCTCGCGGCATTCGCAGAAGAACAGCAGCTGTCCGTTTCGCATATTGAGCTTGAAAAACGGATTGTCCGGATTCATTTCACTCAGCCAGAGCTGATAATTGCCGTCGATGACGCCGCCCCGGATGAAGACGTCTTCGCATTGATACGCCACGATCAGATGCCGGCCGTTGTTTTTTTCCTGCTCGCTGGTGCGGTTCTGGGGGCAGAAATGCGGCTCGTTCCATTCCTCCTCGTCGCCGCCCGAGATCAGCACGGCGCCGGTTTCCAGATGCAGTCCGCCGTGGCTCCGCAGATAAAGAGTGCCGCATTTATAAACGCCAGGCGGAAAAAACACTTCCCCGCCGGCATCGATCGCGCGCTGGATCGCTTTCGTGTCGGAGGTCCTGCCGTCGCCGGCCGCCCCGAAATCCCTTACGTTCTGCATATCTGTCCTTTCTGATAATGAAATTCAAACAATCCGGGATAATTCCAGCACCGTCTCTTTGGCGGAAATGGTCAGGCGGGGAATCGTCAGCAGTCCCTGTTCATCCGCCTCGGCGATCCCTTTCCGGCCGCCGAAACTCCACCGGATCTTCTCTCCGGGACGGATCCGGAAATTCTGAAGCCGCCGCAATGAAACATCCGCAGTTGCCTCTTCGGGGATCGGAAACGAGGTCAGCAGCGTGAATATCGACACCAGAAACAGTTTCATGCGGAAGGAATCGGCGCAGTCGGAAACATTCTTCCAGCGGAAAAAGGCATTGACCTGACCGGCGGCGGGAGCATCGGGAAATTCCCACGGATTGCGGTCGTCCGAGCTCGCTCCGGTAAACACCGGATACGCCAGGTCCCTCCGGACCGACAGCCAGTCGAAAGAATGGATCAGATCGTTTTTCGCCAGCATGATGTTGTCATTGTTGGCATGGCCGAAATCGGCCCAGTAACCGTAAAACGCGAATTTTTGTTTCCGCATGGTCCGGTATAATTTGTCATGACCGACCGACCACTCGTCATTCTGCGCCGAATAATCGATGCAGACCGGCGGATCGGGCATATCGGACTGTCCCCGGAAACGGTCCAGCATGTGTTCGACTCCGGCCGCGACATTGACCTTGACCGCGGCGAACAGGTCGCCACGGCACATGCCGATCCCCAGAGCGCCGCTGCCTCCCATGGAATTGCCGCACAGATACACCCGGTCCGGATCGACCGGATAGTTTTTAATGGTCCATTCCACCGTGGCGCAGACCCGTTTTTCCACCGGCTGGACATGGTCCCGGCGCGCCGGATCGCCGTCGCCTTTTCCATTGATCCCGCCCCACCAGAAATCTTCCGTCTGATGCGCCCGGCAGTCCACAAACAGCGCATACATATCTTCCGGCGGATGGTAGATGTCATGGTTGTGGGGATACATCACACAGCCGAGACAGGAAAACAGATCATGTCCCGCGGAATGCAGCACCACATAAAGACCGTGTTTCCGTCTGCGGCGCAGCGGATGGAGGACCGCAAAGGAATCGGTTTGCGGCGACCCGTCCCGTGCAGACGGGGACTGGTGATGAAAAAACTCCAGCTTGCGGTCATTCAGGACCGCGTCCTTTTTCGGTGATATGCTGATTCCGCTGCTCATATCGAAAACTCTCCGCTTGCTTTCAGGTTATGATGAAATATAGCATTGAAACTACCGGTTTGCAACTTGACCGGCAGTGAAAATGAACAGATTTGGGATTTCTGAAAGTTCCGTTTTTTCTTTTCCGTCATTGGAAAAAATATCTTTTGCATGCTAAAGTGTATCAAGCGGAGTTCCTGACGGAGGTAAAAATGCATTCACGTTTTCTGATACCGGTGCCGCGGCAGCTGAAATTCCTGCCCGGCATCCATGCCCTGAGCAACAGTTCAGTCTTCATTGCGTCCGAACTGCAGCGGGAACGGATTCTGAAACTGGCGGAACTATTTTTCCATATCCGTCCGGAATTCCGGGCGGTTTCCATGCAGAAATCAGGTTCGGAAAACGAATATTCATTCCGGATCGGGACCGTGGAGATCGAACTGGATGTCCATTCCGATGCCGAAGCGGTCCAGGCATTCCAGACTCTGCGGCAGATGGCTGAACCGGAACGGGGCGTACCGTCCTCGTTCAGGCAGATCATTCCCTGTGCGGAAGTGACCGATTCGCCGGGACTGTCTTTCCGCGGCATCCACCTGTGTTATTTTGAGGAGACTGATGAATTCCAGCTGGAGAAAATGATCCGTCTGGCGGCGGCGTGCAAATACAATTATGCGGTCCTGGAATTCTGGGGCACGTTTCCCTATGAACGCCATCCGGAATTCCAATGGGAGAGCAAAAAAGGCAACCGGGCGTTTCTGGAGCATCTGATCGGGCTCGGCCGTGAGCTCGGCATCACCCTGATCCCGCAGATCAATCTGCTGGGACACGCTTCCGGCGCTTCCGTCTCCACCGGCAAACACGTCGTACTGGACCGTTTTCCCGAATACGGACCGCTTTTCGAGCCCGACGGCTGGACCTGGTGCCTTTCCAATCCGTGGGTGCGGCATGTCCAGACGGAACTGCTCGAAGAAGTGCTGGACCTGTTCGGCCCGGTTCCCTGTTTCCACCTCGGATTCGATGAGGCGTTCAATGCCGCGGTCTGTTCGGAATGCGCCCGACGGTCATTCCCGGAACTGCTGCTGGATCATATTCTTTTTCTGCATGATCTGCTGGCAAAACACCATTGCCGGATGATCCTGTGGCATGACATGTTTCTGGAACTGGACAAAGCAAAATGGGGCGATAATATCATTCTGGACCGCAACCGTCCGAATCCGCATGAGATTCTGGAAAAACTGCCGCGCGACATCGTGCTGGCGGACTGGCATTACAATGCCCCTGCGGACGATTGTCCGGTCAAAGAACTGTGGCCGACGGCGGATCATTTCGCCTCGCTCGGTTTTTCCGTGCTGCTCTGTCCCTGGCGAAACGACCGCGGGATTCTCACCATGGCGGAAAAAGTGGCCGCTTCCCATTTGACCGGCATGCTGCAGACCACTTGGAACGCGGTTTCCGGTTCCGGAACGTTCCGGAATTATTTCTTCCTGGCGCCGAACAAGATGTGGAATCCGGGCTGGCAGCCGGAACCCGGCTGGGCGGACGAGATGCAGGCGGTGAACCGGCTGCTCCGGATGACGGTGCAGGACATGGAACTGACCGATTACGAACAGTTCGGAACGGTAAAGCGGTTCAGTATTTGAGCGGAGTGTTTTTCAGTTTTCCTCAGGGCGGATATCGCGGAAGACGCGGAAACTGGTGTCGGACGATTTATTTTTGTCCTCTTTACGGCTGCGCTTACGGTAATATTCGTAGAGTGCCAGCTGGCTGCGGGTCTTCTCCCTGCCTTGCTGCCGGAGGATGCTGGTATACTGATTGAAGCCGCAGACATGCCGGCCTTTGCGTTCGTCGGCGAGCATGGTCTGCAGGATGAAGTCCAGCTCTTTCCGGTGTTCGGGGGAATCCACGGGGACCAGCAGTTCGACCCGCCGGTTGAGGTTGCGCGGCATCAGGTCGGCACTGCCGATGTAATACTGGGGAGAATCATTGCCGGCGAAGTAATAGATCCGGGAATGTTCCAGGAAACGGTCGATGACGCTGACGATCCGGATATTGGACGCGGCTTTCGGATCCAGCGCGCAGGGCGTGAGTCCGCAGATGCCGCGGACGATCAGGTCGATCCGGACATTCTTTTCCGCCGCCTGATAAAGATGTTCGATGACCTCGTAATCGATCAGGGAATTGATCTTGATGATGATGCGGCCGGGATTTTCCGGCGTGGAGCAGCGGGCCTCCTGGTCGATCATGGAGAGGACCTTTTCCCGCAGGGTGAAGGGTGCCACGATCAGGCGATTCCAGCTGGGCGCGGCCGAAAAACCGGTGATGACGTTGAACAGTGCGGAAACATCGCGCACCAGCAGCGGATCGTCGGAAAAATATCCCAGATCGGTATAGAGTTTCGCGGTTTTGCTGTTGTAGTTGCCGGAACTGAGGTGGACATAGCGGTGGATGCCGTTTTCTTCACGGCGGACCACCAGCAGGGCCTTGCAGTGGATCTTGAGCTTGGCGACGCCGTAGACCACATGCGCGCCGGCCTCGGCCAGTTCCATCGCCCAGTTCATGTTGTTCTGTTCTTCGAAACGGGCTTTGAGTTCCACCAGCACGGTCACCTGCTTGCCGTTGCGGGCTGCCCGGATCAGAGTCTGCACCACCGGCGAACTGCCCCCGCCCACCCGGTAGAGGGTCTGCTTGATCGCCAGCACATCGGGATCGTCCGCCGCGGTCTCCAGCAGACGCAGGACCGGATCGAAAGCCAGATACGGATGATGCAGCAGGAACGGTCCGTTTTCCCGGATGGCGCTGAAAATATCGCGGTCGCGGTCATCGAGGGGATGGAACGGCAGCGGCGGCAGTGGCGGATTGTGAAGTTCCGGCAGGTGCTGCAGCGAGGCCAGTTCGGACACCGCTTTCAGGTTCAGCAGACCGGTCACCGGCTGGATCAGCACTTTTTCCGGCGTGATGCCGAGCTGCAAGATCAGCCATTTCCGCGCTCTGGCCGACAAGTCCGAGGAATATTCCAGCCGGACGACGCTGCGCTTGGTCTTCTTCCGCAGCGCCAGCTGCAGCTCGGTCAACAGATCCGAAACGGAGTCCGCTTCCAGCGCGAAATCCATGTCGCGGGTAACGCGGAAAGCGGAACATTCCCGGATCTCCGCACCGGAGAAAAACAGTTCCAGATGATTGCGGATCAGTTCTTCGGCGGGGATGAAAACCAGCCGTTCGGCGGAATTTTCCAGCAGGATGAACCGCGGGATGACTGCCGGCACTTCCAGCAGCGCATATTTTTCCGTTTTGGAATTCGCGGGCAGCAGACGGATCAGCATTTCCAGTCCGAGATTCGGGACCAGCGGGAACGGATGTTCGTCGTCGATCGCGATCGGCGTCAGTACCGGATAGAGCTCCGAATTCATGATATTCGAGGCGGTATTTTTCTGCGAGGCAGTCAGGTCCTTCCAGGCGACGATCCGGATCCCGTGCTCCTCCAGCTGCGGCAGGATTTCCTTTTCGAAACAGCCGTATTGCCGTTCGACCAGACGCAGGATGCGCCGTTTGAGTTCCGCCATCAGCTGGACCGGTTCGTAACCGTAATCCTTGTAAACTTTCTTGTAGCCTTTGTCCAGCTGAGTGGAGACTCCGGCGAGCCGGACCATGCAGAATTCATCCAGGTTGTTGCTGACGATGGAAATGAAATTCAGCCGTTCGAGCAGCGGATTGCCGGGATCGGCGGCTTCATCGAGCACGCGTGAATTGAATTCGGTCCAGCTGATGTCCCGGTTGATGAAACGGACGGACGATTTTTTCATGGCGCCACCTTTCAGGCAAAGAGGATGCGGCAGGCGTAGACACTGCGGAAATACGCGGTGTCCACGTCGCTCATGGTTTCAGGAAAATAGGCAAGGTCATCGCCGAGGCGGACCGTGACCTGTCCGGGCTCGATCTTCACGCGGAGGTTGCCGGGGGCGGCCGCCATGGCACCGAGCGCACAGGCGATCCGGAGAATGGCAGCCAGCTTGTTGACCCGTTCGCGGTCCGGTGCCGGCAGCGCGGCATACTCCGGATGCAGCATCCGGGGCGGTTCCTTACGGTGATAGCGCGCCACCATCGCGGCGATCCGCCGCTGTTCCAGAGAGATACCCGGGATCTCCGTGTTCCGGATGATATACGCCGAATGTTCCTGATAGGACTGGTTGTTGATGAAGAGACCGGCCTTGTGCAGCCGTGCGGCGATCTTCAGGATCAGCAGTTCGGCATGGCCGAGTCCGTGCAGTTTCTCCAGCTTGCCGAACAGCACGTCGGCGAACTGCGTCACACGTTCGCAGTATTCGTTGTCGCAGCGGTAGCGCGCGGCGGTCCGCATGATCAGCGAATGGATCTGTGCCTCGAACCGGTCCGGCACACCGAAACTCTTGTCGATGAAATCCTGCAGCAGCAGGAATTTGGTCGAGGTCATCGGGATCAGGATATTGTCCGCATCCGTGAGGCGCAGCAGATTGTCCAGGATCATGCAGCAGGGATGGATGGTTTCCGCCAGGTCGGCGGCCAGGTTGTATTCCCTGCCGAGCTGTTCGAACGAGAGGTCGGAGATCCGGGACCTGAGCAGGAAGAATTCTTCCCGGGAAATAGCGGCGCCGGCCGGATCGGAGGTCTTCTCCGGCAGCAGTTTCAGCAGGTTCCGCGCCGAGGAACCCATCGCTATGATGAAATCGGCCTTCAGGCTGGCGGCGATGGAACGCAGTTCGCTGAATGCGTTGTCCACCAGCCGCGAAGTGTAGAAATTGAGCGCCGAGGCCGAATAGGTCCCGTGGATCTGGTCGAGCATGCGCAAGGTGCCGATCTTGAGCGTTTCGGTGAAGCAGAGACTGCCCCGTTCATAGGTGCTGATCTCGCAGGCGCCGGTGCCGATGTCCGCGATCAGTGCGGCGGACTCGAAAAATCCGTATTTGCGCGGGATCTCGCGGGAAACCGCGATGAAATCCAGCCTCGCCTCATCCGTGCCGGTGAACAGCTCGATCTCGATGCCGGTGGCATGACGGATCCGTTCAAGGAAAATATCGGCATTGGCGGCTTCACGCACGGCGCTGGTGGCAATGGCCTTGCACCGGGTCACGCCGTATTCGCGCATCTTTTCCCGGAAATCGCCCAGCACGCCGCACAGGAACTGGATGGATTCATTGCCGATCTCGCCGTTGCGGAACACATTGGAACCGAGCGGCACGGGGCGTTCCAGTTCCTCCAGCGGAGTGAATTCGAACGTCCGGCAGTTGACCTCGGCGATGAGCAGCCGGGCGGAATGTGCCCCCACGTCGATCGTCGCCATCGTCATCATCCCGGCGTTCTTGTCCGCCGGATTCTTTTTTTCCGGTTTTCTGGCCATCGGTCCTTCCTTTCTGCTGGTTTTGTAACATACTTCAGGGTAAAGGCTTTTGCAAGCCGCTTCCGGAGGTTTTTTGGTTTTTTCCGGGAAAAGATTTGTAAAAAAACATTTTGCCGATTATATTGTGTGCAGACAAAAAGATTTACGGGATCGGGAAAGGCGTCTTTATGGACCGCAGAGAATTTTTGAAACGCTGTCTGACTCTGGGCGCACTTGGCGCTGTTTCCCGGTTTGGTCCGGCTTCTGCGGGATCGGTGGAGAACTCTGAAAAAATGAAAAAACTCAAAATTCTGCTGCGGGATTTCCGCACGGTGGTCAAA
>Ga0265298_10006091_pt1 | contig 14970 bp, 11 predicted proteins | sample AusTroGonzalo_MG_3_FD_193486 | JGI IMG/M metagenome (GOLD analysis project Ga0265298, IMG submission 193486) | Bovine rumen microbial communities from tropical cattle in Woodstock, Queensland, Australia - Gonzalo_01 | ecosystem: Host-associated > Mammals > Digestive system > Stomach > Rumen ... | reverse complement strand
AATGATTTTGAAGATTAGAAGCAACAAACAGCAGCTGAGGATGAAGGCTAAAAGAAGAGAAGTTTAAAGCATAAAAAATCAGAATTATGCTGATATATGAGTTTAACAAGATACTAACGGGGTTTTAGCCACAATAACGGGTCGTCGGCAATATTGTTTTGCCTTATTTCAAAATACAATAAAGCTTCACCGGAAGGTGCCAACTGTGCTATATGCATACCTTTTGTTACGGTTTGATTTTCTTTAACCAGAACTTTATCCAACTGTCCGTAAATACTGTAAAAGAAACCGTTATGGTCAATTATTAACATTTTGCCGTAACTTCTGTATTCCCCGCTAAAAATAACAGTTCCGTCATCTACGGTTGATATTACGGCATTGTTTTGTGTTTTTATTTTAATTCCGTTACTTATCAAATAAGTATCTAATTCTGGATGTTTATTTTTACCGAAATAAACGGTAACCATTCCGTTAACCGGCCAAGGAAGGTTTGTTTTTCTTTTTATTGTAACAGCTTTTGCATTTGATTTTTTTGATTTGGCTTTACTTTTCTTTATTAAGTTATTTATAAAATTTTCCAAATCTTTTGCGGAAGCATTTAATTTTTTTATCTCTTTTTCTTTTTGTTCCCTTTTATTTGATGTTGTTTTTAACAACACTTCTTTATCTTGTTTTAATTTTTTATTTCGAACAAAAGATGTTTGGTGTTTATCTTGTAAATTTAATAAATTCTTTTTGGTTTTATCGTATTTTCCCATACTTTCATGTGCGGCATCTTCTCTTTTTTTGGCTTGTTGATATTTATCGGATTTATCCTGTATTGATAATTCCCGCATTTTAAATTCAAAAGGATAGTCAAAATATGATACAATTTTTCTTTGTGTATAAACTAAAAATTCCTGTTGAATTTGAGAATTTGCTTCAAGCCTTTCTTTATCGGCAAGATTATATTGTTTCGAAGCTATTTCCAAATTTTTTTCAGCAGAAGAAATTTGTTGGCTGATATTTTTTAAATTTTTTTCGGTGTTTGAAATTTCGACAGTTAAATTTTGTAAATCTTTTTTATATTGTTTTTCCTGTTTTAACAATTGCTCTTTTTCTTTTTTCTTTTTATTAATATCATTTTTTATTCTTGTCAATTCTTGGTTTTTTGATTTTATTTCATTTTTTGACTGTCCGTAAAAACTAACAGGAAACAAGATATAGCATGATATAATGATTGATATAAAGATTATTTTATACATTTGATTCTTTTGTTAAAAAAGTTAAAAAAGCACCGAAAGGAAGTATAAAAAGTAATAAATTCCAATTCAAAACAAAAAAGTTATTTTTTGTTAAACTTGCCAAGAGGCAAATTATTATATAGCCTATAAAAGCAGCTGAAATTCCGTATAGAATTTCATAAATTATTATTAAATGTTTTTTTGATATGCTATAAAGAACCGCTTTTATTACAAATATTATAGTTAAAATTAAAATAATATAAGAAAAAAAGTTTTTAAAGAAAATAAAAATATCAAGTTGTCTAAAATAAATATCAAAAGCTTTATCATCATATAAAACTTCTTTTATGGTATCGGAAGAAATTAATTTTTCTTTAACTGCTTCAAGTTGCTGTTTATTGACAGCAGCAATTTCATTTATAACTATATAATCCGGGAAATAAGTTTTGTTGTCATTAGGCATTATGTTTGCCAAATCGGGGCTTGTCTCCAAAGCTTTTGAATATGCGGAATTTTTATCTACAAATTCTACAAATTTAAAATCCGTATTTTCTTTAAAACCGTTAATTACAGACTCCATATCTGAAATTGTATCGGATAAAATTATAACGGCTGTCAAATCCTGTTTAAATTGTTGTAAATTGAATTTACAATAATTGTAATATTTTAAACTTAAAGCAAACACCATACTTATAATGGTAACTGCAACTAGCTTAAAAATTAAAGATAATTTCAATTTTTTCATTTTATCTGTAAATGGTTGAATTTATTTTTTTGTTTAGTGCAATATTGTACATTTTTTCATAATCGGCAAGAGAACTGTCCCACGAAAAATTACAATCAAAAGCATTTTTTTGAAGTTTATTCCAAGAGTTTTTATCGGAAAATATTTTACAGGCATACTTTATTTTTTCAACAAAACTTTCACCTTTATATAAATCAAAGACAAAACCGTTAGGTGTTTGAGCTTTGTCAAAATCATAAATTGTATCGGCAAGCCCGCCGGTTTTATTAACTATCGGTATTGTTCCGTAAGCAAGTGCTATAAGCTGGCTTAAACCGCAAGGTTCAAACCTTGACGGCATTAAAAACCCGTCGGAGCCGGCATATATTTTATGTGCAAGAGGTTCATCATACTTATTAAAAACACTTAATTTTTTAGGATATTTTTTTTGTAAATACAACAAAGTATCCCTTATATAACTGTCACCGGAACCTAAAATTACAAATTGAATATTGGAATTTTGTAACCTGTTTATTGCATCAATTATCAAATCAAAACCTTTTTGATTGTCAAACCTTGACACACAGGAAACGACAAAAGAATTTTCATCCCAATCAAAGTTACAAATTTTTTGCAAATCGGTTTTACACAATTTTTTGTTTTCAAAATTTTCCGATGAATAATTTGAAATTAAATTCGTATCGGCTTTAGGGTTCCAATAGGAATAGTCTATACCGTTTAATATACCAAAAATATCGTTTTTCCTTGTTTTAAGGACAACTTCCATTCCGTTACCGAAACCTGCCTGAATTTGTTTTGCATAAGTGGGACTTACCGTAGAAACTATATCACTATAGACTATTCCTACCTTCATAAAATTAAATGTGTTATAAAATTCAAGTTTATCGCTTTTATAATCTTCCCACGAAAAACCTGCCAAAGGAACGGATGTTGCTGCATCAAAACTGCCCTGAAATGCAATATTGTGTATTGTGTAAACGGAAGCCGTTTTCCAAAAAAAACCGTCGTAAGCATTTGTTATTTTTAAATATGCAGGTATTAACCCGGTATGCCAATCATTGCAATGAATAATATCGGGAACAAATAAAATTGCTTTAATAGCTTCTATAACGGCTTTACAGAAAAAAATATATCTTTCTCTATTATCGCCGTAACCTATACCGTTACTGTCACCATAAACTCCGGCTCTGTCAAAGAACCTCATATTTTCTATAAAATATACCGGAATATTTCCGTCTAAAAAGCCTTGTTTTATTCTAAAATAAATTTCTTCTTTACCTAATTTAACGGCTAACCTGTAAGGAAGTGTTTTTAATTTATATTTAACACCGTCTATTACACTGTATTTGGGAATTATTATTCGGATATCATGTCCGTTTTTCTTTAAATATTTAGGAAGGGTTCCGGCAACATCGGCAAGCCCGCCGGTTTTAACAAAAGGAACACATTCGGATGCAACCATAAGTATATTCATAAATTATTCTATTCCCCTCAAAAATTTAGCTGCTTCTTCCGGTAAAATAGGATTTACTTTTATACCGGTTCCAATTTCAAAGCCAGTAGTTTGTGATATTTCCGGAACGATTTCAATATGCCAATGATAATAAGGAATAAAATCCTGTTTAAGAGGAAAAATATGCATAAACATATTGTATGCAGGGTCATTTAATGCCTTGTATAATTTTTGAAATATTTCAATACTTATTTGTGAAAGTTCATAAACTTTTCTGGCATTGATATTTCTAAAATCTTCGGCATGTTCTTTAGGTAATATCCAAACTTCAAAAGGAGTCATTGAAGCAAACGGAGTAAAAGCAACAAAATTATTATTTTCACAAACTATTCTTTTTTTATCTTTTAATTCCTGCAACATAATATCACAAAGCAAACATCTTTCTTTTATTTCATAATATTTTTTGGAATTTTCCATTTCTTCTTTAACAACTTTAGGAATAACCGGAAGTGCTATCAATTGAGTATTGGAATGGCAGATAACTTCCCCTGCTTTATATCCGTAATTTTTAAAAGGTAAAATATATTCAAGCCTTACATCGTTTTTTAAATCTTTAATTCTTCCCTGTAAAACTTTAATAACATTTGCAAATTCTTCATTTGTAAAGGAATATAACTGTTTGTTATGGTCGGAAGTTTCTATAATAACCTCGTTGGCACCTATACCTGACACTACATCAAACATACCTTCGGGGCTTCTTTTCAGTTCCCCTTCTACAGCAAGAACAGGGCTTTTGTTAGGTATAACCCGAACATCCCATTTTTTATCCGTAGCAGGATGCCCCATTTTATTGTGAGCAACTATAGGAAAAGGTGTCATATACTCGTTACCGTAACAAAAAGGACAACTTTTTTCATCTATATGTTTATGTGTGGATTCGTTTGAATTATAATCTACGATTCGGTTAGTATTTATTATAACCCATCTGTTACGGATAGGGTCCCTTCTTAATTCAACCATTTATCCAAATCCTATTTGATTTTTTCCAAAGTTCTTCTTGCTTCGGTTTTATCAGGATCATATTCCAAAGATTTTTCCAATAATTCAACCGCTTTATCGTTATCTCCGTTTGCAAAAGCCTGCATTCCCCTGTCATATAAACTTTGGGCTACAATGGGGCTTAACCTCTTCATTTCATTTTTAGCTTTATGTGTTTTTACATAACTTGCGGCCTCTTTATATTTTGCAAAAGCTTGTTCGTGTTTTCCTTCATTTTCAAGAGCCTTACCTTCTTCATAAGTTTTATTTGCAAGCCTTTGTTTTAACCTTGTAGAATATGTTTTTATTTGGTCATTGTAATTATAGTATTTATATTTTTGTGCCATTTTAGCTAAAGTATTAAAACTTTTAAGTGCAGCTTTATCTTTTTCCTGCCCGTATTGTGTTAAAGCTAAATTATATTGTTTTTTCATACTGCTTGCTATTTGTGAATTTGTAACGGATTTATTATCGGATTTTGCAGCAGTTTTGTTGTTTTTATCCGCATTTTTTTGTTGCTTTCCCTTTAAATCCTGTTCCAAAGCATCTTCATCACTTTCGGCATTTCTTATCTCTTCCAATTTTTGTTCGCATACCGAAATATATTTTTTTACATCCTGTCTTTCAGGGCTGCTTATATAAGCTGCTCTAAAATAAACTATAGCTTGTTCGTAGTCTTGCTCCCTATATGCGGCAAGACCTTTTTGAAATGTATTTTCAGCCTGAACAACATTTACTCTGGCAACTTTTTCTTCTATAGTTTCCAAATATTCTATAGCACCGGAATTTTCAGGGTCTATATCCAAAATTTTATTTAATTCTTCTTTTGCATAAACAAATTCACCTGCATTATAATAGTTCATTGCCTTTTTCCAAAGCTCTGCAATTTCTTTTGCATGTTCTTTTCTGTTTCTGTATAAATCCATTTCCTTAATTTCTTTTTGTATTTTTGCCAAACCTGCTTTAGCTTCGGTATTATCAGGCTCCATTTTAATAACATCGGAATAATATTTCTGAGCTTTTAACAAATTATTTTTGAAATAATTTGCTTCGGCTTTTGCCAATACTTTTTCAATTTTGTTTTTTACACTACTTTCAAGCCCATCCCATTCCTCATTTAATAAATTCAAATATCTTTTTGCTTCTTCGTTATCGGGATATACAGCTAAAATATTTTCAAATTCGGTTCTTGCTTCAATATAATTTTGTTTATTATAGTCTCTTTTTGCTTTTTTTAAACTATATCCCAAATAATGGTTGTATGCTTTTTCAGGGTCGGGTATTGCACCGAAATAAAAACTTACAGTAAAAGTATGTTGGTCATCGTCAGTTCCGGTTAAGTCGGTATAAGAATAAGCAATATTTACTCTTTCAAAATCCAATGAAAAACCAGCGGTAATACCTTTGTATAAATTATCTCTATAATCTCTCCAACCGAGCCTTAAAGCCAAAGGGCTTACAGGGTTTGCCTCTACTCCGCAAACATAACCCATATCGGTTATATTAAAATTCTTAACCATATCTGCCATAATGGAAACATTACCTGCATCCGAAACCAAATATCTTGCGGAAAGATTAAAAGACTGTAATTGTTTTTCCTTCATTTTATTTATATTTATATCGTTACCTATATTTTTTAATGCAGCACCACCGTACAACCTTGAATCTATAAAGTCAAGCAAATATATAAAACCTAAATCCATATTAACCAAAATTGTATGTTCGTTATAATTTTTAGCTTTAAGCCTGTAACCTTTTAATGTTATACCGACGGAACCGTTTTCTTTAGGAATAGGAACTTCTTTTACAAACGGATAAACATAATTTACGGCTATCATCATTGAATTTTTTATACCTAAAGAATCTATTTCGGTATTAAAATCGGTATAAGCAAAAGCAAAAGAAAAATTGCCGATACTTTCCGTAGGCAAAGTTATACCTATGTTTCCGGAATAATTTTTTGTATATGCGGATATATAAGAAGCCTGAATTTGCTTTGCAAAAACCGTAAAATTATTTGCCGGGTTCGCAAAAAAGCCAAATACCGACGGGGAAAGAGACAATGCACTTCCGCCGACCGCTTGAGAATACGGATCTGGGTTTAAATTGGCAATACTGGAATTGCTGAAATCCGCAAACAATAAATTTGAACAAAACAACATTGAAATAAAAACGACAAATATTTTTTTATTCATGTTTTAAATCTCTTCCATTCTTTTTATAATTTCCGAAATATTTAAAGGCTTAAAAAAACAATCATCAGCCCCTAATTCAAAAGCTTTATCTATTTGAACCGTGCTGTCACCGGTAATAACAAAAACAGGGATTTTTAAATATTTTTTATCTTTCTTTAAAATTTTTAAAACATCAAAACCGTTTTTGTCGGGTAAATTAATATCAAGCAATATAAAATCCGGGAAATTTTGTTCCATACAAACAAAACCTTTTTCTGCGGTTTCCGCAGTATAAACATCAAATCCTTTTTCTTTAAAAATTGCTCCCATAGTAAAAAGGAAAGATGTATCATCATCAATTATCAATATTTTACTCATTTTCAGTATTCTCCAAATTTTCATTATTCTCTTGAAAATTATCATTATTTTCAAATAATGTTTCAGGGACCATCACAATTTCAACATCGGTCAAATTTGTTGAATTTTGTGTTTGGATTTCAATGGAATCGGTCAAATTGATATTTCTCTTATCCAAAACTTTATACCCCGAAAAATTTAAACTTATTTCATATTTGTCATTAGGCAAATTTATTTCCAAAGGACTTGTATCCGAAACACCGGAATATTGTTGCTGTCCGTCGGATAAAGAGATAATATTTATATCTGTTCCGGTCAACGGTATTAAATTATCGGCATCACTTATTATTTCCTGTATAGTTTGCATTTTCGTAATTCTGTCTTCAGTCGAAGAAATTTCTTTTAATTTTTCTTCTTTTATTGTTTTTACGGTTAATTGTATTCCGGAAACTTTTCCCGTTAATTCGGCAATATCTTTTTTTTCTTCCTCTTTTGTAACGGAAGAGAAGAAAGAAAAACCTATCAAACATAACAAAACTACACATAAAGCCAACAACAGCGGATTTGTATATATTTTCCCTTTTTTTGCACCTTTAGGAACTTCAACTTTAAAATTTTTTTCAATATTTTTAATAACGGAATCTTCTTTTAAAATTTCAGTCTGTTTTTCTTCATCAATAACCAAAATATCTTCTTGATAATCTTGCGGAATATTCGTTTTCTGTTCGTCATCTTCCGCAGCTAAAACTATAACAGTAGTATTATCCCTTCCGCCGGCATTGTTTGCTGCCAAAATCAATTCGGAAGCTATATTTTCCAAATTAGGTTTATTCAAACAAACAATATCTTTTATATGATCATCATCCAATTCACCGTTTAAACCATCCGAACAAAAAACATATACATCACCATGTTTTACTATTTCGGCTTTATAATCAACTTTTAATTTTTCCGCCGTTCCCAAAGCCCTTGTTATCATACTTTGAAATTCTGCCGTTTTAGACTCTGTTTCGGTCATTTTACCTAATGCAATTAATTCCTGTACTTTGGAATGGTCTTGAGTTAATTGTTTTATAATACCGTTTCTTATTCTGTATATTCTGCTGTCACCTACATTGTATATATGCAGCAATGCCTTTTCTTTCTCAAAAAAAGCACCTACAGCCGTTGTTCCCATACCTTTAAGTTTAGGATATTTTTTTTGTAAATTCCATAACTGTCTGTTTGCCAATTTCAAACAAGCTGCAGGCTTTAAAATTTTCTCTTCAATATTTTCAAATTTATTTCCCGTTAATGCATTAATATCATCTTTTTTCAATGATTTATAAGAATTATAAATTACATCTACAGCCATTTTGCTTGCAAAATCCCCTGAAACACCGCCGCCCATACCGTCACAAACAAAAAACAAGTTATCTTCCGGCCAAAAGCCGAAAGCATCCTGATTTTCAGTTCTTAATTTACCTACATCGGTTTTTGCAATCCCTGTTATTTTCATAGATAAGTAACCTTTACTTTTTTAGAAGATTTTTTTAAACTTAACCTTAACCTAAACAAAACAAACAACAAAATTAACCCCATACCGCCGAACATCATAATTTTAAACTTCATTTTATATTTATCCAAAGATACATTACCGGTATGCTGAGGATTACCTAAAAACATAGGCCATACGGCTAAGTTTTTAAGAGTTTTTACATTAGTGTTAAGTATATGTATCGAATCCAAATTATTAACATATAATATTTCAAGTTTCTTATCACCGGTCAAATCAGCTACCAAAGGAGAGGATGTTATTGCGGAATTACTTGCCCTTACATCTGCAGCAATTTCCAATTCCTTTCTTTTAATATTACTTTTCATAAGTAAAATTCTGCCGTCTTCGGTTCCGAAAAGCACTTCATTTATACCGTCTTTATCAAAGTCGAAAGAAGCAGGGTTTGACAAAATTCTTTTAGCTTCCGGAATTGTAAATTTCCACAAAAGCTCGCCTGTTTGATAAGTTGTATTTCCTTTTAAAATTTGAATAGAACCGTTTGCAGATACAAACAACACATCATTTACACCTTTGCCTGTAAAATCGGCTATTATAGGTGTTGTATTGAACTTTAAACCTTCCTGCGGTGTAGGTTCAACAAAGTATGTCCACAATACGGAAAACTTGGTTGTATCTATTGCGGTAATGTATTGAGGAACATTTGATTGAACAACAACCTCATCTATTCCGTCACCGTTTATATCACCTACTGCAGGTGCACCCGCAACAAGATGGGCTTTACCCGTGCTGTCCAAATCCACAATTTTCTTTGTTCTTGTAGCACCGTCAATAAAAAATACTTTACTGTTATAATTTGCAATAACAACAAAAGGAGTAAAATTTTTTCTGTTTAATATTACAGGGCTTGCATATACAGGTCCGTCCACATTTTCGGATTGTTTTCTATATGACGGAAATCCCGGAGCATACAAAAAGTGAACAAGTCCGTCCTCGGATGCAACAACAACATCTTTTCTCCCGTCGGAATCCAAATCGCATACAGCCGGTGTTAAAGAAGCAAGCTCTCCTCCTAACATTTCCTGTAATATTGCGGTTCCGGTCTGTCCGTCAATAATATATATCATACCTGATTTGGATACGGCAATAATATCGTTTAAGCCATCATTATTAACATCATCCGTTGTAAGGGATGCCACTCCGGAATTGTATATTTCTATAGGGTTCCAAAGTAAATTACCGTTTTTACCGCTCCAAGTATATAAGAAACCTGCACTGCATAACATAGAAATATCGTTTATTCCATCACCGTTAAAATCGGCAATAACAGGTGTTGATGTTATATTGTAGTCACCGTTATCAATTTTCATCGGAATATCTTTTGACCAACTTGTATTTAATGACAACTTAACTTTTCCGTTACCCGAATTTAATGTCGAAATTCCGATATAACCGAAAATTATAAAATATAAAGAAAGTAAAAAAACAACAACTGTAGTTAACAAACTTATAAACTTTAAAAATTTTAAAGCAAACAAATTCTGTTTTAAAGGAAGTGCATAATTTTCGTTGTAATAGTCAACTACTCTGAATATTGTTCTTCCTATTGAAATTTCATCACCGAGTTTTATTGAAGTTGTATTTAACTGTCCTAACTTTTGTCCGTTAATTGCAACTCCTCCCGTACTTCCTATATCGGTAATTGTATATTCGTTTTCGGAACCGGTTATTTTGGCATGCCCTTTTGAAACGGTCATATCACCGGAAAGCACTATATCGTTAGCAACACCTCTCGGCGAAATATCTTCCCTGCCTATAAATGTATCGTTTTGTTGTTTTATAACAAATTTTCTACCGTAAAATTTACCGTATATACCTATCAAATAATATTGAGGAAACAACACATCAAATTTATTTACGGAAACATCATCCAAAAAGGAAATTGTCATATCGGCAACGGATATTTCATCCCCGAAATTAAGCTGAGCTTCTGTTATATTTCTTCCGTTAACCCTGGTTCCGGTAATTGTATTTTGATCTTTTAAAATGTATTTGTTATCGGCATAAATTATTACACAATGCTGTTCGGAAACATTTTTTTTATCGGGTATAAGAATATCGTTACCTTTTTTGCTTCCTATAAAAACTTTTGTTTTACTTTTTCTTACTACAAATTCTTTTAGAACTTCTTCTTTTTTCTTTAGTAATAACCTTGGCATATATTTTTCCCTTTAAATTATCTTGCAATAAATAAAGCTGCTATCAGTGTTACACCTAAACTTATTTTTGCTATTGTTCCTGTTTTACTTGAACCTTCGGAAGAACTTTCCTTAGGTTCGGTTTCAACAAATTTTCCGCTTCTTCTTAAATTGTTTAACCTATATTCTATTCTTTTTATATCTTTTGCCGTCTGCATATTTGCCTTTTGTATTTCGGCATCAACATAATCGTTTGTAGGAATATTTTCAACGGTCTTTTTTATTGAAGCTATTTGTAAATTTATGTTTTTCATTTGTGCACTGCTTAAACTTGTTCCTTTTCCCGAAGGAGAAGCATAAGCATTAGCGGTTAATGTCTGTTGATTGGCTTCCAATTCGTTAACTCTTTTCGACATTGCAACATAACTTCTTTGTATTTGTATCAATTTTGCTTTCATTTCTTCAAGTTCATTGGAATCGGCAACGGAAGTTTTTGTTTTTGAATTTTTACTTCTGTCTTTTTTTCCGTTTGAAGTTGCAACACCGGAAGCTGCAAGTTCAAGTTCAAAATTATCTATTTTTTTGTTAAGTGAAGCTATTTCTTTTCTAAGTGCAAGCATATTTCTTGAATCACTTTTTGAAAGCACGGAATCATCACTTGCAAAAGTTCCGCTGTCTCTGCTGTTACTGCTGCCACCGGCTGAAGCTAAAGCAACTTTTCTTTGTAAATCTTTAAAAACTTTTGATTGTGCCAAAGTATTATCAAGCAACATCGGCATATTCGGTTCCAAATCGTTCATAACGGCTACTATATCAACCGAACCTGAAGCCGATTTTGTTTTACCGCCGGTAGTACTTGCGGAATTTCTTTCAAGAGCCGCTATTCTGTTGCTTAATGCGGCATATTGTTTTTTAGTTAAACCCGCACCTTCGGAAACTTCAGCAGCTGCCGATAAAGAAGCTCCGCCGGAAGTTTTTTTATCATATTCATACAATGCTTTTATTAATGCACCTCTTGTAATTTTTTCATCGGCAACAAAAACGGATGCACCGTATTGGTTTATAAATTTAGGCATTTTTGCCGACAGAGAATTTATCATTTCCCTCAACACAGGGTCTGTTACATCTTTTTTCTCTGCAGAAAAACAAACCGATACATTAAAAACAAGTGCCATTGTTACCAAACTGCTGATAAATTTTTTATTCATTGTTAACCTCTAAAAATAAAGATTAAGTGAGAACTTTGTATTTTGTTCAAAAATATTACCGCTTAACAAAGCTATATCAAGCTGCAAATATATTTTTGATATATAAAAATCAATACCGAAACCGAAATTATACCCTATATTTTTATTCATCTCGGAAGTTATATCGTGTCTGTTTTCTATTGCATAACCTTCAAGACCACCCCTTAAAAACAAACCGTTAATACCGAAATTATCCATAGCTAAAACATTTCTCATACCGAATTCCAAACCTAAATTACCGCATAAAGGGTCATCCTTTCTTTGTACCAAATCCAAAGCAGGCATTAACTGAAATTTTTTACCTAATTTGAATAAATTTGAAACACCGAATTTTGTTGTAAGCGGAGCTTCATCATCACCTATTACAACACCTTTCTGTATTAATGCACCGAAATTTAAACTGCTTACCGAATAAATTACACCTATATCAAAATCTATACCCGAACCGGAAAGTCCTGCTTCGGAAAAATCATAAGATATAAATTTCAAAGATGCACCTGCATATAAACTTGTTTTTCCTTGAAATATCGGAATACCGCCCGATAAATAATAAGCACTATCGGTATGGCTCATGGTTTTTCTTGTAGTACTGCCTTCCGGGTTATATTGAATATTATCCATTGTTGAGGAAATATAACCGAGCCCGAACACCGTTTTACCTAAAACGGTTGTAAATTTGCTTGTAGGTACTGCCAATGCAAAAAATTGATGTGTAGGAATAATATCTTTTAATCCGGGGTATTTATCACTTGCACCGCTTGCACCCATAGCGGTAAAAGCATATTGCTGCCTTTTTGCAAGCCCTGCAGGGTTCCAATAAACGGCACTTGTATCATCTGCTATTGATGTAAATGCTCCGCCCATAGCCAAAGCCCTTGCACCGACACCCTTTTTTAAGAAAGCCGCAGCATCAGTTCCTGCAAAACAGTTGGAACTGCAAACAAGCCCTATACAAACAATTAAAGATAAAAATTTTAATTTATTCATATTATTTTCCTATTGCCAAAGCAGTATATCTTCTATGCTCACCTTTTCCTGCTGTGGATTTTGCTATTATTTCGCAAATATATGCACCTACTGCTAAAGTTTGGCCGGCATAATTTTTTCCGTTCCATTCAACTTTATTTATTCCTGCTTTACAACTTTTATCTTTTACTAATTGACAAACAATTTTACCTGCTTTATCATATAAGTTTATTGTTACATCACTATCATGGGCAAGTACAAACTGTATTGTTGTATTTTGTTGTTTAGGTTTAAAGGGTGAAGGATAAACATAAATATCGGCAACACCTGTTCCTACTATTTTAAATGTAACTTCCGCATCAGCAGAAATTTCACCCGACAAAGAAATTCTTAAAGTATATTCTTTATTTACTAAAAGATCTTTTGGTAAAGAACTACTAACACCTTCATATATCAAATCGACTAACTCACTATAGTTACATTTTAATTTACATGTATTTTTATCTATCATACCATTTGCAACCAAAACAGATGTAGATGTTTTTAATTCCCCTACATCTACTAAAGATATTGTTACCGTTGATACCAAATCGATAGGAAGTGCCGTTGTTTCTATTGCAGGGTCAATGGCAGCCGTTGCCATTATCGGATCCGGTGAAATTATTTTAAATGTACCGGAACTTATTATTTTTGTCCAAATAGTAAATTCGTTTGATTCCCTGCTTGAATAATCGTTTTCATCATTTTTATTAGTATACTGAGCATAAAATTGAATTCTGTGTTGGTTTTGTGAAGAATCAAAAGTAATTTCTTTATCAAAAGTTATCGTTGTATCAGGAGCTTTTTCTTCCGGAACATACGGAATATAACTGCCGAATTTTCCGTTTTCACCTTCGGCAATTCTATAAACAAGTTTTGTTATTTGGTTGTCAGCTCCCTCTTCCGATTTAACTTCTACTTTTACTTTTACGGGAACTACATTTGTTTCAAATACTTTTTGTTCGGTTAAATCGGTAAAAGTAATTTTATCGTTTTGCGGTGCCCTTACCGCAGAAAGAAAACCCGCCCTAAAAATTGTATCTTTGGTTTCTTTGGTAGCAACTACGGTTTGCCCGACGGATATATTACTTACCGAACTTCCGCCGGTTGCCTTACCGCCTGCGGAATTAACCGATATAAAATTCTTTATATCCTCATCCGCATAAGCAAATGTTGCAATAAATAAAACAGTTAAAACAACTAAAATGTTTTTTAATTTTATCATTGTAAGTTCACCAATACTAAAATTGTTCCTTTTTTGGAAGTGAAATTTGCAAGTGCTTTACCTATAATTGTACCCGGTTTAGGGTTTGTCCCTGCTTTTTTTGCATAACCGGCAATTGAGGCAGACACTAACAAATCACCTCTTTTTATATTTCCGCCTTCGTTACAAACTTTTGTAGGAACTTTTCCCACAAGTGCAAGTTTATAACCTTTTTGGTTTTTATTTAACAAAAGCCCAGGTTCTGTTGAAACGACACCTGCAACTTTTGTATCTTCGGCAATTTTTGTTTTTACAACGGCATCATTTCTTGTTGTATCAATTGAAACAACATCCCCCGGTTGTAAATTTTCACTTGAAGCATACATTTCCGCAAGGTCAGCACCAACCATTTTACCAGTACTACCTAATTTTACCCAACCTTGGTCATTCCCTACTTTTGTCCATACATAACTATTATCTGTTAAATCGCTACTATTTATTGTATTTCCACTGATACCTTTTACAGAAATAGTACCATTATTGATCCCAATAGTAACATTATCTATTTTCACACCACCTAATTGATTTGTTGAAGCTGTAAGCAAATTTATTATTGTTGAACCAGAAATAGAAAAACCTGTATTAAACTTAACAATAGCAGTATTTGTTCCATTTTTATTTATATTTATTATTTTATTACCATCTATAGTTACATTTGATACTAAATTTGTAGTTGCTCCCGATATAGCTTTTGATACAGCTGTTCCATTTACAGCAGTTGTACCACTAGCACTATAATCAGAAGTTGTAGCATTACAAGTTTGTACTTGT
>Ga0265298_10006090_pt1 | contig 14972 bp, 13 predicted proteins | sample AusTroGonzalo_MG_3_FD_193486 | JGI IMG/M metagenome (GOLD analysis project Ga0265298, IMG submission 193486) | Bovine rumen microbial communities from tropical cattle in Woodstock, Queensland, Australia - Gonzalo_01 | ecosystem: Host-associated > Mammals > Digestive system > Stomach > Rumen ... | reverse complement strand
CCTTGTCCGTGTAGGAGATGTCCCTGCGGCTCACCTGGTCGCGGATCAACAGGTTCCAGTCCTGAGCACGGACCAGGGAGTCCATGTCGGCGGCCGAGTAGCCCAGGGCGTAGATGCCGCCGATGATCGAACCGATACTGGTGCCCACTACGTAATCGACCGGAATCCCGGCTTCTTCAATGACCTGGAGGACACCGATGTGCGCCAGGCCCTTGGCACCGCCACCGGAGAAGACGAGGCCTACCTTGGGACGCGTTTTCTGGGGCTCGTTCGTTTCGGGTTCTTCGGCCAGCAAGACCGGAGAGAAGAGGGCAAGCAGCAGGATCACGGACAGCAGACGTTTCATGACGGGTATATTTTTAATTGTTTTTTTTCAGGCCTTTGCCCGCCAGCAAACCGCAGGCGGCCATGATATCTTCCCCGCGCGAGGCGCGGAGCGTGGTGACGATACCCGCGTTCTGCAGGCGGGCCTGGAACGCGGCAATGACCTCGGGTGAAGAGGTCTGGAACGGAGCGTCGGGAATGGCGTGGAATCGGATCAGGTTGACCCGGCAGGGGATGCCTTTCAGCAGCCGGACCAACGCGTCAGCGTAGCGCGGACTGTCGTTCATCCCGGCGAACATGGTGTATTCAAAACTGACGCGGCGCTGGCCGGAGAAGTCATACTGGCGGATGAGCGCGATCACATCCTGCAGCGGCCATGCCTTCTGTACGGGCATGATCCGTTCCCGCTCCTGCGGGAAGGGGTTGTGGAGGCTTACGGCCAGATGGCAGCGGCTCTCGTCGAGGAAGCGGCGGAGATTAGGCAGCACGCCGATTGTTGAGAGCGTCACCCGCTTCGGGCTCCAGCCGAATCCCCAGTCGGCGGTGATGATTTCCAGCGCTTTGGAGACTTCCTCCCAGTTGTCGAGCGGCTCGCCCATACCCATGAACACGGCATTGGTGAGCTGGTCGGCCTCGTCGAGGCTCAGGAACTGGGAGATGATCTCGCCGGCCGAGAGGTGGCCGTGAAAGCCGCCGCGGCCCGTCATGCAGAAGCGGCAGCCCATCTTGCAGCCAATCTGCGAGGAGACGCAGACCGTGGCGCGGGCCATGCCGCCCTCCGAGCCGTCTTCATACTCGGGAATCATCACGGTCTCGATATATTTTTCCGGTCGGGAGGTGGGGAAGAGATACTTGCGGGTGCCGTCGCGGGAAGTGTAGCACGCCACGGGGAGGATGCGTCCCACCTCATAGCGCTCCGAGAGTGCGGCGCGGGCTGCCTTGGAGAGGTTGGTCATCGCATCGATCTCCGTCACCCGCTTCTGGTAGAGCCACTGCGCCAGCTGCTTCGCGGTGAAGGCGGGAAGGCCTTCCTGCGATGCGATTTCCCTGAGTTCGGGGAGTGTTTTGCCCAGCAGCGTCTCTTTCATGGCACATGTCGGTCTATTACGCAAATTTACGATAAAACAAGTGAAATTCTACACAAAAATCGTATCTTTGCGGATAGACGGAACGTGTCAGCGATCCATTAACCCACAAAATCAACAAACTATGGCAAAAGAAAATGAAGAAATGACAGTCGACGCAGGGAAGAACGCTGAGAAACTGAAGGCGTTGCAGGCTACGATTGCCAAGATTGAGAAAGATTTCGGCAAAGGCACCATCATGAAAATGGGCGACCAGCCTTCGCTCGAGGTGTCTACGATCGCAACGGGTTCCATCGCCCTCGACCATGCGCTGGGCATCGGCGGCTATCCGCGCGGCCGCGTCATCGAGATCTACGGTCCCGAGAGCAGCGGCAAGACCACACTGGCCATCCACGCCATCGCCGAGGCGCAGAAGCAGGGCGGCATCGCTGCCATCATCGACGCGGAGCACGCCTTCGACCGCTCCTACGCCGTGAACCTGGGCGTCAACATCGACACCCTGCTCATCTCGCAGCCTGACAACGGCGAACAGGCCCTTGAAATCGCCGACAACCTCATCCGCAGCGGCGCCATCGACATCATCGTCATCGACTCCGTGGCGGCCCTGACCCCGAAAGCTGAGATCGAAGGCGAGATGGGCGACAACAAGGTTGGCCTTCAGGCCCGCCTCATGAGCCAGGCCCTCCGCAAGCTCACCGCCAACATCTCCAAGACGAATACCTGCTGTATCTTTATCAACCAGCTTCGCGAGAAGATCGGCATCCTCTTCGGCAACCCCGAGACCACGACCGGCGGCAACGCCCTGAAGTTCTACGCTTCCGTTCGCATTGACGTGCGCCGCGTCACCCAGCTCAAGGACGGTGACGAGGCCACCGGCAACCGCACCCGCGCCAAGATCGTCAAGAACAAGATGGCCCCGCCGTTCAAGAAGGCCGAGTTCGACATCGTTTTCGGCGAAGGCATCTCGCACATCGGCGAGATCGTCGACCTGGGCGTTGAACTCGAGATCATCAAGAAGAGCGGATCGTGGTTCAGCTACGAGGATTCCAAGCTGGCCCAGGGCCGCGACGCCGTCAAGGCGCTCCTCAAGGACAACCCGCAGCTGGCCGACGAGATTGAGGCCAAGATCCGCGAGAAACTCAAAACAGTTAAAGACTAAAGATTGATTGATTGACTGATGGGAAAGATTATCCTGACCGGTGACAGACCCACCGGACGGCTCCATATAGGCCATTATGTAGGTTCGCTGCGCCGTCGCGTCGAACTCCAGAATTCCGGGGCTTTCGACAAGATATTCATCATGATCGCCGACGCGCAGGCCCTGACCGACAATGCCGACAACCCAGAAAAAGTCCGCCAGAATATCATCGAAGTGGCCATGGACTACCTTTCTGCGGGCATTGATCCGGCGAAGAGCCATATCCTGATTCAGTCGCAGGTGACTGAACTCACGGAGCTGACCTTCTACTACATGAACCTCGTCACGGTCCAGCGCCTCCAGCGCAACCCGACGGTGAAGCAGGAGATCCAGCTGCGCGGCTTCAACGACGCCGAGGGCGCCGACAACAAGGCGGGCACACCGGTCGGATTCTTCTGCTATCCCATCAGCCAGGCGGCCGACATCACGGCCTTCCAGGCGACCACCGTGCCGGTGGGCGAGGACCAGGAACCGATGATTGAGCAGACGCGCGAGATCGTGCGGAAGTTCAATGCGACCTATGGCCCGGCCCTGACCGAGCCGGAGATCCTCCTTCCGGACAACGCGGCCTGCCTGCGCCTGCCCGGCACCGACGGAAAGGCCAAGATGAGCAAGTCGCTGGGCAACTGCATCTACCTATCGGACAGCGCCGAAGAGGTGAAGAACAAGGTCCGCGGCATGTATACCGATCCGGGCCACCTGCAGGTGAGCGATCCGGGCAAGGTGGAGGGCAACACGGTCTTCACCTACCTGGATGCGTTCTGCAAGCCTGAACATTTCGATCGTTTCGGCGATAGTTTCCACGGCAAGAAAGTGAGCTTCGACTTCCACTCGCTGGACGAGGTGAAGGCGCAATACCGCGCCGGCGGCCTGGGCGACGTGATGGTGAAGAACTTCCTGACGGAAGTGCTCAACGATACGCTGGAACCGATGCGGCAGCGCCGCAAAGCCCTGGAGCAGGACATCCCTTATGTCTACGAAGTGCTCCGCAAGGGTACGGAAGCGGCCCGTGCCGCCGCAGCCGAGACGCTGGCTGCCGTCAAGCGTGCTATGAAAATCAATTATTTCGACGAGGGAACCCTCGAGGAACTCATCGCCGAGCAAACGAAAAAATATCAAAACGCATAACAGCTATGAAAAAGATTCTGATTTCCCTCTTGGCTGTCTGCACGCTCCTGCTTTCCGTGCAGGCGCCTGCCCAGACGCGCTACTACAAGCAGATTCATCGCAACGAGATTTCCACCAGCTACGGCTTCTCCCTGCTGGGCACCGCCATAGGTACGGTTATTAACAAAGCCGACGACCTGAACAGATGGTTGGGCATCGAGGATGAAATCCACATCAGGAACAAAGGCACCAAGGGTGTCATCAACCTCGGTTACACCCACCAGCTGAGCAAGGTGGTATCCGTCGGTGGTACGATCAGCCTGAACAGCATCGGTGTCGAACTGAAAGACGAGACGGGTTCTCTCACCGCGGCTGCTGCCAATATGTGGATGATCATGGGTACCTGCAAACTCGACTGGTTCCGTACCAAGTCCGATATCTTCGGCATGTACTCGAAGGTCGGCCTGGGCGTGATGGGCATCGGCGGATCGCTGATGGAGGAATTCCACAAGACAGTCTGGCTTCCCACGGGTCACCTGTCGCTGATCGGCCTGGAAGTCGGTCGTGGCTTCAGCGGTTTCATGGAACTCGGCGTTGGCATGCAGGGCATCGCCCAGGTAGGTATCCGTGCAAGATTCTAAGTCTCAACACCTATGAAAAAACATACGTTCATCTTGTTGACGCTCCTTCTCCTGGCCCTGCCGGCACGGGCGCAGTCTTACCGCTTATACCACCCCAACGAGATTTCCACCAGCTTCGGATTCTCTTTGATCAATTATGGCGTGAGTATGATCGACAAGGCCAACATCACGTATGCTGATCCCAAGACAGGCAGGGTTACCGGCATTCACAGCGGCGGAACAAGGGGTGTCCTGAACATCGGCTATGCCCGCCAGCTGAACTCTTGCATTTCCGTCGGTGGGTCGTTTGGATTCAATCAGGTAGGTATCAACGGTTTCGTTTACGATGCGAAGCTTTCGCTCGCCAAGGCCAATATCTATACCTTGATGGGGACCGCCAAATTCGACTGGTTCCACACCTCCAACGACGTGTTCTGCATGTATTCCAAAGTGGGCCTGGGTGTGATGGTCCTGCAGGGCATCGTCCTGCAAGGGCTGTTCAAAGGCGCCGTGGTGGCTCCGACCTTCCAGACATCTTTCGTCTGCCTTGAGGTGGGGAAGGCCGTCAGCGGCTACCTGGAACTTGGCATGGGCATGCAGGGCATCGCACAGGTCGGTGTCCGCGCGCGATTCTAAAATCCCTGTCAGCGGCTTAGCTGATCATTACCCAAGACAATACCGGAGAGGGCGCCTGTATGGGCGCCTTCTTTGATGGTATGGACACCGTTGACGAAGACGTGCGCAATGCCGGCGGGGAACTGGTGCGGCTGGGCGTAGGTCGAGCGGTCGGCGATGGTCTGCGGGTCGAAGATGGTGATGTCTGCCGCATAGCCCGGAACGAGAAGGCCGCGCTCCTTGAGCTTCATGCGTGAAGCCGGCAGGCCGGTGCATTTCCAGATAGCCGTGGCCAGGTCGAGCACCTTGTCTTCCCGGACGAACTTTTCGAAGAAGCGCGGGAAGGTGCCGTAGGAACGCGGATGCGGCAGTTCCTTGCCCAATACGCCTTCCGGCGAGTAGACGCTGCCATCGGAGGCCGGCATCGACAATGGATGCGCGTAAATCTTCTTGAGGTTATCCTCCTTCATGGCGAAGGTGGCCTGGTTGACCTCCAATTTTTCGGAGATCAGCAGGTAGCGGATCATCTCCCATTCGTTCATGCCGGAGATCTGGCAGCATTCCGCCAGGTTTTTGCCGGCATAGACGGCGTTCGCCGGGTCGTTGCAGCCGGCAACGACGACCTGCTGCGGTCCGCCGAAACGTTCCAGGCGGCTGTAGGCGTATTTCTTGATCTTCTCGCAAGTCACCTTGTCGTTGAGGCGGGCGTAAATGTCTTCGGAGGTGCCGTCGCGCAGTTCAATGGGGATGAACGACGTGAAGCCGGTGGAGAAGGCGGTGTAGGGATAGCGGTCGAACGCGATGTCGATGCCTTCGGCGCGGGCGGCGTCGATCTTGCCCAGCATTTCGTCGATTTTGTCGAAGTTGGCAGGGTTCTGCGCCTTGAGGTGTGAGATTTCGAGCCGGGCACCGGACAGGCGGGCGGCGGCGATGGCCTCGTCCATGGCTTCGAGCACGTGGTCGTCTTCGTTGCGCATGTGGATGGTATAGAGCGCATTGTGCTTCTGGACGACTTTATTGAGCTCCACCATTTCCCGCGTGTCGCAGTAGCAGCCGGGAGCGTACTCCAGCCCATAAGAGAGGCCGATGGCACCGAGTTCCAGCTGGCGGTCGAGCTCGGCGCACATCCGTTTGAGCTGCTCGTCGCTGGCCTTCACATTGTAGGGGCCGACCACGGCTTCCCGCACGTCGCCGTGACCCACCAAGCTGGCGTAGTTGATGCCGATTTTATTCTCTGTGAGACGCTGGTAGAAGCCGTCGATGTTGCGCCATGCCGGTCCGCCGTGGCGAGGGCGGTCCTTGCGGCTTTCCCAGGCTTCATCGCTGTAGACGAAGGGGCAGTAGCCGCAGTTGCCGCCCAGGTCGGTCGTGATGCCCTGGTAGATGCGGCTGTCGCCCTTGGGCGCGTCGAACAGATTGGTGTCGGTGTGGGTGTGGATGTCGATGAAGCCCGGCGAGACAACCAGCCCGCCGGCATCCAGCACGTGTTCCGCCTGGGTGCCGAGATCCTTCCCGATAGCGGCGATCCTGCCGTCGCGGATGGCGATGTCTCCTTCGATCGGCGGTTTGCCGTCACCGGCATAAATGACGCCGTTCTTGATGATGGTGTCGAAGGAATGCCGCGTCGTAACCTTGCAGCCGGTCACACCGCTCAGCCCGAGCGCCGCTGCGCCCAGCGCAGACGCCCGGAGGAAGTCTCTTCTGTTCATATTATAAGGTTTTAAGATTCTCAGTCTGGTAGGACACCATATCGCCGTTCCGGTCATAGACCAGGAGACCCTCGATGTCGGCACGGGTTTCCAGGAAATGCCGGGCGCGCTCCACTCCGATGACCATCATCCAGGTAGCATACGCATCAGCGGTGGTCGCATCGCTGGCCACCACGGTGGCACTCAGGAGATTGTGCGTGACGGGCCAGCCCGTGGCGGGATCGATGGTATGGGAGTATTTCTGCCCGTTCTCCATATAGTAGTTGCGGTAGTTGCCGGAGGTAACGATGCCGCAGTCGGTGACGTTGATGATGGCCTGCAGGTCGGCGCCCTCATCGAAATTGCCGTCAATGGGCTTGTCGAGGCCGATGCGCCAGGGCGTGCCGATGGCGTTGATTCCCTTGCAGAGGATCTCGCGCCCGATGTCGATCAGGTAGTTGGTGCAGCCGAGCGAATCGAGGATCATGCCTACCCGGTCGCAGGAGAAGCCTTGCGCGACAGCGTTGAAATTGAGCTTGACCCGCGGATCCGCTTTCACGAGGTGCACCCCGTCTTCGCGCTCTTCCAGCGATAGGAGGTCCATGCCGATGAAAGCGCGGATTGAGTCGATGGCCTCCTGGGTGACGGTCCCCTTATTGGAGAAACCGAAGCCCCACAGCTCGAAAAGCGGAGCTGAAGAGGGGTCGAAAGCGCCATTAGACTCTTCCCAGATACGTTTGGAGCGGGTGAAGCAATCGATGAATATCTCATTGAGGGGAATGTCTTCCCCGGCATTGAGCTTCGACAGCATCGAGCCTTTGTTGTAGCCGCTCAGCGTAAAGTCAATTTCCTGCAGGCAGGAACCAATCCGCTGTCGCAGTTCCTCTTCGCTGATGCCGTTGAGGGGATTGCAGACGATGTGGAACGTGCCGCCCTGGGCAAAGCCCTCGATGCGGTGATACGTGTTGTCTTTGTCGCAGCCGACCAGCAGCAGCGAAGAAAGCAGGAGAAAAAGGAGTCTACGGTACATTTCTTGCAAATTTACGATTATTTATGCACCTTTGCAAGTTGTAATACACAGAAATCCGATGCAGTTGACGCAATATTTTCGCTGGTTTACCCTGACGGCTCTGGTCCTCCTGAGCCTCTTTTCCTGCAAGAAGACCGAGGAAGAAGAAGTGAACCCCGATTCGATGTCAGGGACCATCGTCTTCGATGTTCCCTATTATGTGCTGAAAGGTGAGACGGTCACGATGACCGCCTCGGGCGTCATCTATCCCAAGGAAGTGACCTACCGCTGGTTCATCAGCAGTGTCTATTCTGACTCCCTGTCCCGCCGCACCATCACGGTGCAGTTCCCTGACAGCCTGGGTGTCTTTACGGTGACGGCGCAGGCGGCTGCTTCGGGTTTCTACAACGCCAGCACCTCGCAGCTGGTAACCACCATCGACACGACCTGGGACACTTCGCTGTCCGGGCTCAAACCCAGTGATTTTCAGATCGAGGACGAACGCGACGGCCATGTCTACGACTATGTGACGGCCGGCGATCTGGACTGGTTCAGCCAGAACCTGTCCTGGCAGGGCGAGGGTATTCCGTTCCGCTCTTCCCCGGCTACGGCGGACATGTTCGGCAGTTTCTACACCTGGGAGGAAGCCATGCAGGGCAATGTATGCCCGGAAGGCTGGCGTGTTCCCACCAACGAAGACTGGGCCTCGCTGGCGGCCGTCCTGAACGACGGCACCCCGCTGCCCTTCGTAGACAACTGGGCCGGACTGGGGGCGAAAGCATCGGCCGAAGCGTATCTCAATGACAATCGTATGTGGCCCTATTCACCCGACAACACCCACACCAACGATATCGGATGGAATGCCCTTCCGCTGGGCTATACCTTCATCGGCACCTTGGACTTCTCCGGTCTTAACAATTATGGCTGCTGGTGGAGCGCCACGGAAAAAGATGACGCCCAGGCCTATTACCGTTATATCTGGTACGACCGGGGCGACTTTCCGATGGCCTATACAGGCAAGGATGATATGCGTGCCAGCGTCAGGTGCGTTCGAACGCATCAACAATCTTGGTAACCAGCGGGTGCCGGACGATATCCTCTTTCCCGAATTCCACAATGCTGATACCTTTGATGTCGCGGACCAGTTCCACGCCGCGCATCAGGCCTGAGTCGTTCTTATTGGGCAGGTCGATCTGCGTGGCGTCGCCTGTGACAATGAACTTGGCGTCGCAGCCCATGCGGGTGAGAAACATCTTGAGCTGGCCGAGCGACGTGTTCTGGGCCTCGTCGAGGATGACGAAGGCCCGGTCGAGCGTGCGGCCGCGCATGTATGCCAGCGGCGCGATCTGGATGATGCCTTCTTCCATGAAGTTCTGGAGCCGTTTGGCAGGAATCATGTCGCCCAGTGCGTCGTACAGCGGCTGGAGATAGGGGTCGAGCTTGTCCTTGAGGTCGCCCGGCAGGAAACCGAGCCTTTCGCCGGCTTCCACGGCGGGGCGGGTGAGGATGATGCGTTTCACCTCCCGGTTCTTGAGCGCACGTACGGCCAGGGCGATGGCGGTGTAGGTCTTACCGCTGCCGGCCGGGCCGATGGCGAAGATCAGGTCGTTGCGGTAGTACTCGCGTACCATGCGCTTCTGGTTGGGGGTACGGGCCTTGATGGGGCGGCCTTCGTTGCTGTAGACAATGATGCTCTCGGAGGTCTCATCGGTGGGAACGGTGCCGCTCTCGGCACTTCGGTCGCTGCCTTCGAAGAGCGCTTCCACATCATATTCGGTAAGGACGCTCTTGTGCATGCGCTTGCGGCGCAGCAGCTTGATCTTATCCTCAAAGTCATCGAGCTCGCTTTGCGGCCCCATAAGGTAGATCTCGGAGCCGCGGGCCACGGCCTTGATCTTGGGATAATGGCTGACAAGCAGGTCGAACAGGCGGTTGTGGACACCGTAAATGTCGATCGGATCGATTTCTTCGAGGATGATGGTTTTTTCCATATAAGTTGAATGCGGTTTACAGGTTGAATTTCGTTTGCAGGGCCGTCCATTCCCGCAGCATCTTGTCGTAGTCACTCTTGTCGAGCCATGCATCACGGCGGCCGATCCAGTCAAGGATGGGGATGACGGTATAGTTGGCCTCAAGCATGCGGCGGCGTGAGCACCAGGTGTAAGTCGGATTGGCTTCTGCGATGGCCAGGACGCCATCGTCATCGGCGGTGAGCACCAGTTCGTAAAGCATGCCGATCTGGGTGTTCACGTCGCTCTGGTTGGACATGAAATTGCCCAGGGAGTAGGCCGTGGCGAAGGGCGGTTCAAACTCGACGGGTTGTACCACATGCGGATGAGAACCCACGATGGCGGCCACACCGTTGCGGTGCAGGAATTCGGCCCAGCGACGCTGGCTGTCAGAAGGATCGAGGTGGTATTCCTCGCCCCAGTGCGGCAGCGCGACGATCAGGTCGGCGCCGCGCTCCCTGGCCCGGTCGATGACCGCCTTCACGTGCGTGGAGTCGAGCAGGTTGACCCGCCAGGGCTGAGGCACGGGAAGACCGTTGGTGCCGTATGTGAAATTGATGAAGGCGATATCGTAACCCTTGATCTGGACAATCAGGGGGTTCTTCAGGTATTCCTCTCCTTCCGAACGGTACATGCCGGTGAAGGGGATGCCCATGCGGGAGTAGATGGCATAGGTGCTGTCCATGCCGGCGCCTCCTTTGTCACAGATGTGGTTGTTGGCAGTCAGGAAAAGGTCGATGCCCACGCGCTGCGCCTCATAGGCGAGGCTCTGGGGCGCCGAGAACTGCGGGAAGCCGGTGTATGGCGTCACGCCGCAAGGGAATTCCATGTTGGCGACCACGAAGTCGGCTTCGTCGAAGCGGTCCTGTACATGGCGGAAACAATCGCTGTAGTCGAAATCGGCGGGATTGTCGCGGTCGCCACCACTGCGGAGCGCGGCCGTGACCTGCGGACTGTGGCTCATCACGTCGCCGATGAAAACGATCTTGATCGTATCCGGCTGCACCGCCCATGCAGTCAGGTTTTGTACCAGGCACAGCAGCAGGAATATCGTTTTACTAAAAGATTTCGGCATCGGCAATACTTTCGAATGTAAAGATAGCCTTTTTTATGTATCTTTGTAAGATAAAAATGAATACATGAAAAAGTTCGGATTCTTAGTCGCGCCGCTGGTCATGGCGCTTGTCATATGCACAGGATGTGATTTTATTCGTGCCTCCCTCGGCAAACCTACGTCCAAAGACCTGGTCAAGATCAGTGACGAGCTGAAAGCCCGCGAGCAGCATCTGCGCGACAGCGTCGCAGCCGTCCGAGCCGCCGGCGTGACGTTGCCGGTAAGCCCATCGGCTGCTCCTTCTGCATCGGGCACGACCCCCGAGGCTCAGCCTGCGCAGCCAGTGGTTCAGCCCATGGCACAACCTGCGCAGCCTGCAGTTCAGCCCGCAGTTCAGCCCGCAGCTCAACCTGCGCAACCCACCGCACGGCCTGTCGCACAAGCCGGCCAGTCCCTCAAGCGCTACTATGCCGTGGCCGGGGCTTTCAAGAACCCGGAGGGAGTCCGCCAGTTTGTCGACAAACTGGAAGCAAAGGGCCTGTCCGTCCACCTCTTCGATTTCAAGAGCGGGCTGACCGTGGTCTGCCTGGAAGGACACGATGTCTTTGCAGATGCGCAGCGTGATGTGGCTACGCTCAAGGAACTCAAGCTCTCGGATTCCGACCCCTGGATCTACAATACGAAACAAAATCTCCACAAATAAACATGAAGAATACCGTATTCACTGAAAAGCACATCGCGCTGGGTGCGAAGATGGCTCCGTTTGCCGGCTACAACATGCCGATCCAATACAAAGGTATCAACGAAGAACACGCTTGTGTCCGCGAGAAAGTGGGTGTCTTCGACGTCTCCCACATGGGCGAGATCTGGGTGAAAGGCCCGAAGGCCCTGCCTTTCCTGCAGTATGTTTCTTCCAACGACGCTTCGGTCCTCTTCCCGGGCAAGGCCCAGTATACCTGCTTCCCCAACGGCAAGGGCGGCATTGTCGACGATTTCATCGCCTACTGCTTCAGCACCGAGAAATACCTGCTGGCCGTCAATGCAGCCAATATCGAGAAAGACTGGAATCATCTCTGCGCCGTTGCTCCGAAATTCGGCCTGACCGTCGGCAAAGACCTGGTGAATGCCTCCGACCAGACCTGCCAGCTCGCCATCCAGGGCCCCAAGGCCATGGAAGTCATGCAGAAACTCTGCAAGGAAGATGTGCTCTCCATGGAATACTACACTTTCAAGCAGCTTGAGGTGGCCGGCATTCCTGACGCCATCCTCTCCACCACCGGCTACACCGGCAGTGGCGGATGCGAAGTGTACGTGCCCAACGAATACGGCGACCAGCTCTGGAAGGCGGTCTTCGAAGCCGGCGAGCCTTTCGGCATCCAGCCGATCGGCCTGGGCGCCCGTGACACCCTGCGCCTCGAGATGGGCTTCTGCCTCTACGGCAACGACATTGACGACACCACCTCTCCGCTGGAGGCCGGCCTGGGCTGGATCACCAAATTCAACGACGTTAAGGGTGACTTCATCGACAAGCAATACCTGCTCGACCAGAAGGCGGCAGGCCTGACCCGCAAGCTCGTAGGCTTCGAGCTCGTGGACCGCGGCATCGCCCGTCACGAGATGCCCATCTGCGATGCTGAGGGCAAGCAGATTGGCCATGTGACCTCCGGCACCATGGGCCCGACGGTGAAGAAAGCAATTGGCATGGGTTATGTAGATGTACCGTTCAACAAAGTCGGCTCTGAAATCTACATCGAGATCCGTGGCAAACTGCTGAAGGCCGTTGTGGTGAAGATGCCGTTCTACCAGAAATAGTTGAAGAAAAAACCGATCATATTGATCCTGCTAATATTCTGTGCGGCAAGCCTTGCCGCACAGAATTTTGCTGTTACACCCGCCCTGCAGCAGCATGTGGCTTTTCTGTGCGATGAAGAACAGGAAGGCCGCAAAGCCGGCAGCGAAGGGGAACGTGCGGTGGCTCGTTATCTGCATGCGGCGCTGGAAGAGGCTGGCGTGCTGATGCTGACCGATTCGTTGGGGCAGGATTTCACCATCACGCGTCCCGAAGGGGACATCCACTCCCAGAACATCCTGGGTATCGTGCAGGGCTCCGACCCTGCGCTCCGTGACGAGTATGTGGTGGTGGGCGCGCACTATGACCACATCGGCACCCATGTCCTGATGGTTGACGGTGAGCCCGTGGTCCAGCTCTATCCCGGGGCGGACCGCAACGCTTCGGGCGTGGCGATGCTCATCGAGCTGGCCCGCCTTGTGGTGGAATACCAGGGCCTTTTCCGCCGTTCCATTATCTTCGTGGGCTTCGGGGCAGGCGAGGAGGGCATGGCCGGCGCCTGGTATTTTGTCAACCGCGCCTTTGAACAGATCGGCAGCGTCAAGGCGATGATCGACTTGGACTGCCTGGGCCGTGGCGGCTTCGACCATCCGCTGACCGTCTTTTCCCAGCTTCGCGGCAAGGATTTCGACTATCTGCTCGACAAGACCGCCGAGCAGCCCGTCATCCGGCTGCCGGAAGTTGCGCGGGGCGAACTGCCCCCTTCCGATTACCTGCCGTTCTACGAGCGAAACATCCCCGTGTTCTGGTTTTCGACCGGCACGGCCCGTGAGCATCGCACCATCAAAGATACCCCGCGCTTGATCGACTGGCCGTCGATGGAAATCAACTGCAACTATCTCTATCATTTCCTGATGATTGTGGCCGACATCGACGAGGTATCCTCGGAGAATGCCGATCCGGAGAAGCGGGCTGCCCGAGCAGGGCGGGTCTATGCCGTTTCCGATTGCGACGTTCGTCCCCAGTTCTTCCATTCCAACGAACGTCATTTCCTCCAGAGTTGGGTCTACAAGTACCTCAAGTATCCGGAGCGGGCCATTGAACAGAATCTGCAGGGCCAGGTGCTGGTGAGCTTCATCATCGAAAAAGACGGTTCCGTGACGAACGTTGAGGTGGAGCATGGCCTGGACGACATGCTCGATGACGAGGCGGTCAGGGTGATTTCCATTTCCCCGAAATGGATTCCCGGTCAGATCAAGGGAAAGAAAGTCCGTACGAGGATGGTCATTCCTGTCGAATTCCGCTTGTCATCAAAGTGGGACATAGGTTTGAAAAAATAACTATCTTTGCGCCAAATTTCATAAAAGGCGCCATTTTTTTCCATGGAATACAACTTCGTCGATATTGAGAAGCGTTGGCAGGCCTATTGGGCTGAGCATCACACCTTCGCGGCCGAGACCGATCCCTCCCGTCCCAAGTATTACGTTCTGGACATGTTCCCGTATCCTTCGGGAGCCGGCCTTCACGTAGGCCATCCGCTGGGTTACATCGCCAGTGATATCTACAGCCGCTATAAACGCCTCAAGGGCTTCAACGTGCTGCACCCGATGGGCTACGATGCTTTCGGCCTTCCTGCCGAGCAATATGCCATCCAGACGGGCAAGCACCCGGCGGAGACCACGGAAAAGAACATCGCCCGTTACCGGCAGCAGATGGACCGCATCGGCTTCTCCTACGACTGGTCGCGTGAAGTCCGCACCTGCGATCCAAAATACTACAAATGGACGCAGTGGGCTTTCCTGGAGATGTTCAACCACTGGTACAACCCGGAAACCGACAAAGCAGAGCCCATTGACACGCTGATCGCGCGCTTCAAGGCGGAAGGACGCTGGGACGGACTCAGCGAAAAGGAACAGTCCGACCTGCTGATGCAGTACCGCATCGCCTATCTGGGCGAGACCTCCGTGAACTGGTGCCCGCAGTTGGGTACCGTGCTGGCCAACGATGAAGTGAAGGAAGGCTATTCGGTACGTGGCGGTTTCCCTGTCGAGCAGAAGAAGATGAAGCAGTGGCAGCTGCGCGTGAGCGCCTATGCCGAGCGCCTGCTGGCCGACCTGGAGCAGCTCGACTGGACGGATTCCCTCAAGGAGATGCAGCGCAACTGGATCGGCAAGAGCCAGGGCGCCGAGATGGTGTTCCATGTGTTCAACGGCACGCAGGAATACGAGATGACCATCTTCACCACCCGCGCCGATACTATCTACGGCGTCACCTTCATGGTACTGGCTCCTGAGAGCGAGTGGGTCGAGAAACTCACCACCCCTGAGCAGAAAGAGGCCGTGGACGCTTATCTGCTGCAGGCCAAGAAGAAGACGGAGCGCGAGCGCATCGCCGAAACCCGCAAGGTGACCGGCGTGTTCTCGGGTTCCTACGCCATCAATCCCCTCACGGGCGACAAGGTCCCCGTGTGGATT
>Ga0265298_10006088_pt1 | contig 14975 bp, 10 predicted proteins | sample AusTroGonzalo_MG_3_FD_193486 | JGI IMG/M metagenome (GOLD analysis project Ga0265298, IMG submission 193486) | Bovine rumen microbial communities from tropical cattle in Woodstock, Queensland, Australia - Gonzalo_01 | ecosystem: Host-associated > Mammals > Digestive system > Stomach > Rumen ... | reverse complement strand
AAATTCTCCGGCGAAGGGGCCGGGGAGGATCTGACCTTCGCGCTTCTTGCCCTCGAAGTCGGTGTCGAAAGTTATCAGCGTGCCGTCGGGGTTCTCGAAGGGCTGGTCGGGTTGGAAGGCTTTGCCCAAGGTCTCCGTGGTGACAAGGGCTACCGGATGGTCCTTGATTAGGTCGTAGAGATTGGTCTTGAGCTTAAATTTGCCGTCCTTTTCTTCCAATTCCACGAAAACTTTGCTTTTGTCGTCGACGATAGCGTCCTGCTCTTTTTTCCAGGGCTTGGCGCCGTTTAAGTAAACGTTTCCTTTGGCCCAGACCGGCAGATAGCGGAAGTGGAATTTTTCCAGGGCGTCCATGTCTGGAGTTTCGTTGTCCATGTCGAAGTTGGCGATCCATTCCTCGTAGGTGGGGAATTCGTCGAAGACCGAGGTGCCCGTTTCGGTCTTGAACTTGTAGTCGTCTTTCTTTATGAAGATGTTGTTGTAGATTCTGTCGTCGCCGTGCAGGATGGTCATGAAGCCCATGACTTCCGTGCGGTGAGGGATGTGGTACGGCGTGTAGCGCTGGCGGAGCTTGCCCTCGACCATTCCGTCGCAGCCGGCGTCGATAGAGGCGATGGGCCCCATGATGAGGTTGTGAACGAGGGCGAAGCCTTCCGTAGCCATCCTGAAGGAAACGTCGGAGAGCAGGATGTTGTTGTCGATCAGAGTGGGGCCGTGGCCGACTTCCACGAAGATGTCCTGGCTGCCCATGCCGCCCTCTAAGTGCTTGGCGGTCGCGGGGCGGTGGTTGTCGTGCAGGAGGTTTTGGGTTATGCGCGTGCCCTGGGCTTCCCAGTCCGTCCAGATGCCCATGACGCAGTGATGAATGTGATTGCGGCGGATTGTGACGTCGATGGCGGCGTGCATCTTGATGCCCGCCACTTCCGCGCCGCCCAGTTCCATCATGGTGTTGATATGGTGGATGTGATTGTCCTCTACGAGGGAGAAGACGCCGCCCATGCGGCCTATGATGCCGCCCTGCTCGCAGTGGTGGATGTGGTTGCGGCGGATGATGTGGGAGCCTATTCTTTCCTTGAGCCAGCCGTGGTACTGGCCGCGGCAGACCGCGTCGCGCTCCATTTGCGTCGGGCTCTTGACGTGCTTATAGGTGAAGAAGTGCTCGTTTTCGGGATCTAGGTATTTGCCGACCGAGATGCCGGCGCACTTGGAGAGACTGATGTCGCAGTCCTCTATGATCCAGCCCTTGGACCAATGCGGCCCTATCATGCCGTCCTGGAAGGCGGCGGGAGGAGCCCAGGTGGTGGCGGCTTTGTCGATCTTGAAGCCGCTGACGGTAATGTAGCTAACGCCGGTCTTACTTGGGAAGAAGCAGCGGCGGCGGACGGTAAATTCCACTTTCTCCTTGTTGGGATCCTTATCCTGGAAGTTGGCGTAGAAGACGGTGTAGTCCCCTTCCTTTTCGGAATACCATTGGTATACGGACTTCTCCGGCTCCCAGGAAGTCTCGGAGGGCTTTCCTTCCAGACAATCGTTTAAGGTCAGAGCCTCGTAGAGCGACTCGTCGTTCATGAAGACGCAGCCGGTGTGTCTTTTTTTTCCGGCGAAATACCAGTCGCCGTAAACAAAGGTAGTATAAGGATCGTAGTCGCCGAATATCGCGGTCTTAACTTTTGCCGTCCAGACGCTGCCTTTAAAGGGCTTCCAATCTGTCAGAGGCTCGGCGCCGGTGATCTCCGCGCCCAGAGGCTCCGCGCTGCGGTAAACTATCCTCTGCTCTTCCGTGCCGGCGTTTTGGGGATCGACATATTCGCGGTAAAGGCCGGGAGCAACCAAAACTTCGTCGCCGGGTTGGGCGATCCGCGCGGCGTCGTTGATTTTCGCGAAGGGTTCTTCTTTCGTGCCGCGGCCGGGGCCTTTGGCTTTAGCGTCAACGTAGATGATCATAAGTTTGCCTTTTGGGTTTGCGCTCTGCGCGTTTCTATCAGGCTGAGGAAAATATCGTCAGAAAGACCGTAGTCTTTGTCCCAGCTTAAGAGGAGGCGGACTAAGGCGTTTTCCGAAAGCTCGGAGTTTTCATCGATGATGTCGGTGATCTCGTTCTGCTCTTCCCTTAAGAGCAGATAAAGGGCGGCGGCTTTTTTCAGTTCCGGCCAAAGATTCGGGTCGCTCTTGAAAGCGCGTTTATTTATGAGCAGTGTCTCATACCATGTTTTGACGTTCTCCCAGGCGGAAAAAGCAAAGGATCTGACGGGAGCGTTGCTTTTGAATTCGTCGATGAGGGAGATCGTCGCTTCTTTTTGGCGGCCTATTTGGGCTAAGTAAGCAAGAATGGTCAGGAGGTTGATCTGACAGAAAGCCTCGTGGCCGAAGACGAGAGTCAATTCGTTGTTTTTGAGCTGTTCTTCGGGAGGCAGGATGGAGAAAACTTTTTGCTTGTAATCGTCAAGCGTTTCCCGGTGCCAGGCGGCGCGCGCGGCAAGGAAGGCTGGGGAAAAGACTTCCTTTTCGCAGGGGCCCGTTATCATGGCTTCCCTCGTGGGGACGCCTCCTGGATACTCGTCCAGGAGGGCGTCTCCGGGAATGATGACGATACGATCGCTCATTTCTTGGGCGTGGTGAGCCAGACGTTGTCTATTAGTCTGGTGGTGCCGAAATAGACGGCCAGGGCGATCAGGATCTTCTGACCGGGCTTGAAGCTTTTCACTTCCTCAAGCGTTCCGCGGTCGACCACGCTGACGTAGTCGATCTTGGCTAGAGGCGCGGAAGTGATGATCTTGGTTATCAGGCTTCTGACTTGATTGGCGCTTTTGCCGGAGGAGACGGCTTCCTTGGCGGCCTTGAGGGACTGGTTGAGGACCAGAGCCTGTTTCTTTTCTTCGGGGCTCAGGTATTTGTTGCGGGAGCTAAGAGCCAGGCCGCTCTTTTCCCTGATGAGCGGGCATTCGATTATCTTTATGGGGAAGTCCAGGTCCCTGACCATGCGCTCAAGGATGAGAAGCTGCTGAGCGTCCTTTTTGCCGAAGCAGGCCACTTGCGGCTGGAAGAGATTGAAGAGCTTACTGACAACGGTGCAGACGCCCTTGAAGTGGCCCACTCTGCGGGCGCCGCAAAGGAAGCGGGAAAGGCTCTCCTCGTTGACCCAGGCGGAGCGGTCCTCGCAGTACATGTCCTTGGGTTGGGGCGCGAAGACAGCGTCCACCTTTTCCCTTTCGCAGACCAAAAGGTCGTCCTGGAAGGTCCGGGGATACTTGGCGAAATCCTCGTTAGGGCCGAACTGGGTGGGATTGACGAAGACCGAGACGATGACGATGTCGGCCTTGGGGCGGGCCTGGCGCATAAGGGAGGCGTGGCCTTCGTGCAGCGCGCCCATGGTGGGGACCAGCGCGATGGTCTTGCCGGCCTTTTGCTGGGCCGTGACGTAGGCTCTCGCAGCCTTCTTATCGCGCAGAACGACAGGCTTCATTATTTTTGCTCCTTGTCTTTATTCTGATCTTCGGCGGTCTCGGCGTAGTTCATCTGCAGCATGGCGATCTGGTCGTCCAGAAGGTCAGATTCTTCCTTGGAGAGATTGCCTTTGGATTTTTCCCTCAGCATGACCAGGGAATCGATGAAATAACGCGCGCCCTGAAGGTCGACTTTCGTTTCCTTGGTCTCGGGGTTGGCGATCTTGCCAAGATTGACCATGGCCAACTGGGCGAAATTGAAGATCAGCATCACGAAAAGATGACTGTTGTGATCGTGCTCATGCTCATGATTATGTTCTTCACTCATAATAACTCCTTAAATGATTGTTTATCCAAAGAATTATACCATTTGCTTTAAGCGCCAAAAAAGCAACACCCACCCCTCGCAATATGCAGGGGTGGGTGTTGTTTTTTGAAGCCTAAGGCTAGAAAATTATTCCAGGCCGTATTTCTCCGCGGCGGCCTTCAGAGATTCCTCGGTCACCGGGAAGCGCCAGAGCTGATAGTATTTGATGAGGTTCTGGCCGACGGCTTTGTTCAGAGCGGCGAACTGGAAGTTGACTTTCTCTTCCGGGGTCGTGGGGGCGGGGATGCCTTTATCCTTGACCGCGCCGATCAGCCTGTACCATTTCTTGATGGGATCCCAGCCGTAAACTCTCACGATCCTCTGGAAGAAGGATTGGAGTTCGTCGCTGTCCAGGGTCTTCCAGGATCTGGTCTTGTCGGCCAGGTAGCCTTCGCCGAAGAGCAGGAAGAAGCGGTCGCCCAGCTTGGTGATGGGGATGCGCTCGTCTTTGTCCCTGGGCAGGAGGTCGGTGCCTCTCCAGCGGATGCTCAGGTATTTCCTGGAGGGCATGTGGTCGAAGGCGTAGAGGACCTTGATGTTGGCCTGGAATTCCGTTGAGTCGTGATCCCAGCGGAGGTAGTCCGTCAGGTCGCAGTCGAAGTTGTGGCCGACTTCATGCGCCCAGCCCCAGCTCATGAGGCCCTGCTTGAATTCGCTGATGGTGTCGGGGACGTAAAGGCCGGTCAAAGTCACGGGGTTACCGGCGTAGGCCCAGGCGAAGCGGTTGGGGGACTCTTTCATGCCGGTGATCTTGCCGTCGAAGGGCTTGCGGCCGACCAGGTCAACGTAGCACTCGTAGACTTCGTCCATCCATTTGAGCATGTCTCTCTGCCAGAGACCGCCGTCGAAGCGGGATTTCTGGAAGGAGACGTAGATGTATTTGCCGGTGATGGAGGCCAGGGGCTCCTCAAGGACGGCTCTCTTGGTCTTGAGTTCGAAGGGCAGGAAGGCTTCCTTGTCTTCCTTCTTTACTCTGAACCTTCCTTTCATGACGACTTTGCCGTCGGGCATCTTCTCGAACATATCTTTGGGAAGATAAGTGTCGTGCAGCCATTTGGCTTCTTTGCCGGGGGCGACGGTCACATTGACTTCCTGGGTCCAGGGCTCGGAATTCTCGCTGCCGATCCACTGGGCTTCCATTTCCTCGACGGTCCAGTCTTTCTGGCCGGAGTTTTTGAAGACGAACTTAGCCTTGTTCCAGGCGCCGACGTCGAAGCCGATGTCGAATTCCGGGCCGGCTTTAACGGTAAGGGCGGTGGGGGCGGCCGGATCGGCCAGGAGGGAAACTGACATTGCAAAAAGCAAAATAGGAACTAGAAAGCGCATGGTATTGTCTCCACGTGTGGGGTTAATTGTAGATTCTCATATAATAATACCGCAAAACGCGCCTTGATTCCATGTTTATAAAAAACAGGCGGAAAATGAAAAACGGCATACCGCCTGTCCGGAGGGCCGCTTTAGTCGGCCTTTGATTTTAGAGAGGGGTTTGGTATAATAACAAATACTATTTTTTAATTAACTTCCTTTAACCCCATTCATACCCAGGTGCTATGAAAAAACACTCCTTAGTCGCTATGGCTTTATTGGGCGCTGCCTCCGTTATGGCCGCTCCTGAAGCCCAGTGCACGGATTGTTTCGCGCAATCCGCCCCCTATCTGGCCGTCGCGGCCGCCGTTTTGGCGCTGCTGGTGGCTTTCATCTGCTACAAGAGCATGGTCAAGGCTCCGGAAGGCTCCCCTCGCATGATCGAGATCGCGGCCTACGTCCGTGAAGGCGCCATGGCTTATCTCCGCCGCCAGTACAAAGTAGTGGGCGCGGTCTTCGCGATCCTCTTTGTCATTTTCGCCATTCTGGCTATTTTCAAGATCCAGAACCCGTTCGTTCCGATCGCCTTCCTTACCGGCGGTTTCTTCTCCGGTCTGTGCGGATATATCGGCATGAACACCGCCACCAAAGCCAGCTCCCGTACGGCTCAGGGCGCTTCCGAAGGTTTGAACCGCGGTTTGCAGGTCGCCTTCCGTTCCGGCGCTGTCATGGGTCTCTGCGTGGTCGGCCTTGGTCTTTTGGACATCTCCCTTTGGTGGATCATCCTCGACAAGCTGGTCTTCACGGCTGACAACATGGCCAACGGCCTCTCCATCTGCGGCCTTGACCTGGTCCACGCCGGCACCGACAATGCTCACAAATACATCGAGATCACCACGACCATGCTGACCTTTGGTATGGGCGCCTCCACCCAGGCCCTCTTCGCCCGTGTCGGCGGCGGCATCTACACCAAGGCCGCTGACGTAGGCGCCGACCTGGTCGGTAAAGTCGAAGCCAATATTCCGGAAGACGACCCCCGCAACCCCGCCACCATCGCTGACAACGTCGGCGACAACGTGGGCGACGTTGCCGGTATGGGCGCCGACCTCTACGAATCCTACTGCGGTTCCGTTCTGGCCACCGCTTCTCTGGGCGCCGCTCTCGGCACCGGCGAAGGCGCGGTCAGCAATCCGCTGAGCTTCGTCTTAGCGCCGATGCTCATTGCCGCTGTCGGTATTCTGCTCTCCATCGTCGGTATCTTCCTGGTCCGCTGCAAAGAAGGCGCGACCCAGAAGAACCTGCTGAGAGCGCTGGCGACCGGTACCTGGACCAGCACGGCCCTCATCATCGTCGCCGCTTTCTTCATCATTCAGGCTCTCGGCCTGCCGCTGGGCCTCTTCGGCTCCGTGGTGGCCGGCCTTGTCGCTGGCGTCATCATCGGCCAGGCGACCGAATACTACACTTCCGATGAATACGCTCCCACCAAAGGCATCGCCAATCAGGCCAACATGGGCGCCGCCACGACCATCATCGACGGTCTGGCTGTCGGTATGTTCTCCTCTGGCATTCCTGTCGTGACGATCTGCATCGCCATTCTGGCGGCCTTTGGTCTGGCCGGCGGCTTCACCAACGCCAGCCAGGGCCTCTACGGCATCTCTATCGCCGCTGTCGGCATGCTCGCCACTCTGGGCATCACCCTTGCCACTGACGCTTACGGCCCGATCGCCGACAACGCCGGCGGCAACGCCGAAATGTCCGGCATGCCCGCTGAAGTCCGTACCAGGACCGACGCTCTCGACTCCCTCGGCAACACGACGGCCGCGACCGGCAAAGGCTTCGCCATCGGTTCCGCCGCCCTTACCGCCATGGCCCTTTTGGCCGCTTATCTTGAGGAAGTCAAGATCTGGCTCGGCAAGCTGCTCATTTCCGCTCCGGATTCTGCTTGCTTGAACGTCGTCAAGAAATACTTCGAAGGCCAGGGCGACCTTAAGGCCGCCATCAGCGGCATCGGCATGAAAGACTTCGTCTCCATGTACGACCTCAGCCTTCTGAACCCCCTGCTGCTCTGCGGTCTCTTCATCGGCGCCATGATGGCTTTCGTCTTCTGCGCCATGACCATGAAAGCCGTCGGCCGCGCCGCCGGCGCCATGGTCCAGGAAGTCCGCCGTCAGTTCAAGGAGATCGCCGGTATCATGGAAGGCACCGGCAAGCCTGACTACGCCCGCTGCGTGGCTATTTCCACGGCCGGCGCTCAGAAAGAAATGCTGATCCCCTCTTTGCTCGCCATCATCGTCCCCGTCGTGACCGGCTTGGTCCTCGGCGTGGCTGGCGTTCTTGGTCTTCTGGCTGGCGGCTTGACCGCCGGTTTCGTCCTGGCCTGCATGCTTAACAACGCGGGCGGCGCTTGGGACAACGCCAAGAAGTTCATCGAACGCGGCAACCATGGCGGCAAGGGCTCCGAAGCTCACAAAGCTGCGGTGGTCGGCGACACGGTCGGCGATCCTTGCAAAGACACCTCCGGCCCGGCCCTGAACATTCTCATCAAGCTGATGAGCATGGTCTCCGTGGTTTTCACGCCGGTCGTCGTCAAGTTCGCTCCTGTCATCCAGGAATGGCTCGGCCTCATCAAGTAAATTTTACGAATATGAAAAAATATTTCGCGTTTATATCATCTCTTCTTATGAGCGCCCTCGCTTGGGCGGATGAAGTCGCGACGGAAACTGCGGCGGCGGTCGACACCGCCGCCGCGGAGGCCGCTCCGGCGGCTGAAGGCGCGGCCAAACAGCCGGGCCTCTTCGGCAATCCGCTCATCATGATGCTGATCCTTCTGGCGGCGATGTATTTCCTTATGATCGCCCCGCAGCGTAAGCAGAAGAAGCAGAGGGAACAGATGATGGCCGCCCTCAAAGAAGGCGACCGCATCATGACCCAGAGCGGCGTTTACGGAACCATCAAGAAAATTAAAGAAGAATCCATAAGGCTTCAGATCGACGATCAGACCAAGACGACGATCGAGATCACCAAGAACGCGATCGCCATGGTCGTGAAAGAAGAAGAGAAGCCTGCTGAAAAATAAGCGATGCTAAGTAAGTTTCACAAATATCTCAAAAAGATGAGCCTCTCCCTCTTAGGAGGCGCGGCCGCTCTGGCTCTGGGACTTCTGCTTTTGGTCCCGGAAGCCCAGAGCGGTGAAACTTACTTTGAATGCGCGTTGAGGCCGCAGAAAGAGAAGGTTGCCAGTGACAGGAAGAAAATGAACCACAGCAACCACACCGTCGTAAAGAAGAACTATTACAACATCCAGAGAAGGACCTACGGCCCTACTGACGTCATGGTAAGAAGGGAAAGGACCCTGGGTGAATTAACGACCAACACGGTCGAAAAGGTATTGGACGACGGCACGACGCAGCGCGTTGTAAGAATAACCCACAAAAGCAAAAGCGAAACGCCCAGCGGCGTCAACAGGATCGGCCGCAAGGGCAAACGCGAAAAAGCCCAGAAGGAAGCGGTAGAGAAAGCGCAGAAGGACGCCAAAGGCTTCCGGACACATTCTGACAAAACGAACGATTTCAACGCCCTCAAGTGGCAGGCCGCCACGCCTCCCACCGGCGGCGTCCACACCGCTAGCTCTCCCCGCCGCGCCGGAATGGCGGAGCGCAAAGAAAAAAGGCCGGGAGACAAAGACCCCAACGGCAGCGCCAGGAAAATTAAAGAGCGCAACAGGGAGCGCCAGGGCGAAAGCAGCGTCACCAACATAACGCGGCGCGCCCAATACGCAGGATCCGCGGACGACAAAGCGGACGCTGACAACTGATTTTTGCGGCGATAACAAGAGCTTCGGCTCTTCCTTTTAATTCCCGCATTTCCGCGGGGAATCATACGCCGCCCCCCTCCCAATCATTCCTTTTGAAAATATAAATACAAATAAAATAACCCCAAAATAATCCTTAACTCTATGAAACTCTCAACCAGATTTATCATCATCGCGGTCGTGCTTATAGCCTGCATCGCGTTCATTCATCCCTCCGTCCGCTGGGCCACCTATGACAACGCCCAGCGCGTCGCCCTCAACGGCGACCCCATGTCCAAGAACGCCGACGAGGCTATCGGACAGTGGAAACTCAACCAGCCCCCTCAGGACGCCCCCTTCGGCCAGAGATTGGCCTACAGCGTCAAGAAGTGGTGGCAGGGCGATCGTTCCAAAGTCTTGAACCTCGGCCTCGACCTTCAGGGCGGCATCTCCGTCTTTTTGAAAGTTGAACTGGACGACGCCATCCAGAGCCAGTTGGAAAACCTCCGCCAGCGCGCCGTCGAATACTTTGAAGAAAACAAGATCAATTATTCCGAGATCACGGTCCCCAAGGACAAGGTCGGCGAGATCACCTTCACCTTCGCCAACGCGGAAGACGCCAAGCAGGGCTTGGATCGTCTGCAGGGCCAGGAAGACTTCACGTCCGTCCTTAACCTCCCCTCCGCTTCCGGCACCTCTTTCACCGCCACCATGCGCCAGGGCGAGCAGGACAACCTCCGCCGCCGCGCCCTTGACCAGGCCCGCCACGTGGTCGAGAACCGCGTCAACGAGCTCGGTCTGACGGAACCGCAGATCCAGGTTGAAGAACCGGCCCGCATTATCCTTCAGCTCCCCGGCGAAAAGGACCCCAACAGAGTCCGCGAGCTCTTAAAGAAGACCGCTCAGCTCAGTTTCCACGTCGTGGCTGACGCCAAGCGCAGCGATTCCTGCATCAAGAGCCTCATCCGCTTGAAAAAGGCTGAGAAGATCGACGATAAGATCTTCCCCTCCTCCGGCACGACCGACCGCGGCGTTCCTTATACGACCTACCGCATCAGAACGACCGATTACGAATATTTCAAGAAGCTGCTTGAGGACCCCGAAGTCCAGCGCCGCATTCCCCGCAACTGCACTCTGATGATCGGCAAAGAAGACGCCGACCGCCGTCAGGACGGCGAAAAGACCAGAGAGCTGACGCTCGTTGAGAACGCTGTCGCCATCGACGGTTCCTGCGTGAAAGACGCCAACGTCCAGATGGACGCCAGAGTCAACCGCATCGTGGCCCTGAAGCTCAATTCCGCCGGCCGCAACAGCCTCTCCAAGATCTCCCAGGTCGCGGAGCGCAAATACCTCAGCGAAAACAAAGTCACCCAGCTGGCCATCTGCCTGGACGACCTCGTCTATTCCTCCCCGCTGCTTCTTACGCACATCGATGGCGATCCTATCATCACCGGTTCCTTCTCCCAGGAAGAATGCAGCGACCTGGCGCTCGTTCTGCGCAGCGGCTCTCTGCCTGCCAGACTGACTGAAGAATACAGCCAGACCGTGGGCGCCACGCTCGGCTCCGACTCCATCAGGAAGAGCATCGCGGCCTTTGTCATCGGCTTGGCCTTCGTGGTCGTCTTCATGCTCGGCTACTACCTGCTGCCCGGCGTCGTGGCCATCATCGCGCTTTGCTTCAACGTTCTCATCACCATGAGCGTTCTGGCGCTCTTCCACGCCACTCTGACGCTGCCCGGCATCGCCGGTATCATATTGTCGATCGGCATGGCCGTGGACGCCAACATCCTTATCTTCGAGCGCTTGAGAGAAGAGCTCGCTTCCGGTAAGGAATTGAAGCGCGCCGTCAAGGAAGCTTTCGGCCGCGCCTTCATTACCATTCTGGACGCCAACCTGACCACGATTCTGGTCTCCATCGTCCTTTACATCTTCGGCATCGGCGCCGTCAAGGGCTTCGCTGTGACGCTGATCATCGGCATCGCCGCCAACCTTTTCACCGCGCTCTTCGTTTCCCGCAGCATCTTCGAGCTGCTGCTTCTCAAGTTTGAGAATCCTTCCGCCTTCAAGATGCTCCAGGCTTTCAACAACACCCAGGTCAGGTTCGTCAAGGGCGGCAAGATCATGGTCTTCGTCGCGCTGGTTATCGCCATCTGCGGTCTGACCATCTTCACGATCCGCTTCACCGGTGAGAACAAAGCCATCGCCCAGGGCAAGAACCCGGCCGGCACTTCTCTCTTCACCGCTCCTCTGCAGGACGTTGACCTGACCGGCGGCGACATGATCGTTCTGAATTTCCCCAAGGAGATCAAAGTTGACGAAGTGAGAAACATCCTCAGAAGCGAAGGACTGGGCGACAGCTACATCCAGAAAGCCGACACCAGAACGGAAGGCGTTGGTTCCCAGATCATCATCCGCTGCACCTTCGGCACGTCCGAAAAGGCCGCGGAAGCCCTGACCAAGGCTCTCCCCGACAACGCTCCCGAAGTTGAGCAGTCCATGCGCATCGGCCCGGCCGTCGGTAAAGAGATGAAGGTCCAGACCATCAAGTCCGTCATCATCGCCCTGATCCTGGTCCTTATCTACATCTGGTTCAGATTCCACAACGTCAGCTTCGCTTTCGCCTCCATCATCGCTCTGACTCACGACGTTCTGATCACGCTGGCCTTCTTCGGCTTTGTGACCTACCCGCAGATGAGTCTTAACGTGATCGCGGCCTTGCTGACCATCGTGGCTTACTCCATCAACAACACCATCGTCGTTTACGACCGCATCAGGGAAAATCTCCCGCAGGTCGGCAAGCTCAGCCTCAACGAAGTCATCGACCTTTCCGTCAACCAGGTGCTCTCCCGTACCATCTGGACTTCCGCGACGACGCTGTTCACGATCCTCAGTCTGTTCCTCTTTGGCGGCGACGTGATCAAGGACTTCGCTTACGCCCTGCTGGTCGGTATGACGGCTGGTACTTTCTCCTCCATCTTCCTTGCTCCTTACCTCGTTTCCGTTTGGTTCAAATCTAAACCCAGAGTGTAAATATGCGTTATTTAGTCACAGGCGGAGCCGGTTTCATCGGCTCCAACTTCGTCCATTTCATCATGGACAATTACCCTGACGCCGAGGTCATCAACCTTGACAAGCTGACCTACGCCGGCAATCTCGACAACGTCAAGGAATACGAGGGCAATCCCCGCTATTCCTTCGTCCACGGCGATATCGCCGACGCCAAGGTAGTCGATCCCATCTTTGAGAAGGGCATCGACTACTGCGTCAACTTCGCGGCCGAAACTCACGTTGACCGCTCCATCGGCGATCCTAGTGAATTCATCACCACCGACGTTTTCGGGACCTACGTGCTTTTGGAAGCCGCCAAGAAATTCGGCGTCAAAAAGTTCATCCAGATCTGCACCGACGAAGTCTACGGCACCATCGAGCCCGGACGTTCCAGCGTAGAGACGGATCCTCTGATGCCCAGGAACCCCTATTCCGCCAGCAAGGCGGGCGCCGACAGGCTTGCTTACAGCTATTTCGCCACCTACGGCGTGCCAGTCTGCATCACCAGGGCTTCCAACAACTACGGCATCTACCACTATCCGGAAAAGATGATCCCGCTTTTCGTCACGAACCTTTTGGAAGACCGCCCGGTCCCCATTTACGGCGACGGCAAAAACGTCCGCGACTGGCTGCACACGCTTGATCACTGCCGCGGCATCCAGACGGTCATCGAGAAAGGCGTTATTGGCGAAGTCTACAACATCGGCGGCGGCAACGAGCGTCAAAACATCGAGGTCGTCGACCTGATCTTCAAGCACCTCAACAAACCGGAAAGCCTGAAGACCTTCGTCAAAGACCGCCTCGGCCACGACAGGCGCTACTCGCTTTGCTGCGACAAGCTGAAAGCCCTCGGCTGGCAGCCCATCGTCAAGTTTGAGGACGGACTGGCCAAGACCATCGACTGGTACGTCAACAACCGCTGGTGGTGGGAAAAGATCAAGAGCGGCGAATATTGGGAATACTATAAAAAACAGTATCAGGATCGCTAAATGGCAAAGAAAGCCCTTATAACCGGCATCTACGGCCAGGACGGCTCGTACCTTACCGAGCTGCTTCTGGAGCAAGGCTACGAAGTCTGGGGCGTCGACAGAGACGCCCCGGAAGACTTCCACGAGACCTTCGAGCATCTTAAACCGAAAGTCCATCTCCTTCAGGGCGACCTGATGGACCAGATGGGCGTTCTCAAGATGTTCGAGAAAGTCATGCCGGACGAGATCTACAACTTCGCGGCCTGCTCGTTTATTCCCTTCTCCTGGGACGAGCCGGTAATAACCGGCGAAGTGAACGCCCTGGGCGTCGCGAGGCTCTTGGAAGTTATCCGCCGGATCAAGCCCGACGTCAGGTTCTACCAGGCCTCCTCCTCCGAGCTTTTCGGCAAGCCCGACACCAAGCCTCAGAACGAGAATACGCCCTTCCGTCCCGGAACGCCGTACGGCACAGCGAAGCTTTACGCCCACTGGCTGACCGCCAACTTCCGCGACCGCCTTGGCCTCTTCTCCTGCTCCGGCATCCTCTACAACCACGAGTCGGAACGCAGGGGCAAGCAGTTCGTCACAAGGAAGATCACTTCCGCCGCGGCCGCCATCAAGAAAGGCCAGCAGACCGAGCTCGTTTTGGGCGACATCGATGCCAAGCGCGACTGGGGCTACGCCAAGGACTACGTCAAAGCCATGTGGCTCATGCTCCAGCAGGAGAAGCCCAGCGACTACGTCATCGCCACCGGCATCGAGCATTCCGTAAAGGACATCCTCGACATCGCCTTCGGCACTCTCGACCTCGACTGGCACGACTACGTCAAACAGGACAAGACACTCATGCGCCGCGTGGAACTCAACCGCCTCGTGGGCGACTCAACGAAAGCCAGAAAAGAACTTGGCTGGGAGCCCTCCATCACCTTCGAGGAGATGATAAAGCGCATGACGGAAAACGACCTGAAAGCACTTGAATGATCAGCGAAACAGCCGCCCGCGAGGGCGGCTGTTTTTTTCTCCACCGCCCCTTGCATTTTGAAAAACGATTTAGTACTATAGTTGCAGTTAGCCTTTGCTAACTAATTTTTAACCCCCAGAAGTTAGCCTAAACTAACAAAAGGAAACATACATGAACACCAACATCAAAGCAGTTCTCTTCGCGGCCATCGCCGCCGGCGCGCTTTTTGCCGCCAACACTCAGATCAATCTTCCCGCGTCTGCTACGCCCGCTCCGGATGGAAAGGGCACCTACTATCATGCCGTGCCAAGCGCTCCGGGCGTCGGCCAGGCCGTGCGCATCGTGGAGTCTCATGACGACACCGACTATATAGTAAAGGTCTTCCCCCTGAAGAACCCCGACGGGGCCTTCGAGATCGTCGGCATCCTGAGAGCGGCCATCGACGCCGAAAAAGGCGACATCAGAGCCTCCATCAACGACGAGACGGAAGAGGCGACGCTTATCGTCACCGCCCCGGACTTCCAGATGCCCTATATTGAAAACGCCATCGCCCAGCTCGACAAGAAAGGCGTCAGCTTCGACAATGACGGCACCGAGACTTTTGTCTATTCCTTCAAGCACCGCCAGGGCAAGGATCTCGCGGAAGTCGTGGAAGACACCATGCTCTCCGGCTACGGCGATATCGTTGTTGACGAGGACCTCAACCAGGTCATCATCAACGACACGCCCACCAGCATCGAGTGCGTCAAGGAGCTCGTCCCCAAGTTCGACGTTCCCACCCGCCAGGTCAGGATCGAGTGCGAGATCGTGGAACTCGAGGACAGCGACGACTTCAACTTCGGCCTGGCTCTGGAAGCCTGGAAAGAAGCCCTGCCCGAAAGCGTCGACATGACCATCGACTGGAACAAGGAACACCAGGGCAACAACGGCTCGCCTGACGGCTGGGCTAGGACCATCGCCCAGAACGTCCAGCTTTCCGGCATGCGCCCCAAAGCGGTCGCCAACTTCATCAATTACCTTGTTCGCAAAGGCTACGCCAAGGTCCTTTCCCGTCCGACGCTCGTCGTCAACAACGGGAAGCTGGCCACCGTGG
>Ga0265298_10006086_pt1 | contig 14977 bp, 8 predicted proteins | sample AusTroGonzalo_MG_3_FD_193486 | JGI IMG/M metagenome (GOLD analysis project Ga0265298, IMG submission 193486) | Bovine rumen microbial communities from tropical cattle in Woodstock, Queensland, Australia - Gonzalo_01 | ecosystem: Host-associated > Mammals > Digestive system > Stomach > Rumen ... | reverse complement strand
AAACTCATCAAGTGCCCCGAACATCTTTCCGTAATCCATATGATGTCCGTAGACTATGGAGAGTTCATCTGAAAAATCAGGACTGCATCTGCTATCGAGAAAGATACTGCCCGTCAGAGAATAATTACCGAACGGGTCAGTATTAAGGAACCGAATATTGTCTTTTCCCTGCATGATTGGATAGTCAATGTTAGTTCCGTCGATAGTCAGCCAGCCCACCATTTCGTCAGTGATAGGCGAGCTCTCCTGAACTTCCGGACTATTCGGATCCGGCTTGTATTTCAAGATATTTTTATCGAGCGCGTTGTCGAATATGTAGTAGTTATCATATACCTGCCACAGACCTACGATCATTACAAAGCTGAAAACCAATATTACTGCCCAACCGAATAGATCGTTGAGTTTTTTCCAGAACCTTATCAAGACTCAGAATCTTCACCGGCGTTCTTCTTTTTCAGAAGAACTACTCCTCCTGCGATACCTGCGATACCTAAAGCAACTATTCCAAGAGAGCCTGCAATAGTATTGAGGATACCGGTGGGGATAGTTCCTGCAAGATCGTTCTTGAATAGAATAGATGTATCGCCGCTGAGGTAGGAGTCAGAAACGGAAAAAGTTTCATCACTTTTAACACCTTCGATAGCTTCCCCTTCGCCGTCCTTATCCTTTGTCATATTATCACTTCCGGTAGAATACTCAACAGAAGGTGAATAACTCTCCTGACACTCTGTTATCTCATATCCAAGACCTGCAGGGATGCCCTTTATCTCAAATTCGTGACCGCTGCAAAGATAGAATGAATAGCCCTCTGAAAGCTGCTTATAACTAAGCTCAGCAACATTATTCTTGCTCATTTCTTCAGCAGTATAAGAGGTCACACCGTTTCCTTCAGGTTCCTTCTCAAGATTTCCAATAATATCGAATTTATCTTCATCACTTATTGAAAGACCATCAGGATTTGTAAGCTTGACAGTGATCTTGAAGTGCTTGTTCTTTGAGCCCTGATTACCGGTAACGCTCTTTGCGACAGCAAGGTTATTAGTCACATACTGATTTGTGAAACCAGTCGATTTATTAACTTTATCCGAAGTGTAATAGAAAACAAAACCTTCTACGATAAAGCTGTCAGTTTCACTTGCACCGGAAGTATCACGCATAACATATATGTCAAGATCACGTGTAGCATTGGCATCAGGTGAAACTCCCGCAACATTACCGGCAGCTGTCTCTGTTATTATATATCTGTAAACTCCGGGATCTGTAAAAGGTATGCCGTCAAGGTCGAGTGAAAGCTTCTTGCAGGCATAGACCTCATCTTCCTTGTCAGGGGTAAGGAAGTCGATAGTATCATCTTTGCTGGCAGAAATTTCTGTCAATTGAGTATCGCCGCTTTTAAATGAAACAGCAGCACTTTTTGATTTCGCCTCTTCAGAGTCATCAACTGTTATATCTGTTCCTTCCATAAACTTTATACCATCCAAGCCGGGACGAACGTTCTTTTCAGCCGGTGAGATCTCATCAGCCGTTGCAGGTCTGACCTCAAAAGAAAAGCTGACATTGGGAACATTTGCGTCCTTCTCCATAACAAGATATTTATCAAATGTAAATGTCTTCGCCGGAGCAGATGCTGCCGTTGTCTCAGACTCCTCGCCTTCTGCACCTGCTGCCATGGGAACAACTCCCAGAAGTGCTAATCCCAGCGAAGCAACAAGAGATATGAATTTTTTAGTTCTCATATATATTCCTCCTAAATGAAATTATATGCAAAAATGTGATCATATACCGCGTATACGCATAGTGAAAACAACAGTCCCCACGACATCATCCTCAGGGATACCGCCGTATGTTCTGCTGTCGGAAATATCACTGCGAAAGTCATTCAATACAAATATACTATCTTCAGGAACATAATAAGGGTAACTGATAGCTGAGCCTTCAGGCGAAGTAGGATAGACAACATTCTCAGAAATACCGTAACCATCAACGGTGATATAGTCATTGAATATCTCAACTTTTTCGCCTTCAAGTGCGACTACACGTCCGAATTTGATCTTTCCGTCTTGGCGATAGACTATCATTGCTCCCTGTTTAGGCTCTTTAAGCCGGTTTACAAGGCAAAATTCGCCGTCCCTGATGGAGGGATATGCACTGTTGGTATGACAAATGAAAACACCCAGTACAAAAGAAAAAGTTATCCAGAGCACAAGTGCCGCAACACCGAGCTTTATAAAAAAGACAGCTGCATAATACTTTGCAGTACGCTTCTTTTTCCGCTTGACAGGTTTCAAAGCCTTTTCTGCCGTTTCAGATGCTTCCGCATTTATATCAGTTAGCAGTGTCCCGTTGTTTTCGGTATTCTGCGGTGTCTCAATGCTATTTTCCGATTTATCCGGCAACACTGCATTGTTCTCGGTATCAATCATCAATTATCTCCTAAAAAAGCACCTGAAAGGAACGTCTCTCAGGTGCTTTATCAAATCAATTATTTGTTAATAAGAACTAATAACACATTGCCGATAATACAGAACGTATTTATATAGCCTTATATAATATCTCACCCAAATTACGTCATTCGGCTTCCAATTTGCACAATAACATTATACTCTTTTTCATTTCACAATTCAAGAATAAAACTGCACAAATAATCAAATGTCCCATTTACAGGAATCTGTGCATATTTGAATCTTACAAGTTCCTTTTTTATTTGTGCCTGCACCATGTTTACTCTCTTCGGAGCCTCACGACTCTCCGGCGACAGTGATTCCGAGACCGCCGCCGTAAGTGCACAGGCAGCAGAAAAAGCCGATAATCATACTTGATGCCGGACATGGCGCGTCAACTTAAACGAGTTCATACAAAGCAAGAAGATTCGAATATATATCGTACTTTTCAGCTTTTTAAGCTTATATACAATCTGATTTTTAATTATATTGATCTTAAAATGCTGTCATTTTGCAATACACATCAGCTTCCGGTACTCGCTGGCTGTTTTGCCGCTGTTCTGCAAAAACTGGCGCATGAAATATTTATTGTCCACATATCCGCACAGTTCCGCAATATCAGACATTTTCATCATTGTTGCGGAAAGATAATACTTTGCCCGTGCAAGGCGTGCCGATACGCAGTCATGATGAAAGCTGGCTCCGAAGCATTTTTTGAAGGCTATCCGCATGGAATCGCGCTTGATGAAAAACAATCGGTCCAGCTCCTCCTGATCCAGAGTTATCTCGGGCTTAGAATAGATAATGTTGCGTATCTCAAGGAGCTTTGCGTAGTTATACCGTGTTTTCTGCTTCTGAAGCTCCCTGAGCTTCTCTTCATTGCTGCCGCAGCACGCCCTGTAAGCCTCGCTGAAGCTCATGCCGGAACAGTCAACAGCCGAGCATACAAAGGAGTCTATACCGGCATACCCGAAATACTTCTTGTTCTGTATCAGCGTGCATGAAAGCAGGTCTGCTGTTTCCTCACAGCCGCCGCTGCTGCGTTTTATGCAGACAAATTCCTTTTCAGAGGACCTTCCGGCTGTATCATGGGTACCGCAGAAGAGCTCCACAGCCTTGGCAGCTCCCATGATGGCAGCGACCTTTTCCGACTGCTCGTTTACTCCCAGCTTCTCCTTGTTCAGCAGTATCCTCAGTACCACCAGCTTTACATCTGTCTCTGGCGAGGTCATGCTCTTATACGCCTGCCGGAGTCCTTTTTCGTTCAGTAAGCCTGTCATGGTGTCTCTTGTCTCGGAAATGCTCTGGCACTTTGTCAGAAACGAAATGTCGTTTTTCATCCGAAGGAACTCCAGACCGTTGGATACGGATTTCACCCAGTTCCTGAATATATCATCATAGCCGTCAGGTCTTCCGTATTTCAGCACGATATGTCCCAGCAGACGTGTGTGGAAAAACAGAGGGCTGAAATAATATGCCGCCGGCTTGGCATCCAGCCGGAAAATATCTGAGAAGCGGAACCTTTCGCTGTCAAAGGAAGCTGTGTCCATCCACGGCATTATGCTCCTGCATATCATCTCGTCTGAGACGGCTGTCTTTTCGTCGTACCACTCAGAAAACAGACACAGGAACACATTGTCCACATAGCGAATTATCCACTGAGTCTCGCCGATAGCCGCTACGAGCTCGTCCATACTCAGGCATTCAGTCAGCTTTTCGTCCAGCTTGTCGTAGATGTTCCAGAAGCTGCGCTCTTTCTGTACTACGACGAATTTCAGCTCCTCGATATATTTTGCGTCGTCCCGCGGACAAGGGCAGCTCTCTCCGCAGATTAGCCTGCCTTCCGGTGCAGGCATGGGTACCGGCTCCCTGCCGGATAATACTTCGTGTATCGCGGACACCGCCTGTCTGCCCAGCTCCTCCCTGTTGCGCTGATAACAGGTGAGCAGCGGCGTGTACATCGTCCGGGTATCGGAGTATTCATAAGCAGCGATAGCAACATCCCGGGGCACCTTTATCCCCGCATCCGCAAAGGTTCTCAGCAGACCGTATGCCATATATTCGTTTCCGCATACGATAGCCTGCGGGAGCTCCAGCTCGCCGCTTATGTACCTCTCAGCAAGGCTGTCTCCGGAGTTGTACCAGAAATCACCGTAGTGTACCCTGCTTTCCACCGGCTCTATGCCGTGATGTCTCAGGGCAGCTCTGTACCCCTCCGCACGCTCTTCGGAGATAGGACTGCCCTCAAAGCCGGTCAGGAGGTCGATGACACTGTACCCGTGCTCCTCGATAAGGTGAGAAGTGAGCGCCTCAATGTCGGCGGAGTCACTGGTATTCACACGAAGCTGATAGACTCCCTCAAACTCATCCACTGACTCTCCCAAAAGGATCACTGGCACATTTTTCTGCCTCAGCAATCCTGCGATGATCTCCTTCAGGCTGTGCTCAAGGAACACATCTCCCACGAGCACCACCGCGTCTATCTCCTCAGAAAGCACGAGCTCATAGATTCTCTGCTCACCTATGAGCTCCTTTTCGGTATGATTAAGATTATAGATGTTAGAGAATACCGCAACGTCATAATTCTGCTTCTGAGCCTCGGCTATAACGCCCTTCAGCACCTGTTTCTGGTCGAAGTAATTCGCGCCTGCAATCACGACTGCGATAATGCTGCGAAGCTTTTGTTTCACACCTTCATCCCCCTTCACACTGTTTACATATTAAGTATATAACAGCTTTACTGAAAAGTCAACAGTAATAATACGGTTTTGTCCACCTTCGTTTCGCATTATGGGTTTAACAATTTGTTCATAAGTTGTATAATAATACCAGTAATAAACATCCAGTATACAAATAAATTTATAGGGGGAATATTAAAATGAAATCAAGAAAAGGTCTCACACGTCTGCTTTCCGGCGTACTAAGCGGAGTTATGCTTCTGTCAGGCACTTCGCTCATGCCGGAAAAGCTCGCCGACAACGCAAGTGCTGCATCGGTCTGCAACGTCAACACCAACAAGACCTACCAGACCATACGCGGCTTCGGAGGAATGAACCTTCCCGAGTGGCAGGGCTACGACCTCACGGATTCGCAGATACAGACCGTTTTCGGCAACGGCAATGGTCAGCTCGGTCTGACCGTTCTGCGTATCTACGTCAGTGACGACAAGAATTCGTGGTCGCGGGCAGTTCCTACCGCAAAGGCTGCCCAGAAGCTGGGCGCAACTGTATTCGCTACGCCCTGGAATCCGCCTGCAAGCATACGTACAAGCGGCAGCGGCGGACGCACCGGCGGAAAGTACGTGCTGAAAACAGGCTCCGAGGCTGCTTACGCTCAGCATCTGAACAGCTACGTAAAGTACATTGAAGGTCAGGGAATCAATCTGTATTCTGTCTCTGTCCAGAACGAGCCCGACTGCTCCAGCGACTGGACTCACTGGTCTCCCGACCGCTGTGCCAGCTTCATCGCCAACTACGGCAAGGCGGTCAAAGCCGGCACCAAGGCAAAGCTGATGTCTCCAGAGAGCTTTCAGTACAGCAACGAGAGCACCGGCTTCGGAAAAATGTACTATAAGAAGATAATTCAGAATCAGGCTGCTATGGCTAATCTTGACCTGTTCGGCACCCATTTCTACGGTACTCAGCGCAGCCAGATGGACTACCCCACCGTTGAAAATTCCGGCAAGGAGATATGGATGACCGAGGTATATGTCCCCAACTCCGATACCAATTCAGCAAACCGCTATCCGGAGGCTTTAAAGGTAGCCGAGAACATCCACAACGGTCTTGTAGTAGGCAACATGAGCGCTTACGTCTGGTGGTACATCCGCCGCAGTTATAGCCTTATTGGTCAGGACGACGGCAAGCCCACCAAGCGTGGCTACATGATGGCTCAGTATTCAAAGTACATCCGTCCCGGCGACGTACGTATCGACTGCACTGAGCAACCTGGCAACAATCTCCTCGTTTCTGCATACAAGCACAGCGATAAGCAGATAGAAGTAGTTGCAATCAATAAGGGCAGCTCCGAACAGACGCAGCAGTTTTCCATTGGCGGCAGAAATATCACCAACATCAACCGTTACAGAAGCTCCGGCAGCGAAAATCTCGCAGAGACCAAGAACCTTTCTCATCAAGGCTCCACATTCAGTGCTCAGCTTCCTGCGAACAGCGTTTCCACCTTCGTTATCACCCTCGACAGCGACGGAAAAACTGTCCCCGGCAACAACGATGAGCCTGTTCAGCAGGATCCTATCAAGCCCGACTCAAACGGCTACTACTACCACGATACCTTCGAGAACGGCACCGATAACTGGGAAAGCCGCGGCGGTGATACCGTTACAACAGGCGGTACAGCTTACATGGGCGGCAAGGCACTTGTGGCTCAGAACCGCGAAAAGAGCTGGCACGGCGTACAGAAATCTCTCGACAGTGCTACCTTCAAGGGCGGCGACACTTACAGCTTCAGCGTGGCAGCTTCCGGCTCCGGAAAGCTTATGCTCTCCCTCCAGTACACGGACTCATCCGGCGAGACAAAGTACGACCACATATCCGACGGAAACTCCTCCGGCGGATACGTACAGCTGGCAAACGCTAACTACAAGCTCCCTGAGGGCTCCGGCTACATTCTTTACGTCGAAACCGAGGACGGCACCGCTGATTTCAGCATCGACGAGGCTATCGTGGCTAAGGCCGGCACTCAGATTCAAGGTCCCGTTGTAACGACTACAACCACAACTACAACTACTACCACAACAACAACTACTACGACAACGACTACTACCACCACTACTACAACTGCGGAACCCACTACGACAACAACTACAACTACTACTGCTGAACTCACTACCACCACAGAAACAACTTCCGCTCCCACCGAAGATAATTACCTTCCCGGCGACGCAAACTGCGACGGAATGGTAAATCTCGCAGATGCGGTTTACATCATGCAGACTATAAGCAATCCCGACAATTTTGCTCTCACGGAACAGGGCGAAAAGAACGCCGATGTTGACGGCTCGGCAGGCGTTACCAACAAGGACGCTCTCTGGATACAGAAGTACAAGCTCGGCCTTGCAGAGCTCCCTGTGCGCCGCGCGGGCTGAACAAAATAAACAGAAATAAACTATCACTACCAACAAGGGGGAATTAAAATGAAAAAACGTATCGGCAGCCTTCTTACAGCTCTGTCATGCGGTGCAGGCATACTTCTTTATGTGCCTCAGGTACCGCTGAGATCATACGCGAAAAACGTCGTTTCCAACAACTTCGAGATCTCATACGGCGGATGGTATGAGTACGGTGAAGCGGTCAGCCTTCACGCTGAAAACGGTCTTGGTGTGAACGGCTCAAAGGGAATGAAAGTCTCCGGACGCACCTCGCCCGAAGACGGTGCCGCTTCCGACAAGAGGTTTTATCTGGACGGCGGCGAAAGCTACGATTACAGCGTTCAGGTGATGAGTGATTCCGATGAGACATTCCATTTGTGGCTGTCTTACAGCTGCGATGGCATCGAGAATAAGACCGAGCTTGCAGCAAAGACTATGAAGGGCGGCACTTGGGCTGAGCTCTCCGCGAAGTACAAGGCTCCGGAAAACGCCGGTGATATAACGCTCATTATCACAACAGATTCTGCAAATGACTTTGTTTTCGACGATGTTTCCGTCAAGGCTAAGAGAACGGAAAGCGCCGTATATGCCGCTGATTCTTCATTAGGTCTGAAGGACGAATTCGCCGGATATTTCCGTGTAGGCAACACTCTGAACGGTACTACCGTCAAGGATTCAAAGATAACTAATGCTCTCCTTAAGGAGTACAACAGCGTAACCTGTCCAAACGAGATGAAGCCCGATTATACGCTGGTGCAGTCCACATCCAAAGGTGACAATGTGGGCGTTACACTGAAAAGTGCCGCTGCTATCATGGATTTCTGCGTACAGCACAAAATAGCGATGCGAGGTCACACCTTCGTATGGCACGCACAGACTCCCACATGGTTCTTCAAGAAGGACTACAACGCCAACAACGGCTGGGTGGACGAGGCTACTATGGATAAGCGGCTTGAAAGCTATATTTCGGGAATGTTCAAGGCGATAAAGGAGCAGTACCCCACATTGAATCTGTACGCATACGATGTCTGCAACGAGTGCATTGCCAACACCGACAGACTGTTCAATGTTAACGGCGCTGCCCGTGAGCCCGGTGACGACAAAAAGGAGAGCGGAAAGTCAGCATGGGTACAGATATACAAGGACAACCACTATGTTGAGAAGGCATTCAGGATAGCGAAAAAATACGCTCCCGAGGGCTGTGCGCTCTGCTACAACGATTACAACGAATACTGGGACGGCAAGCAGAACGGAATATACAATCTCTGTAAGCCTCTCTACGAAAAAGGTCTGCTGGATGCCATAGGAATGCAGTCCCACGTTTCAGCCACTGCAACAGGCTTCGGAGGCATTGATGCCTACGTCAAGGCAATGAAGCGCTTCCTGTCCATAGGCTGCGACGTTCAGATCACCGAGCTCGACGTAAACCGCAAGGGAAACGAGTTCTCTGAACAGGATCAGGCTAACAAGTACAAGGCAATTTTCCAAGCTGCTAAGGAATGGAACGACTCTCACAAGGACAAAAACAGAGTTACCGCAATATGTATGTGGGGAATGAACGATTCCCTGTCATGGATAGGCGCAAGCAACAAGCCCCTGCTGTACGACTCAAACAATCAGCCTAAGCTCGCATATCAGGCAGTGGCAAGCCTGATTCCCGAATCCCAGTGGGGCAAGGTCACAGCTGCCGAGCCTATCGAGCCCGATGCAAACGGCTGCTACTACCACGACACCTTCGAGAACGGCACCGACAGCTGGGAGAGCCGCGGCGGTGACACCATCACCACAGGCGGTACAGCCTACGCAGGCAGCAAGGCTCTTGTTGCTCAGAATCGCGAAAAGAGCTGGCACGGCGTACAGAAAACTCTCGACAGCGCTACCTTCAAAGCCGGCGACACTTACAGCTTCAGCGTGGCAGCTTCCGGTTTCGGAAAAATGATGCTCTCCCTCCAGTATAAGGACTCTTCCGGCGAAACAAAGTATGACCATATAGCCGACGGAAATTCCGACGGCGCATACGTACAGCTGGCAAATGCGAACTACAAGCTCCCCGAAGGCTCCGGCTACATCCTCTACGTTGAGACTGAGGACGGCACTGCTGATTTCAGCATCGACGAAGCTATCGTGGCTAAGGCTGGCACTCAGATAGACGGTCCCAAGCCTGTGAATATCACTCCCGGAGACATCAACTCCGACGGAAAGATAAACGGCTTCGACATTGCCCTCGCCCGCAGCGGAATCATCAAGGGATTCACAGACAGCTCCGCAAAGAAGGCTGCCGACGTTAACGGCGACGGCGAAGTAAACGCTGCCGACCTTATACAGATAAGCAGCTTTGCTCTCGGCAGAATCAGCAGGTTCACTGTTGTTGAGCCTCCTGTTACTACAACAACTATCGTCACCACAACGACGACTACTACAACTAAGACCACTCAGCCTAAGTCCAATTTCAATTACAGCGCTAATCTCCAGTACCGCGCCAATAACAATTATCTGAATCAGTGCTCGCAGTCCGGCAAGGTGGTCAAGGAGACCTACACCGGTATCAACGGCAAAAAGTCTCTGAACGTTTACCTCCCCTACGGCTACGACCAGAATAAGAAATACAACATATTCTACCTCATGCACGGCGGCGGAGAAAATGAAAATACCGTGTTCAGCAACGATGTCAAAATGCACCTTATCCTCGACAACATGATAAAGAACGGCGAGATCGAGCCCATGATCGTTGTAGCTCCCACCTTCAACGGCTGTCCCTCCAGCGACGGCAATATGGGTGCCGGCACTGTATGGAACGAGATGCGCCAGAGCATTATCCCGTTCGTTGAAAAGAAATACTCCACCTATGCCAACAAGGACACCTCTATTGAAAGCCTCAAGACGTCAAGATACCACCGCGCTTACGGCGGCTTCTCAATGGGCGGCGGTTCAACTTGGAATATGCTCATAAACAATCTGGACATCTGCGCCTACTATATGCCTCTTTCCGGACACTGCTGGCTGGGTGCAAGCGGTATTCAGAACGCTATCGACAAATCCGGCTTCAGCAAGAGAGAATACTTCGTGCTTGCGGCTACCGGCGATCAGGATCTCGCTTACAACAACATGAAGAATCTCATGCCCACTCTCCAGAACGACAACAAGCGCTTCACCTACACTTCCGACTTCTCCAAGGGCAATCTCTACTTCCTCGTTGCAAGCAGCAGCGACGGCGTGAAAAAGACTCACTGGTGGGGATATGTAAGGTGGTACATCATGGATGCGCTCCCCTACTTCTTCCACGAAGGTCAGTAATATCATTATAAAAAGCAGCAGAATCAAAAACCGTTCCCAAATTGAACTGCCCCTCTCAACGGTGGTCGTGCTTTGTGAATCATTAAGCTAACAGGCAAAAAGACAGTGCCCATGTGGGAACTGTCTTTTTGTTATATAACTATATTTAGAACTTCTTATATGTATCTACTCATTCCACTTTACTCGTCAGTTATTTCAGTTCCCACCCTGCGTGCTAAGGGTAATATTATTAAGCTAAGAAAAAAATAGCCACAATAACCGAAAAAGGTCCTGTGACTATTTTTAATATACGCAATGAATACATATGTAAGGTTATTTAATTTTGTGGTATTATTTTACATTTTATCTATTGTATTTTCCGCCTTTATAGTTTATAATAATCATAATGGTTTTTGTATTTGTCCATTGCTCCGGCAATAAATGTGAATATATCATTTGACATATAGTCTCCAAGTTATAGTACAATAACCGAATGGAGGTGTTTTCATGGAAACAGATCATGAAATACGTTTTTATAAACTACTTGAACAGCTATTATCACTTACACAGATCGTAAATCAAAAACCGGAGACCGCAAAAATCGAGTCGATACTGAACGAGATCGCTGCGATGTTCAGGCTCTCAAAGGGCGTGACACATTTCTACCGCAATCCCGGAGACGAGCAAAGAGGCATTGGCGAGACTATGTGCAGCTTTGACACCGGGAAAGAGGGAGTTCCGGTACATACTGTCCGTTTTGTGACTCGTCTAATGTCTATTACTACAATGACCGTTTATATGGAGGAAAGCGAAACTCCGCTGACAGAGGAAGAATTATTCAAAGTCGATATCACTATGCGTACCGCCCTTGCCTTCATCAGCAGGAACCGGCTTCAGGTCATAGCTGAGGAGCTTGCATTCTATGATGATGACGGTTTTCGTAATATTCGCAGCTTCTTCAGATATATTTCATGGAATACCCGACCGGGCGACCTTGACGGAAAAATAGCCATAAACTATAATCTGCGCCATTTTGCTCTGGTGAACGAAGAATTCGGACGCACAGGCGGCGATATTGTTCTTCACAGTCATTATAAGCATATTGAGAATATAATCGGAGACGAGGGCACAGTTGCACGTCTTGGCGGCGATGCGTTTGTCTGCATCTGCGACCAGACAGACCTGCCGGGAATTCTGGAATATCTGAATGAAGCCACTGTGCTGGCAAGCAATGACGGAAAAACTACTCGTGTCTCGGCATATGCAGGAGTGTTCCAGATCCCGGACGGATATCTTGTCGGCAATCCCGGCGACATCATGAACAAAATCATGAACGCCTATCAGCTTGCAAAGATCGGTGTGCAGGGAAATATCGTTTTCTTTTCTGATATGCTCATGTCCGCAAGAGAAAGGACAAGCCGTATACTGAAAATATTCCCCTCTGCATTGCAGAACGGTGAATTTCATGTATTCTATCAGCCGAAGGTCAATATCGTGACCGGTGAGATATGCGGTGCGGAGGCTTTATGCCGCTGGTTCCATGAGGGAAAGATCGTGCCGCCCATGGACTTCATACCGGCTCTTGAAGAGACAAATGACATCTGCAAACTGGATTTTCATATGCTGGATCAGGTTTGCAGTCATATCCGCAAATGGCTTGATGAGAACAGACGCGCAGTGCGTGTTTCTGTGAATCTTTCCCGCCGGCATATGCTCAATCCGGAGCTTGCGAAAACACTGATAGATATTATCGACAGTCACAATATCCCCCATGAGTATATAGAGATCGAACTGACGGAGACTACCACTGATGTGGAATTCAAGGACCTTAAACGAGTGGTTGAGGATCTGCGGAGCAGCAATATCGTCACATCCGTTGATGACTTCGGTATGGGCTATTCTTCGCTGAATCTGATACGAGTTGTTCCTTGGGACGTTCTCAAGGTTGATAAGGCTTTTCTGCCTCTTGATGAAGAATCCACAGATAGCATAAGAAGCGTCATGTTCAAATACGTCATAGCAATGGCAAATGAGATCGGACTTGAATGTATCGTTGAGGGCGTCGAAACTCCCGCACAGCTAAAGATGCTTAAAGACAACGGATGCAACGAAGCACAGGGTTACCTCTTTGATAAGCCGCTTCCGATAGATGAATTTGAGAAACGGCTCGATATGGTGAGGTATTCGATTCCAATATAAAGGTCAGGGAGGTTTCTGTTATGGATTATGAGAAGCTCGTTTCTGAGCATATGAGCAGAAGCTGTATTATTTCTGTTGAGAAATATGAAAATGGTGAATACGGTAATATCCGTGTTGTCGCTGCAAATAAAGCACATATCGAGGATGTTGAGAAGGTATTTAACCGTCCGTTTGTTCCTGATTCGCCATATTATGATTCTTTGCCGAAGGACAAGAATTTTGAGGACTTCATGTACCGCTGTGCCTGTCTTGGAGAGCCTCTGCATACTTATATCCATTTAGAGCGTATGGGCGTGTGGGTAAATATGTTCCTTCTGCCGCTCAGATCGGATAAGGAAAATGTGGGGTACTGTCTGTATTCCTATGATATTTCACCATATGCAGATACAGAGCAGCAGGCAAGTCTGTCCGCAGATACAGCTACGCATACCCTTGAGATCAGCATTAAACTCCAGAATGCGAAAAAAGATGATGTTCATCAGGTATTTCAGGATATTATCGAAGATATCCGTAAAATGTGCGGAGCGGAGCATTGCTGTATTTTCAATCATAATATTGAAAACAGAAAATATGTAAATTTCTGCGAAGCAACAGTTCCTGAAAGCAGTATACAGACCGATGAAATATACAATAATGACAGCTTTTATTATATTGCAGAATCGTTTGAGGCTGCTATCCACGGCAGTTCATGCCTTATCATAAAAGATGAGCATGATATGAAATGGCTCGCATCCGAAAACCACGACTTTTATTCGCTGCTTGCGGAGAACGGTGTCAGAAGTGCAGTTCTTTTTCCACTGAAGCATAACGACCGGATTCTCGGTTATATCTGGGCTCTGAACTACAATACAGAAGAAACCGTAAAAATCAAAGAGACGCTGGAACTGTCCACATTTCTTATTGCATCGGAAATTGCGAACTATCAGTTTATGAAGCAGCTTGAATTCCTGAGTTCAGTTGATATATTGACAGGATGCAAAAATCGCAATTCCATGAACAATTATGTAAACGATATTATCAACGGTAAGGTTATAATTCATGAACCATATGCAGTGGTATTTGTGGATCTCAATGGTCTGAAGCGTATCAATGATGAGGACGGACATAGCGCAGGTGATCGTTATCTCCGTACAGCAGGCGCTATTCTCAGTCAGGTGTTTTATGACTGTGATGTTTACCGCGCAGGCGGTGATGAATTCATGCTTATAGCACAGGGAATCGATGAAAGCACTCTGCGTTCAAGAATTCAACAACTGAATGAGAAATCTGCCATAGCAAGTGATGTAAATTTCGCTGTGGGCTATTATTGGGTTAGCAATGGTGAGGATATACGTATGGCAATGAAGGCTGCAGATGAAAAAATGTATATCAACAAAAAAGAATACTACATAAAGCATCCTGATCTGAAATACAGGTAAGCTGCTGCAAACCTTGCTGCTTCTTAAACTTGAATTCATGGTGCAGAAGCCGCCAAAAGCGAAAACAAAGTTTCAGAGTTGTCCCCAAAGTCAATATAACAAGATTTTGAAAGGCAGCCATTCCGGCTGCCTTTCTGCTTTTGTAAAAATCAAGCCGCTCCCAAGGGAGCGGCAAATCTGTTATATCGCTATGTTCAGAACTTCTTTGAGATATACATCAATGGTCTCGTCGTATCCTCCGGAAGCTTCTGCATAATACTTCAGTATGAGTGCTGCGTCACCGGCTTCAATCTTGCCGTTGCGATTCACGTCGCAGATGTAGATCTCCTCAGTCGTAGCATCACGGCTGCCGGATGATAGTTCAGCATAAAGCTTCAGGAGAAGAGCAGCATCTGCTGCGATAGCCTTGCCATCCTTGTCGAGGTCACCGATCATTTCAGGCTTTAACTCAGGATATCCCCCTCCAGTAGTAGTAATTGAAGTCGTTGTGCTCTCAGTGGTCAATGATGTGGTTGTAGTAGTTGTTGTTGTCGTGGCCG
>Ga0265298_10006083_pt1 | contig 14981 bp, 12 predicted proteins | sample AusTroGonzalo_MG_3_FD_193486 | JGI IMG/M metagenome (GOLD analysis project Ga0265298, IMG submission 193486) | Bovine rumen microbial communities from tropical cattle in Woodstock, Queensland, Australia - Gonzalo_01 | ecosystem: Host-associated > Mammals > Digestive system > Stomach > Rumen ... | reverse complement strand
CCCACCAGGTTCTCGCCCAGGTCTTCCATGTCGTGTACGTCCAGGCCCATGTTGTGGCCCAGGCCGTGCGGCTGGAACAGGCCGGCGATGCCCTTGGCGACCATCTCGTCCAGGTCCCCCTTCACAAGGCCCAGGGCACTGAGCCCTTCCAGCATCTTGCGGGCCGTGGCCAGGTGCACTTCCCGGTAGGTGACGCCAGGCTTGGTGAGGCTGAAGGCCAGGTTGTTGCAGTCGCAGACAATCTGATAGATCTCCCGCTGCTGCTGCGTGAACTGGCCGCTGGTGGGATAGGTGCGGGTGAAGTCACTGGCGTAATGCTCGTTGCTCTCCACACCGGCGTCTATCACCATGAGTTTCCCGGGCTCTATCACCTTGTCGTGCAGGTGGTTGTGCAGGGTTTCACCGTGCTGGGTAAGGATGGTGGGGAAGGAGACGCCCCAGCCCTTGCTCAGGGCCACACCTTCCATCTTACCCACGATTTCCTGCTCGATGATGCCCGGGACAATGGCGTCCCTGGCCACGGAATGCATCTCGAAGCCCAAGGCGCAGGCGTCGTCAATAGCCTGGATTTCAATATCTTCCTTGATAAGACGCATGGAAATGACGGCTTTCACCAGCGCTTCCGAAGGCTGTACGCCCGGCAAAAGGGCCCCCAGCTTGAGGGTATTGAAATACCGGCTGGGCGGCAGGAAATGCACCTGGCGGCCTTTGACATGGACGTCCAGCCAGCCGGCGATCTCCCCGTAGGGGCGGTGGCGCGTGATGCCCACGGATTCGGCCTTGGACTGCACGCTGGGCTGGGGGCCCATCCAGATGATGTCGTCTATCTCCACGTCATCGGCAAAGAGGATCTCTTCCCCGGAATCGATGCTTAGCACGGCCGCCATCAGCGGTTCGTCCAAGCCAAAATAGTAGAGCCAGCAGCTGTCCTGGCGCCATTTATAGCAGTTGTCCTTGTATTGTGCGGGGGCTTCGGCGTTGCCGATAAACAATACCAGGCCGTTCTGGCCGCTTGCCCGCATCTTTTCCAGCAGAGTGCGGCGCCTTCTTACATAAACCTCTTTTGCAAACATGGGTAGATTCGTTTCTAAAAGTTATTATTGTCAAAAAGCATAGATGACGATATAGAAGAGCATCACCGCCGAGCAGATGAGCTTGATGCCCGTGCCAAAAAGGAAGCCCAGGAACGCGCCGAAGGCCGATTTGAGCGAGGTGGGCATATCCTTTCCGGCAAAGAGCAGTTCTGCGAGGAAGGCGCCCAGCAGGGAGCCGAAGATCATGCCCAGCGGGGGGTAGATGAGGCCGATGAAAAGGCCGATCACGGCGCCCCAGCCGCCATACTTGCTGCCGCCGGTGAGCTTGGTGAAATAGGCCGGGACCACGTAGTCCAGGATGCTCACCACGATGACGATGGCCAGCCACACCAGCAGGAACGAGGTGCTCATGGACGCCCCCGCACCGTTGGTTCCGCCGCCCCAGATATACAGGACAAGCAGGCCCAGCCAGCCCAGCGGCGGCCCCGGCAAAGCGGGCGCCACGCTCCCGATGATAGCCACGATTCCCAGCACGATGGCCAGGATAGCGATAAAGGTCTCCATTCTTTAAATCTTCAGTTTTACGCGATAGCCGCGGGTAGTGGGTTCTTCCACTATCTCCTTGCACAGGGACCGGACGGTCTCCAGCGAGGCGGGATTCACGCCATCGGCCTGCAAAGGGGAACGCTCCATCCCTTCCACCATGAAGTCCAGGAAGGTTTCGCCCGACAGTTCGCTGAAGGTAATGCGCACCGTCATGGGAAGACAGTCGGCCATAATGTCCTGCAACATGATATCGCAAAGCCGGTCGGCCGTTGCCCGTTTTTCGGCAATATTGTATTTGATACAGAAGCGGTTGATGCGCGTATGCATGCCCAGGAAGTCGAAGTCCCGGCCCTCCACTTCGAATACCTCCTTGCGGATCCGTTGCACGAAGGCCTTGGTGGCGCTGCGCCGGGGGGCTTCGAACACCTGCTGCGCCGGCCCGTCCTCGTGGATTACGCCCTCGTACATGAAGAAGATGCGCGTGCTCACATCCCGGGCGAACTTCATTTCGTGCGTCACGATGAGCATCGTCATTCCTTCGCCGGCCAGCTGGCGGATTACGCTGAGCACTTCGCCCACCATCGTGGGGTCCAGGGCCGACGTGGGTTCGTCAAACAGGATTACCTCCGGCTTCATGGCCAGGCAGCGGGCGATGGCCACGCGCTGCTTCTGGCCGCCGGAAAGGGTGGCCGGATAGACATCGGCCTTTTCGGCCAGCCCCACCTTCCGAAGGAGGGCCATGCCTTCTTCCCGCGCTTCTTCCAGGCTGACCTTGCGGATTTTGCAGGGGGCGAACATCACGTTTTCCAGCACCGTCATGTGGTCGAAAAGGTTGAAGTTCTGGAACACCATCCCCATCTTCTGCCGCAGTTTGTGCACCGGGTAGCCCTTCTTGAGGATGTCTTCCCCGTCCACGATGATGCTTCCACCCGTGGGCGGATCCAGCAGGTTCAGCGCCCGGAGGAAGGTGCTCTTCCCCGTTCCGGACGGGCCGATGATGCTGATTACCTCGCCGGGATGGATTTCACAGTTCACGTCCTTGAGTACCTGGAGGCTCTTGCCATCCGGGTCGTAGTAGGTTTTGCTGAGGTGGGAAACGGTAATCATAGCACTTTCTTGCTTGGCATCGCCAGTTTAAGGAGCAGGCCGATGAGCCAGACCAGGAGAAAATAGATGATGGTTACAAGCAGCAGCGGGACCAGGGCGTCGAAGGTGCGGCTGCGGATGATGTCGCCGGCCCGCGTAAGGTCCTGGATGGCGATGTAACCCACAATGGACGTACCCTTGAGGATGGATACGCATTGCGCCTTATACAGGGGCAGACCCCGGCGGAGCGCCTGGGGGAATACAATGTGGAAGAAGGTTTGCCGATGGGTGAAGCCCAGCGCCAGCCCGCCCTCCGTCTGTCCGTAAGGGATGGCGTCCAGGGAAGTGGCATAGATGTCGCTGGCCCCGGAAGCGAAGCAAAGGGCAAAGGAGACCACGGCCACCAAATCCGGCGGCAGGCCGCTCCCGGCAAAGACCACATAGAAGAGGATGAGGAGCAATACCAGCTCCGGAATGCCGGCGATGAACCCGTTATACAGGCTGGCCGCAGAGCGCACCCATTTGCGCCGGCTGCGGGCCATGGCATAGAGGCCGACACCCAGGACAGACCCCAACAATATGGCCAGGAAACTGATTTTCAGGGTCTCCCACAAACCTTGTACGATATACACCCAGCGTTTTTCCGTGAGAAGGTTCCGACGGATGCTCTTTTTCAAGGCCTGCAGCACCCCGCCACTATCCCGGGATGCCTCCGTATCCACCACAAAAAAGGCGGAATGGAAGGCATGATAGGGTTCGGAGAACAGGAACTCCTGCTCCCGTTCCGGGGTAATGAATACCCCGCCCGAAACAACGTCCACCAAACCGGACTTCAGGGCCAGGATGGCCGATGCAGGATCGTAGTACTTGATATCGAGGGGGCGGTGGAGATCCCGGGATAATTCCCGCAGGATATCCATTTCCAGGCCATACCAATCACTTTCCACCAGGAAGGAAATGGGCGCCGTGGCCGTAGCGGCGGCCACCCGGATGGGGGTGCCTTCGGTTTCCTCCGGAATGTGCGAGAAATGCTCCTCGTCCGCATACTTCTCGCCCACCCAATACGCCTTGATCCGGGCCATGCTGCCGTCTTCTATCATGCGGTTCTGGGTAGCGGTGCAGGCCTGCGCCAGGGCAGCATCCCCTTTCTGGAACATAAAGGCCGTGGGAAAAGACTGCGTGCCCTTGAACGCGATCTTGATACCATACTCCTTCCGGATCTGGCTGTTGAAAACGGTTTCGTCTTCCACCAGGACATCCGTAACGCCATTCAGGAGAGACTGCAGGGCATCGGCATTGTTGTTAAAGCGATGCAGTTCCAGATCCTTGCGCTGCGACAAGTCTATGTCGTAACAGGTGCCCGCAGTAGTGGCCACCCGGTGCCCGGAAAGGTCGGCCTCGCTCTGGATTTGGACGCTCTGTTCCTGCCCGGAAGAACAGGCCAGTACGCCCATACCGGAAAGCAGGCAGAGGAATAAATGATGTAGTCTTCTCATGTGCTTACGTGGTTGTGGAAATACCCCAGGGGTTCCCTATTGCAAATATACTGTTTTTCGCGGATAATTCTTAGGGAACGAACAGTTTGTGATGCAGGAAAAAACCATTCTCCCCATGCCGGCCGGCACGGGGAGAAAAGCATAAGTATCTGATAATTAGTTTATTCCCATTCGATGGTTGCCGGAGGTTTGGACGAAATGTCGTAAACTACCCGGTTTACCCCGCGCACTTTGCGGATGATTTCGTTGGAGACGTCCCGCAGGAAGTCGTAAGGGAAGGGGAACCAGTCGGCCGTCATGGCGTCGGTGGACACCACGGCGCGAAGGGCCACGGGATTCTCGTAGGTGCGTTCGTCGCCCATGACGCCCACGCTCTTGATGGGCAACAGGACTACGCCCGCCTGCCAGACGGCGTCGTAGAGGTTGGTGGCCATCACACGGGGATCGGAGGCCGACGGGAAGCCCATGCCGGTGCAGTCGTAGTTGCGCAGGCCGCGGATATAGATATCATCGGCCTCCCTAAGGACGGCCAGCTTTTCTTCGGTGATGTCTCCGATGATGCGGATGGCCAGGGACGGACCCGGGAAAGGATGCCGTCCTACCAGCTCCTCCTTGATGCCGAGGGCGCGGCCTACCCGGCGCACCTCGTCCTTGAAGAGCATCCGCAGCGGTTCCACAATCTTCAGGTTCATCTTCTCCGGCAGGCCGCCCACGTTGTGGTGGCTCTTGATCTTGGAAGCGATGCCGGGGATGCCGGCGCTCTCGATCACATCCGGATAAATGGTTCCCTGGGCCAGCCAGCGGGCGTTTTCGATGCCCTTGGCATACTTGTCAAAGGTTTCCACGAACAGCCGGCCGATAATCTTGCGCTTGGCTTCAGGGTCCGTCACGCCGGCCAGCGCCGTGAGGAACTCCCGGGAAGCATCGGCCCCAATCACATTGAGGCCCATATCCTGGTAGGAAGCCAGCACATCCTCGAATTCGTTCTTTCGCAAGAGGCCGTTGTTCACGAAGATGCAGGTGAGGTTGTGGCCGATGGCCTTGTTCAGCAGCACGCCGGCCACGGTGGAATCCACGCCGCCGCTGAGGCCCAGGATCACTTTGTCCCCGCCAATCTGCTCCCGGAGCTCCGCCACGGTGGTCTCGATGAACGAGGCCGGGGTCCAGTCGCCCGGGCAGCCGCAGATGTCCAGGGCAAAGTTACCCAGGATTTTGGCTCCCTCCGTAGTATGGTACACCTCCGGATGGAACTGCACGGCGAAGGTGGGTTCTCCCGCAAACTGGAAGGCGGCGTTCTCGACATCGGCCGTGGAGGCGATCACCTCCGCACCCGCGGGCAGGGCCGATATGGTGTCTCCGTGCGACATCCACACCTGGGACTGCAGGGAGACGCCCTTCAACAGGGGGGAATCGGCCTTGACCACGTCCAGCATGGCCCGGCCGTATTCACGGGAATTGGAGTTCTCCACCTTGCCGCCGCCGCAGTGGGCCAGGTACTGCGCGCCGTAGCAGATGCCCAGCAGCGGATACTTGCCGCGGAAAAGCGAAAGGTCCACCTGCGGTGCATTGGCATCCCGCACGCTGCAGGGGCTGCCGGACAGGATGACGCCCTTCACGGATTCATCCAGGGCGGGAACTTTGTTATAGGGATAGATCTCGCAAAAGACATTCAGCTCCCGCAGGCGACGGCCGATGAGCTGCGTCACCTGGGACCCGAAGTCCAGGATAAGTATTTTATTCACCTCTCGAGTAGTTAGGGGTTTCCTTGGTAATGGTGATGTCGTGCGGATGGCTTTCCGTCATGCCGCTGGTGGTGACACGGGTGAACTTGGCCTGCTTGAGGGCGTCCAGGTCCTTGGCTCCGCAATAACCCATACCGGAGCGGAGACCGCCCACCAGCTGGTACACCGTCTCCGACAGGGTGCCCTTGTACGGAACCCGGCCTACGATGCCTTCCGGAACCAGTTTCTTGAGCTCCACTTTGTCGTCCTGGAAGTAACGGTCCTTGGAACCGGCCGCCATGGCGTCGATGGAACCCATGCCGCGGTATGACTTGAACTTACGGCCGCTGTAGATGATGGTTTCTCCCGGAGATTCTTCCGTGCCGGCGAACATGGAGCCGCACATGACGCAGTCACCGCCGGCCGCCAGGGCCTTCACAATGTCTCCCGAATAACGCAGGCCGCCGTCGGCGATGAGCGTGGCGCCGCTGCCCTTGATGGCCTGGTATGCGTTGTAGATGGCGCTGAGCTGGGGAACACCCACGCCCGCCACGATACGGGTGGTGCAGATGGAACCCGGGCCGATACCCACCTTCACGCCGTCGGCCCCGGCCTTCACCAGGTCCCGGGCGCCTTCCTCGGTGGCCACGTTGCCCACCACCACGTCCAGGGACGGGAAGGAAGCCTTCACGCGCTTGAGCAAGTCGATGACGCCCTTGCTATGGCCGTGGGCGGAATCCAGCACCACGGCGTCCACACCCTCGGCATACAGGGCCGCCACGCGGTCCAGGGCGTCCGGGGTGATGCCGATACCGGCGGCTACCCGCAGGCGGCCGTTGGCGTCTTTGCAGGCATCCGGATGCAGGCGCTCCTTGATGAGGTCTTTATAAGTGATCAGGCCCACGATGCGGCCTTTCTCGTCTATGACGGGCAGCTTTTCCACTTTGTTCTGCTGCAGGACCATCTTCACGTACTCGCGATCGGTGCGGGTATTGGGGATGGTAACCAGGTTCTCCGAGGTCATCACATCCCGCACGATGGCGCCCATGTCGTCCAGGAAACGGACGTCACGGTTGGTAACGATACCCACCAGGTGGTTTTCCCCGTCCGTGACGGGAATGCCGCCGATGTGGTTTTCGCGCATGAGTTCCAGGGCCTCCCCTACGGTCTGGTCCTGGTTGATGGTGACAGGGTCGCTGATCATTCCGTTTTCCGAGCGCTTCACCTTCCGGACCTCGGCCGCCTGGGCGGCGATGCCCATATTCTTATGAATAACGCCGATTCCTCCTTCCCGTGCAAGGGCGATGGCCATCGGCGCTTCTGTTACGGTGTCCATGGCGGCGGACACAATGGGAATGTTCAGGTGGATATTCCGGGAAAAACGGGTTTGCAGACTCACTTCCCGCGGAAGGACCTCCGAGTATGCCGGAATGAGCAATACATCATCGAAGGTCAGGCCTTCCAAGGCAATTCTTTCATCTAAAAAGGACATATTGGCAGATTTTTGCAAAGTTAATGATTTTTGCCTGATTGAGCAACGAAAATGTAATTCTTCTTGGGGCTTCCGGAAAAAGTCCTTAACTTTGTGTGATATGACAAGTGTGCAGAAATACTTCCTTAGCCCGTCCATGAAAATGGCGGCCCTGATGGAGATGGACTTCAAGCTGCTGGGCGTCCTCACGCGGATGGGAATCCCCTTCGGCTTCGGGGACCGCACGGTGGAAGAGGTGTGCCGGGAAAACGGCGTGAATCCGGACACGTTCCTGCTCATAGCGGCCGTGTATGTCTATGCCGATTTCAAACCCACGCGGGAGGTGCTCCAGGACGTGGACCTTCCCGGCATCGTGGCCTATCTGCGCCGTTCCCACTCTTATTACATGGAAGTGATGCTGCCGGCCATGGCCGGGGCCCTGGAACGGATGGTCAAGCCCGGAGACACACGGAACCTCCAGATTATCAAGCAGTTCTTTGCCGAATACAAGGAGGGGCTCCAGCAGCATTTCGACTATGAGGAAAAGCAGGTCTTCCCCTTCGTGAAGGCCGCGCTGGACCACCGGAAGGCCGATGTCCCGCTGCGCGGGAGCGCCGACGACGAACACCACCAGGCGGCCCGGGAAAAACTCCAGGACCTCAAGAGCCTGGTGATGAAATACATCCCCGCCCAGTGCGACCAGCAGGAGGCCTACAAGGTGCTGTTCTACATCTATAACCTGGAAGAGGATTTTGCCAAACACACTTTCATAGAAGACGAGATCCTCCTGCCCGGCGCCGGCTTCGAGGGCGACAACCTCACCGAACGGGAAAAGGAAATCCTCGTGTGCGTAGCGAAGGGCATGCTCAACAAGGAGATCGCCGACCTTTACAGCATCTCCATCTACACGGTCATTACCCACCGCAAGAACATCACCCGCAAGACCGGCATCAAAACCGTGGCGGGCCTTACGGTGTATGCCCTGCTGAACAACCTGATCGACTTGAATACAGTAGAATAAAATGGATTACAAACAGTTCCTCAAGTATTATCCCGGCTTCCCCATCAAAGGGGTGAACTTTGTGGACATCATGCCGTTCATCCAGAACAAGGAAGTCTTCATCAGCCTCATCAACGATCTGGGGAAGCTGTGCGTTTCCCCCAACATCGTGGCTCCGGAGGCCCGCGGCTTCCTGTTCGCTGCTCCCATGCTGGCCCTGTGCCCGCACGTGGAAAGCGTCATCCCCTTCCGCAAGAAAGGGAAACTGCCCTATAAGGAAGGAGACCTGGTGTGCCTGGACATCACCAAGGAATACGGCACGGACCAAATCTTCTACCGCCTGTCCGACGTGGCGGCCGGAAAGCCCAACGGAGATGTGTTCGAGGTTACTTTCTTCGACGACATCCTGGCCACCGGCGGCACCTCCCGGGGCATCGCCCTGGGCCTGGAGTCACAAAAGATCGTGATTGACGGAAAAACCTACCGGATCAAGGTGACGGATTTTGTGTTCCTGGTAGAGATCGAGGGCCTGGGCGGCCGGGAAAAGCTGGAAGACCTGGCCCAGGTGAAATCCATGATCCAGACTACCGAGTAGGCTCTGCGGAGCCGTCGGAGGCCTTGTAGTTGAAGCGGCCGCCGCGCCAGGTCCAGGAACAGAGGGCCTCGCCCCGGCGGATGGACACCACCTGCCGGAACACGCGGATTTCCTCCGCGTCCGGCGACTGCATCTGGCCGATCCGCTTCCATTTCCCATCGGCATAAGTATAAACGTCGGCCTGTACGGCGTTGTTCCCGCGCCGGGCCACCACCAGCTCCGGCTGCCGGTCTTCGGTGAAATCGTGGATGCCCACCACCGTGTCTTCCCCACCGGAATCCAGCTGCGTGCCATTCACGGAAACCGTTCCGTCCTGCACGGAAACCTTGTGCTCCACTCCGCCGGAGGGGAAATCCAGCGAGCCGGCCGTCCCATAGAAATAACTGTCCAGGCCGATGATGAAGGTCTTGGACTGGTTATCGGAATAGCTCCGGGTTTGGGCGCCCGCCCCAAGGCATACCGCGGCGAGCAGCAAAAGGGCCGATAATCGTTTCATAGGCGCAAAGATAATAAAAAACCTTCCGGGCCGAAAGGTCCGGAAGGTAAAACTTGAGGAGACGCCGGAATTAGAGGTTCGGATTCTCCTTCTTCCAGTCGGCCACGGCGGGAACGATACCCAGCTCCACGATCTCGTCGCGCATCTTTACCAGGTGCTCGTAAGAGGCCTGGAGATCGGCCATCTCTTCCGGAGTACCTTCCGGGTTGGTGAAGTGGCAACCGGTGGCGTCGATAACGGTGGGCATGGCCATCATTACGTTCTGGTACTTCTCGTTGTTCACATAGGTACCGGCAGGCCAGGTGAAGATTTCACCGCCCATGGAAGCCTCGATCATCTTCACAGCCTGGTAGGCAGGGCTCTGGAAGGAGCTGCGGCCGCGGAGCTTGATGATGTTGGAACCACCCTGGATGGTGTTGTGCTTGATCTCGGCGAAACGTTCGGCGGAAAGGCCCAGCTCTGCGAGGGGCTTGCCGGCCACCTTGACCTTGGAGGCGAATACGGCCATGGCTTCTCCGTGGCCACCGTAAGTGAAGCTGCCGGTTACCTTGCACTGCTGCACACCGAACTCCTGGGCCAGGGCTTCCTGCAGACGGGTGCTGTCCAGGGCTGCCAGGGAAGTGAGCTGGGACGGCTTGAGGCCGGAGTGGATGAGGGCGGTAAGGGCGGTAACATCGGCCGGGTTGAAGATAACGACCACGAACTTGGCGTCCGGGCAGTACTTCTTGATGTTGTCACCGAACTCGGCGGCAATCTGGCAGTTGCCCTTGAGAAGGTCCTCGCGGGTCATGCCTTCCTTGCGGGGTGCACCACCGGAGGAAATGATGTACTTGGCATCCTTGAAGGCCACCGCGGGATCGATGGTGGCGGTGAGGTTCACGTCCGGGAATGCGCAGTGATCCATCTCGGCCAGCACGCCCTTGAGGCCCGGCTCAAAGATATCGTACAGACAGATGTTCGGGGTGAGGCCCAGCATACAGGCGGTCTGGACCATGTTGGAACCGATCATTCCGGCAGCGCCCACAATCAGGAGCTTTTCATCAGTAAGGAATTTCATAAGTCTTTAGTATTTAAATAATTTTTTATCCGCTTATGATTCTTCGGAGTATTTTAACTTCCTCAGAATGACAAATTATCATTCGGACCGCAAAGATACAAAAAATCCTTCAGACATGGATTGGAATTTAGAAAAATCAATTATCTTTGTGGCCGTAAATTGTAACGATAGAAATGGAGCCTCCCAGTCAGGTCAAGTCTAATCAATTAGCGGGCGTCGGATCAGACGACCCTCTGTCGCGATTATTCACCTTGTAACTTGGAATCCGGAACCGTAAAAAGGTCTCCGGAGGCGTTGCCGTTGTCGTTCAAACCAACCTTATAATGGGACTTTATTTAAAGAAGAAACTGGAGAACGAAGCCACCATCGGCGTGTGGCAAATCACTGAATCGGAGCAGGAGCTGATGGCCCTCAGTTCCACCCCGACGGACGAGATGGAAGAAATCTCGTTCATCCGCAGCGAAAGCCTGCGGAAACAGCGGCTAGCCGTACGGGCCCTGCTGAACACCCTCCTGGACGAGAAGGTTTACCTTAGTCATCACGACAACGGCAAGCCCTACCTGGAGAACAACCCCGTGAACATTTCCATTACCCACACGGAAAAATATGTAGCCGTCATCCTGCACGACGAAAACGACTGCGGCATAGACGTGGAATCCCTGGACCGGGATTTCTCCGCCGTGGAAAAGAAAGCCCTCTCGGAAGATGAGATAGAGGACCTGGAAGACGAGAAGCGCAACGAGCAGTTGGCCATCTACTGGTGCGCCAAGGAAGCCATCTTCAAACTCCTGAGCCGCTACAACGTGAATTTTGCAGAGCAGATCGAGGTGGAGCGCTTCCGCCTGCGTGGAGAAGGCGAGCTGGAAGCCACCTTCATCGACAAGGACGAGGACGAAGAAGAGTTCGATCTGGAATACATAACCTTCGACCGCCACGTGCTGGTTTGGGTTGTGGGCGACTAAGCCCGCTCCCCCTTATATATAATATGCCGCCATCCCTCCCTCCCGGAGAGATGGCGGTAATTCTTCGGAACTGCCGAAGAAATTACTTTTCCTTTTGCTCTTTTTCGTCCTTCTTCCACCAGCACTTGTGCTCCCGCTCCGCCTCTCGGAGCGTTTTGCGAAGAACGAAAATAAACCACGGGAGCCATACAAATAAAAGCAGGCTCCCGAGGACTACAAGCATGATTTCTGATTTATGCATCGTACTTAACTAACCGAGGACAAAGTTACATCATACGGGAGTACACTTTTGTCCAAACCCGTACAAAAACATTTTAAATATTATTCAATCCTCTAAAGAATCGTTCAAATACCGGAGAAAATCACTATTTTTGTACTTAATATGGCTTTAGGACCCGAACACCTCTATTCCCTGGCAACAGCGGCCTACCTGGTAACCAGCCTGGTAGTGGCGGCGGTTCGCTGGTTCCATATGTGCCGGCCCTACGACCGCAACCCCAGCTACTATTACCCCAGCCGGCCCACCACGGTCATCATCCATCTCTGTGCCCTGGTCCTGCTTCCCTACATCCTGTTTCCGGAAAGCGAGGCGGCCTATATGATAGTGAAAGCCTATTTCCTCCCTGTCATCTGCTACTTCCTCACCATCCTGCTGTTCTCCTACTTCGGCACCGTCATGCACTGGCACAGGAGACGGGACATCACCCTGGTCATGGGAGTACCGGCCGCAATGAGCCTGATATCGGCCCCCTTTTTTAGCGGGGATCCCTATGCCCACTGGGCCATCATCGGCCCGGGCATCATTATGACGGCAGGTGCCATCTTTGCCCTGCACACGGTACTCCGCTGGGCCAAAGGTATCGATGTGGAGGAATTCTCCAACCCCCGGGACTTTCCGGTCCGCTTTGCCCACAAGTCGGCCAGGTTGCTGGCCCTTGCCCTTGTCCTCCTGTGGGTAGCGGCCCTCAGCGGCAGCCATGCCGTGATGGCCATCGTCCAGCTGGTGCTTTGCGTCATCACCGTCCTGGTGCTCATTACTGCCCTGCCCCCGCAGCGGAACCGCAGCTTTGAGGAGGAATTTGAATTACCTGTCGCCAACGATTCCTCCGCCCCGCAGGTGGCCCCCGCCCTCACGCCCTCCAAATCCCGGCATATCGTGGCGGCCATCAGGCGGGTAGTGGAAGAGCAGGAAGGCTTTCTGGATCCGCACCTCACCATCCAGGAAGTGGCCGACCGCTGCGGCTACAGCCGCACCTATATAGCCAACATCCTCAAAACGGAATTCGGCGGGTTCTTCAATTACGTGAATACGCTCCGGCTCAATTATGCCGATGCCTACCTGAAGGAGCACCCCCGCGCCTCCCAGTCCGAACTGGCAGAGGAGTCCGGCTTCGGCTCCCGGCAATCTTTCTACACCGTTCGGGCCAAGCTTCGCGCAGGAGAGTAGGGCGGTCTACAGCGGCCAGAACAGCAGCCCCAGTCGATAGGCGGCGAAGGCAAACACCCAGGCTACCAGCATGGTATACAGACACAGGAGAATGGCCCAGCGCCATTTTCCCGTTTCGTTCTTGATGGCCACGAAGGTGGCGATACAGGGGAAGTACAGCAGCACAAACACCATGAAAGCCAGTGCCGCGGCCGTGGGTACCGTGGCCTTCAGAGCGGCCTGGAGCTTGGTGTCGTCCTCTTCTCCCATGCCCTCATAGACTTCGCCGTCCTGGGCGTATGTAACGCCCATCGTGCTGATTACCAATTCTTTGGCGCCGACACCAGCCAGCAGGCCCACGTCCATCTTCCAGTTGAAGCCCATGGGCGCCATAGCCGGCTCGATGGCCTTGCCCAACATGCCGATATAAGAATGTTCCTGCTGGTAGGCCGCGGTCTGCTCTTCGTGCCGCGGGAAATATCCCAGGAACCAGATGGCCACGGAAAACAGCAGGATGGTGGTTGCCATCTTCTCCAGGTACTGCTTGCCTTTCTCCCAGGTATGCCGCCAGATGGCCTTGCCCGTAGGTACGCGGTACGGCGGCAGCTCCATCACGAAAGGCAGGTCGTCATCCTTCACAAAGCGGCTGAAAACCAGGGCGCTCAGGATGGCCAGCACCACGCCCAGCAGGTAGATGCCCAGCAGCGCCGTGGCGGGACTGCCCGGGAAGAAGGCGCCGGCAAAGAGCACGAAGATGGGCAGCCGGCCCGCGCAGGACATGAAGGGGATGATGGCGATGGTGACCAGGCGGCTCTTCCGGCTTTCAATGCTGCGGGTAGCCATGATGGCCGGCACATTGCAGCCGAAACCCATCACCATGGGAATGAAGCTTTTTCCATGCAGGCCGATCTTGTGCATGAGCTTATCCACGATGAAGGCCGCACGTGCCATATAACCGCTGTCCTCCATGATGGAGATGAAAAAGTACAGGATCATGATATTGGGCAGGAACACCAGCACGCTGCCCACACCTGCAATTACGCCGTCCACCACCAGGTCCCGGAACCAGCCCCCGGGCATCCAGGAGCCCACCGTGCCTCCCAGCCAGTCCACCAGGGCCTCGATCCAGTCCATGGGATACTGGCCGATGGTGAAAGTGGCCCAGAAGATGAACCAGAGCAGGGCGATGAAGATGGGGAAAGCCAGCCAACGGCTGGTAACGATGGCGTCTATCTTGTCCGTGAGGGTACGGCGGGGCTTTTCAGCCTGGTAGCGCTCATAGGTTTCGGCCAGGGCGCCCTGGATGAAGGCGTACTTGGCGTCCACGATGGCGCTTTCCAGACTGCTGCCCAGCAGGGCCCGGATCCGCTCCTCTTCCTCCTGCCTGGCCGTGGCAATCTCCGCCGCATTGGGCAGCTTCTCCACCAGCGCCTCCACATCCTTGTCGGTTTCCAAGTACTTGATGGCCAAATAGCGGGTGGAATAGCGGGAACGGATGCTTTCGTTGGCGAAAATGAGGTCCCGCAGCCGTACGATGCTCTTTTCCAGCTCGGCTCCGTGGTTGATATGGATGTGCCGGGCCAGCCTGGGGTCCGAGTGTTCATAGATCTTGATCACCGTGTCGAAGAGCTCCGGAATCCCCTGCCCGTCACGGCTCACCGTGGGACACACCGGCATGCCCAGCAGCCAGCCCAACTGGCGGGTGTCCAGCTTGTCGCCCTTGTGCTGCAGTTCGTCGTACATGTTCAGGGCCATCACCGTGCGCAGGTTCATGTCTATCAGCTGGCTGGTGAGGTACAGGTTGCGCTCGATATTGGAAGCGTCCACCACGTTCACCACCACGTCCGGCATGGTTTCCAGCAGGTTTTTGCGCACATACAGCTCTTCGGGGGAATAGGCGCTGAGCGAATAGGTGCCCGGCAGGTCCACCAGGGTGATGTCGTAGCCCTTGAACTGGAAGTGCCCCTCCTTGGCGTCCACCGTGACACCGGAGTAGTTGCCCACGTGTTCGTGGCTGCCGGAGGCTATGTTGAAAAGGGAAGTCTTGCCGCAGTTGGGGTTGCCCACCAGGGCCACGCGGATATTGTGGTG
>Ga0265298_10006082_pt1 | contig 14983 bp, 14 predicted proteins | sample AusTroGonzalo_MG_3_FD_193486 | JGI IMG/M metagenome (GOLD analysis project Ga0265298, IMG submission 193486) | Bovine rumen microbial communities from tropical cattle in Woodstock, Queensland, Australia - Gonzalo_01 | ecosystem: Host-associated > Mammals > Digestive system > Stomach > Rumen ... | reverse complement strand
ATGATAGCCAGCGGCATCCTAGTCAGTCAGTTAGGCTATCACCATTTCTTCCTCCTAAACACCCTTATAGCCCCCATTTGCTGGATTATCATCTGGGTGCTAAGATTAGCTTACAAAGAAAAACCATAACCAGCTCCGGGCTGACGGGCAGTCAGGCCGAACTAAACGGGCAGTCAGCTCCGGGCTGATTCGCCCTCACCTACATTTGGGCATTTCTCTGTTAGAGATACAGCGTTTTTCTCAAAGCAATACGACTTGATGCAAAGAGTCCGAAAGGTTCGGACTAAAAGTCCGTAACGTGCGGACTCACAGTCCGCCTAGTACGGACTCGGAGTCCGTACGTTACGGAAAAACTGAGATTAGGAAGGAAGGCGACAGCGTTAATAGAGAATCTTCTTGCCATTGATGATATTGAGGCCACGCTGTGGCTTACTGAGACGTTGGCCGGCAAGGTTATAAATAGCCCCATCAAATAATTCTTCACTCTTCATTCTTATCTCTTCATTTATTGAAGTAGGCTCTGTAGTACACAGCACCCCACAGTCAAAGTAGGCTGCGCCTGTAAACTGCTTAACCTGAATAGCAAGGACATTGCGCCCCATAGACAATCTGGAAGATGCGATGTTGATAACGCGATAGTCGCTTACCGCCCCAGTTTGGTTATCAAGTTGCCTACCATTGAGATAAACCCTGCAGTCATCATCGTGACGGACATAGAACTTGTAGGTGGCAGTTGAAGGATCATGGTCGATGTAGAACTCACGACGGATAAAGAGAGTATTGTTGGTGCCGTCCCACTGTGAGTAATAAGGTGCAGCGGTACCATTTGAAGCTATAGGAAAACGCATAGACTCCCATGCGGAGTCGTCGAAATCCACTTTGTACCACCCTGAGGGTGCCAACTGACTGGTGCTTTCTTTGCGAAGGACTTTACCCTCCCACATCATCTCCTGACCTTTGGGAGCGACATAGAGATGCACGCCTCCATCATAGATAGGGTCTCCCTGCTTAGACATTGTATAGCGGAAGTTATGGTTGATAAGCTCCTTTGTGAGGCTCAAGCCGTAGTAGCCGGAATTGTCGCCATCACAACAATAGTCCATGCAGACAAGTCCCACAGGGCCTTTGTAGTTGCCTGAAGAGAGAAGGTTCTGTAAGTAAGGATTGCAAGCCTGTGCATTGGCCTGACAGGCAGAGTTGGTACCGGTCTCTTTATAACCACCCAATCCGTTGTCAACCCATGTATAGCTGTATTTGCCGGCCAACTCACAACTCTTGGCAAGCATGGCAAGTATGGCACTCTTCTTGGCATTGACATCAGAATACTCGTAATACCCCTGCACCCACCATGAGCACTTATATGTGCCAGGTCCATAGCAGTGGCCGCCAAGCATGTTGTTGATATCCGACTGGTTGTTGCTCAGATCAGCAAATCTGCCACCATACATGGGCTCGTCGTATGCATCACGACTAAGGAAAAGGATCTTTCCACGAGCTTCGCCAACGGTGAGATTGGGCCGGAAATCCACAAGATGATCCTTGATAGCAGCAAGGCTTGCCTGCAACTTGGAACCAAAACTCGAGTCCCCGTCATCAGCTTCTACCTCATGCCGGATAGTCACAATGCAGAACTCTGACGGATGAGCATCCAAATAGGTACATAGTTGCTGCATGATGGTGTTGAAGTCGAAACTTGTAACAAGGATGCCGTGACAGATAGTCAGTTTGCCGTCCTTAACAGCAGGACGCAGATCGAAGACACGAACGCCCAAAGGCAGCATCTGCTGCACCGATTTTGTCTGCACCTTGCCGGCAACAGCTGCACCAACGGCACTCCATCCAGAGAAGGAGCTGCAACAGGCATCATGTGCACCAGGTAAAGAGAGTTGGCAGATAAAGGCATCATCATCAAGGCCTCTCATCCAGTTCTGATAGTCAGTCACCTGTGACCATGCGTTAAGACTAGCCACAAAGGCAACAAAATATAATAGTATCTTTTTCATATAGAAGATTATTGGCCTTTGGCCATTGGTTAACGGTTAAGGGTTAGCGGTTAGCGTCACCAATTCTTAATTCTTATCTCTTAATTGCCAATTGGTCATCGGCCTCCGGTACCTTCACTAAAGCACTGACAATGAAGGTAACCAAGCAGCAGAGGCAGACAAAGGAGAAGAACAAGGGGAAGCCCCAACTGTCTGCCAGATAGCCAGCAAACATGCCAGGAATCATCATACCCAAGGCCTGGAAGGCAGTACAGATACTGAATACAGAAGTACTCTTTTCGCCCTTGGCAAAGTAAACCAGGAACAAGGAATAAGCCGTAAAGCCAAAACCGTACCCCAACTGCTCCAGCGCAACACAGGAGTTGATAATCAGCATGTTGGATGGCTGAGCATATGCCAGATAGACATAAACCAAATCAGGCAAGGAGATAGCCAGAATCATAGGCCACCACCAACGGCGCAACCCGTTGCGACTGACCAGCCAACCGCCTATCAAACCACCAGCCAGCAATCCGCATACACCTATTGTTCCGTATGCAAAGCCCACAGTGGAAGTACTCAATTCCAAACCGCCCTCTCCTACCGTTCTTAGCATAAATGGCTGTGCCATCTTTGCCAGTTGCGCTTCGGGGAAACGGAAGAACAACATAAATAATAAGGCAAAGACAATGCCGGGCTTGGAGAAGAAAACCTTAAGGGTAGAATAGAAAGATGAGAAGAAAGACCCCTCCCCTTCCCTCCCGAGGGAGGGAGAATCATCTTCTACCTTGGGAAGTATGCGGCTATGCCACAGGGCTAAGAGAATCATGATGGCAGCCATAAGGAGGAGGGTGATGCACCACGCAACGGGGATGGAGAAAGAATGCTGTAGCCATCCGGCCAGAATAACAATAACGCCCTGACAGAAGATACTGCCTATACGGTAGAAGGTACTACGGACACCCACATAGAGGGCCTGCTGACGCTCCGTAAGGCCCAAGATATAGAAACCGTCTGCCGCAATATCATGAGTAGCACTACCAAAGGCCATCAGCCAGAAGAATGCCAGGGAACCACGCAGCCACCAAGAGGCATCCAAGGTAAGGGCGACTCCTGCCAAGGCAGCTCCGATAAGGATCTGCATAGTCAGAATCCACCAGCGTTTGGTCTTGAGGGCATCCACCAGAGGACTCCAAATAGGTTTGATGACCCAGGGAAGATACAACCAAGAGGTATAGAGCGCCAACTCGGCATTGGTCAGGCCCATGTTGGTATACATAATTACAGACAAGGTCATTACTGCCATATATGGCAATGCCTCAGCAAAATACAGGGTTGGTACCCACAAAGCTCCGTTGTTAGTTTTCATAATGCGGCCCCCTCCTAACCTCCCCCAAAGGAGGAGGAACTGCATAAAAGGGCATCGGCAGTTTGGTATATAAACTTCCCCCCTTCCCTTCGGGAGGGGTTGGGGGTAGGCTACTTTATCTTTATCACTCTAATTCCCAGCATGGTGGGTTGTTTCCGGGCATACTGAAACAGGGTTATGGGCTCCAGGACTACCTTCTTGTGGATGCTACTGGCATCCAGCAGATATAGTTTGCCGTTACTACCCCACTCTGCAAAGCCCACATGACTGACATCCAAACCGCTCTTGCTGGTCACAAGGGCCAGGATATCTCCATCATTGATACACTTCAGCACGTCTTTTGATTCATTCAGAAGACTGGAAGGAATATACCTGACAACCATTCCCGATGTTGCCTTCTCTAACTGAGCTATGGTCTTGACATCTTCTGGGTTGTCCTTCAGCATGGCATAATAACCAGGATGCTGACTCATAAAATTGAGTTGCAATTGTTGGGTGGCAATGAAGGGGTAATCCGTCCCCGTCTGTTCATCTACCAAACCCAAGCGGGTGTTACTGGCTATCCACTGACTGAAGTAATGGTTCCTGCTACAATAGCCGTCCAACTTACCATTATTATACCGGATGGTTTGCAGCCATTGCAGATAATCCTGCCAAGTAGTTCCGCCATGTATGGTTGTAAGCGCCAAAGCTGTAGCTGTTTCTACAAATGTGGTGCAATCCAGCTCCCTAAGATTCACAACAAGTTCTTCCCGTTTATTGACCTCCAACGTATGCCCTACATAGGGAACACCCAGGAACTGATGGGCATAGTACAATATCAGATTCTGGTCTCCTGATTGCGTCCTACCCCTTTGAAGCAGCTGAACCACCCGGACACTGTCTTCCTGAGTATAAGTGACAGCCTCTGCAGAAAGACTGCAAAGAAGGCACAGTACAAAAGAAAGGAAGAAAGCCTTCATATCACTTAAATCCCCGAGTTAGTTACAGAATAACCTACCAGACGGTCGTAGCGCCCACCTTGACCACGATAGTAAACCAGCACGCTATATTCGTTCTCTGTCTGATAGAAATCTCCCTCTGTACGTGCCGTAGTACCATTCTGCTGCCTATACTGATAGCTATAGTAGCCTTGCTTCAGCAATACGGCAGTATGGTACTGTTTATGGATGTCGTCGTACTCCATCTTGCATTCAGGATTAAAAGGCTCGCCCGTCCATTGTCCGCAGACATAGACATCACCACCCGGAAGCCTGGGACTTTGCAGGTAGAAGTGTACCACCACATACTCTGCTGTGATAGCATCGTCTATATCATCTGAACTGCGCAAGACATAAACTCCGTTTTGGTCTTTCAGGTAAGTGTAGTTATGCTGAGGCTCATCAGCAAAAAGCGTTGCATGATAGTACGGATCAAACCAATCCATACGCTCAACACCCATTGCTGTACGATTCACATCCAGAATCTCGAACCTATGGAACTCGCTCCCTCCAAGGAAGATAAGCTTTCTGTTATGCGTAAACTCTATGCCCGCATTGTTACGGATATTGGGGACAAGGTCTGTTACACGATTATCCCAACGACGGTTCTGAAAGACAACCACCTTCAGTTCACGCTGTGGATCAACCACATTAAGGGTTCCATATCCGATGCCAAGCGTCACCTGCTGATGGTCTCTGTTGAAATCAACATCCGTATTACTGCTGACTTGCGTCCGGATACTGGCAACGCTCTCATACATGCAGAACTGAACCTCAAGTACAGGCGTATCCTCTGACATGTCATCGTCCTCATGGAAAATCTGCAAGCAATAGTTGCCGCTCAATAAAGGACGCAGTTGCTGAGAGGGTAGCTGTAGGCGATAATGCGTATAAATCTGGGTGGTATTGAAGCTTTTCTCGTAATCCTCAACCAATTGATTATTAAGACCCGACATATAGTCGCTCTCGAAGATCTCGTCCGAAGGTTCCCAGTTGGCGGTACAATGCTGCAGGTGATAGACGTATCGCTGATAGTCATGGCTCATCTCGTCCCATTCTATAGACAAGGTGTGCCTTTTCTTCATGGATAAGATAGGAGGCAAAGTCGGATTATCATCCACCGTCACAGTAAGCGTTTTAACTTTCTCGTCATAAATACGCTGTACCTGAGCTTTTGCCAGGTACGGGAGGATGAGTAAGAATGAGAAAATGGAAGAACGAAAAAATGATAACCCAAACACTTGCTTCATGGCTTTCCCTTATTTTAGCTTAAATCCTCTTCACCCTTCAATCTGGGCAGTACCCAATGGTATTTAACAGCGAGTACCCTAATGAGTATTACCATTATGCTACTCAGGAGGGCGTTCACCTCGACCGACATACCCAGCCATACACCTAATATATATATAAGGCCGCCAGCCACACAGGCCAAGGCATATATCTCTTTACGGAAAATCAGCGGCACCTCGTTGATGAACACATCACGAATAACGCCGCCAGCGGCACCTGTGATGGTTCCCATAGTAATGGCCGTCCAATAAGGGAAACCCATATTAAGTGTCTTCTCAATACCGATGACATTGAAAAGGGCCAATCCGATGGTATCAAAGATGAACAGTGTATTCTTCTGACGAATCAAGTATTTACCGTATGCCATAACAAAGAATACAGCTATGCCACAACAAATAAAGTAGCTGCTGTTGGTCATCCAGAACGGGTTCACACCTAACATCAGGTCGCGAAAGGTTCCACCGCCGATGGCTGTTGCCATACCCACAATCCAAGCCCCGAAGACATCGAAATGCTTAGCCGATGCCAGACGGATTCCGGACAATGCGAAGGCAAAAGTTCCTATGAATTCTATTACCACAAAGGATGTGGGAAGCCTAAGCGTGGTTCCCATCTCCTGTAAAATATCAAGTAACCAATCCACTTTGCTTGTATATTTTAATCAGAAACAAGTCCAAGTTCCTTCCACCCCGCCACCATCTCTGTTGCATCAGCCAATGCTGTCTGTGCATCCACCTCATACTCCTTGCAGAGCAGGTCGGCCAACTCCTGGCAGGTAAATTCCTTACCAATGACAGCGTTCCACAGGTAGGCAGCAGACTCGTTCAGACTGATTACCTTGCTGAAGTCGATATTCTTACGGCCATAGGCTACTATAACATTCTCGTCACAAACTGTACGGAGTTCAAAACCTTCGTTAATCTTCATCTTAGTATTATTTTCAATTCAAAATTCAAAATTCAAAATTATCACCTCCCCATGGGAGAGCAAGGAGGGGGGGCATTATATCAGCCCTTTATATAGGAAAAGCAGATAACGGCGTATGGGGAACAAAGTACGCCAGATGCGTATCTTCCGCTTCAAGCATGCATCATCAGCTAAGAGGATTCTGTTGGGACGGATGTACTCTGTGACAACACCTCTGACATCTGCCATTGTACAATGCTCAACGCCTCTGACGTTTCCATCACCCTGTAAGGTTAACTTATTGCCTTCTACCTTGATGATACGGTGCAGTACATAATGGCCTTTGGCAATCTCTGCCAACACAGCATCACCCACCTGATAAGCAGTAGCTGTAGCCAACTTGACCTTATCACGACCAAACTCTATAAAGGGGCGCATGCTGTAACCCTTGACCCAAATCACAGCAGTATGACCTTCTGCCAACTTCTCGGATACAAGACCCAGAAAAGCATCGTTGGGTAGTTCATGCCTTACCTCTGAGGGAGCTATGCCGTTTCTTTGCTTGTTGAAAAATCTGAACGGAGTCAGCAACAGCCTTAGCAGAAAGCGTACTATGGTCTTCAGGGCACTCATTTAACAATTGTATCATGACAGAGATGGGCAGCTGCAGCGTCTGGAAGACAACCCAGTTCGTACATTCCGCATAAACGAATCAACTCGGCAATGCCGTCACAGATTCCCTTATACACACGCTTGTCCCACTTCATATTACTGATAGCAGGAAGCAGGTTGCTGAAAGCCTCCAAGGAAGACAACTTACGGATGCTATTCTCTGGGCGCTGCTGAATGCGGACTATGCCGCCAATGGGAGCCTGAATATTCCTATAGCAACGTGTCTTACCACTCCAAGGACTTCCATAGACAATAGCTTGGCCGTTCACAATCCTAACCACAGGATTATCATCGTTCATCAAATCACAACCGGGAATGTTATCGTACCAAAGTCTGGTATGCGTGCTCTTGCCTGTTCCGCTGGGAGCTGTCATCAAATAGCCTTTCTCCTGATGACGGATAACAGAGGCATGCATCAACATGGTAAGCTGGTCGGCCGAAGCAAAGGCATACGTCATCATCAATGCATTGTTGAGCCCGTAATTCCTCTGGCTCCAGGTCTCGCCTAATATTGCAACCATAGATTGCTTGAAATCGGGGGATGACTGCATGTAGCTGCAAAGAACACCCTGAACATCAGAAATCTCGTACTGATACTCATTATTCTCTGTGCAATACACACCATGATTACAGCCTCCGCAATCAAACTGTCCTATCTCCTCGCCTTTCTTACTGAAACGAAAGGAATCATCCACCGTCAGTGTGAAAAGCAAAGACTCAGCAGGCTCATCTATCTTAAAACGAGAGAACGACGGAATCAGGGACTCGTCGTTGCAGTCGTCATGGAAGGCTATACAGAAGGCATGACCACCTACTCGATAAAACAGTTTATGCTCTTTCATCCGGCTTTATTTTTTCTTGTTTTTCTTGCCAGCCTTCTTTTCGGTTTTGACAGGAGCGACATAATCCATAACCTCTTGTTCAATATAAGGCACAGGAGTGAAGACACAACCTGCCGTCTTTATAGTATAGTCCTTGTATTTCTCATACCTACGACGTACTGAAAGCAGTTTCTTTTGCAGTTTCTCTTCCTTTTCTGCGAAGAAGATGGATGTTATAGGGTTCTTGCAATCCATATTCTCCTGCAGGTACTGCTGCAACTGAACAGAGTACATATTGCGACCAATCAGAAACTTGCTCTTGGTATCAACATAGGCAGAATCCAAATACTGGACATCCGTTATGTATCCAATAGAATCTGTGAACGATGCTGCAAAACCAAATATGTAAACAGGTTTCTGCTTTACTTTGGCTTCTGCGTTCTGACACAGCAGACAGGCAAAGAAAAACAATATATAAAATGCGCTTCTCTTCATTCTTGTAGTTTATTTCTGGATTTTATCTCGCAAATATACGAAGTTTCCCCGAAATGGACAAGATTTCGGGGAAACAAATACGAAAACAATTCTCAATTCTCAATTGGTGCTTGCGCCTTCAATCCTGAATTATGCTACTCATTCAGGTCAATGACATAGCTTACCTTTCTGCCACTTGGGGTGAGAGCCTTAATCCACAGGGTGCGGTCGGTACTCTGGTTAGCACTCTTGACAGCCTCTTCCCAGTCGTCAACGGTATTCATCTTCTGATCGTTAACCTGCAGAATGATAGTACCCTTGGCAGCTCCAGCCGACTTCATCTTACCATTGCGGATAGCACTGATAGTCAGACCGTAACCGATATTCATAGACTTCTTCTCGTCGTCAGAAATAGGCTTAACCTGAACACCCAACTGGTCTATATCCACTTCCTCCATCACCTTGGTGGTACCCTGAGAGTTACGCAGTGTTACAGTTTCTGTATGAGACTTCTTGTTTCTGAGGTACTTAAGGGTAACCTTGTCACCAGGACGGTGCTGAGCGATAGCCTCCTGCAGCTCTGACATCTTGCTTACCTTCTTGCCGTCGAACTCGGTAATAACATCGCCTTTCTCCAAACCTGCATCCTCTGCAGCACTTGCATCAGTAACACTACTGATATAAATACCTGATACTGTACCCAGCTCTACATCATTACCTTTTTCTTTCTGAATATCGATGTAGTTAGATACATCCTGACCTTGTACACCAAGAACAGCACGCTGAACGGTACCATAAACCTTCAGGTCGGCAACGACCTTGTTCATAATAGAGGTAGGAATGGCAAAACCATAGCCGCTGTAGCTACCGGTCTGGCTATACAGCATAGCGTTGATACCAACCAGCTCACCCTTCTCGTTCACCAAGGCACCACCACTGTTACCAGCATTGATGGCAGCATCAGTCTGGATAAAGCTCTCGATACCATTGGCACCGAGGGTACGAGCCTTAGCACTAACGATACCTGCGGTTACCGTACTGGTCAAGTTAAAGGGGTTACCAACAGCCAGCACCCACTGCCCCAACTTCAAATCATCACTGTTACCGATGGGAATGGTAGGAAGGTCCTTACCGTCAATCTTTATCAGCGCCAAGTCGGTAGTTGGGTCACAACCAATGATACGACCCTTGAACTCGCGATTGTCATTCAACTTCACCTCTATCTGATCAGCTTCGCCTACCACATGATTGTTGGTTACAATATAACCGTCACTGCTGATAATTACACCACTACCTGCACCATGTCTGTCCGGAGCTTTATATTCACGCTGCTGTGGCTGCTGACCTCTACCGCCAAAACCAAAGAAATCACCAAAAAAGTCACTGAACGGATCCTGAACTGTCACGCGCTGTGTCTTACCTGTCTGTGTTACCTTAATATATACAACGGCATTTACAGATGATTCGGCCGCAGAAGTCAAATCTACGAAACCGCCTGGTGCTGCAGCAGCAACAGGAGAAGGTGCAAAGATGGGTGCAGGAGTTTCCTTAGCAGTTGTATTCTTAATCACTGCACCTGTTACAGCACTGCTTGCAAAGGCAAGAACAGTCATTCCGATCCACATTTTAGTTGTCTGTTTCATAAGTATATCAGTTTTGTTTGTTAATTTTCTGAGTTTTTATCACTAAAACTTCACAAAGATATATCAATTTTTATAAACAAGGTAATATCAGAAGAGGATTTTTGCTAATATTTAACAGAACAGCGACATCATTAACGGTTGTTAAACGCTGCAATAGGGCGTATTTACATTCGTTTACTAATAGTATATTGAGATAATTATAGGATCAATCAGGTCATTTGCTTCAATCACGCGGTAACAAATTTTTCACTTTTCACTTTTCACTTTTCACTTTTATTCGTATCTTTGCAGCCAGAATTAGGCAGTAAACCGGCTTGTCGCTAACTCTGTCAGCAATGAGAGAGCGAGAGGAAAGTCCGGGCAACACAGGGCATCCCGCTTCCTAACGGAAAGAGATTCGCAAGGGTCTGTAAATGCAGAAGAAAATAACCGCCTCTTTATGAGGTAAGGGTGAGAAGGCAGGGTAAGAGCCTACCAGGTTGGTGGTGACATCAATGCTGTGCATTCCGGGAGTTGAAAGTTCATGTATACCAGCGAACAAAAGAGAAGGCGGCCCGTCTGAGCTGGAGGGTAGAACGATAGAGGCCTGCGGTGACGTAGGTCGTAGATAAATGACAAGCACTTTTTCTCCCTAAAAAGAGTAAAAGCACAGAACCCGGCTTACAAGTTTACTGCCTTTTTCTATTTTTACAGAGATAAGGATGAGAAACCTGGATTACATATGGAACATAAACGAGCAGAAACTCTCCCCTTACAAGAGATTTAAGCTCAGGATGTTGAAGAGAGGCATTATCATTACGGAATGCATCATGAAGAGCAACCTCATGAGCTACGCCTCTGCCCTGACGTACAACTGCATGTTGGCGGCTGTGCCCGTTTTGGCCATCATCTTTGCAATTGCCAAGGGATTCGGGTTCGACAACTTTCTTGAAGAGCGCTTACGCAACTCACTGGAAATTAATCCAGAGATCATGGACACCATTCTGGGCTTTGTCGACTCCTATCTGCAACATACCAAGAGCGGCGTCTTCTTGGGCGTAGGCTTAGTGTTCCTGCTATATACCTTGCTGTCCCTAACAACCAATATAGAGACTGCCTTTAACACCATCTGGTTCGTAAAATCATCACGTAACATATACAAGAAGATTACGGATTACATCAGCGTATTCATCCTACTGCCCTTTATCATCATCATTCTGAGTGGACTGAACATGGCACTGATGACATTCAAAAGTCTGATTCCCGAATATGAGTACCTGAGCAATACCTTAGGAACCATTCTGCAGTTGTCACCCGTAGTACTTATCTGTATCGCTTTCATCCTGCTATACAAACTGATGCCCAACACGCACGTCAAATTCAAAAATGTAATAGTACCAGGCATCTTAGCAGGTGTAACATTCACTATAATCCAATACCTGTATATACACTATCAGATTAAGTTGAGTAGCTACAATGCCATCTATGGATCGTTTGCCGCACTCCCTCTCTTTATGCTGTTGTTGCAAATATCTTGGAGCATCTGCCTAATAGGCGGAGAACTGTGTTACGCCAACCAATGTATGGAGAACTACGCCTTCGAGCGACAGAGTTTCGACCTAAGCCGTCGTTACCGTGACACCATCTGCCTGCTGCTTATGAGCAAGATCTGCAAACGATTTGCAAACGGAGACACCGCCTATTGTGCCCGTACACTAGCTAAAGACACACAACTACCGGAAACCGTAGTCAGAATTCTGCTTGACGAATTAGCCAACATGCGACTGCTTGTAGAGACGCACAACGAGGCCGACAATGTTTCCCAGTATCTACCCGCAGTGGATATTCATCGCATGACACTAAAGATGGTAATCAAGCATATAGACAGTTTCGGCTCTGAGGCCACTTCTCATACTTGGAGGATGAATGCTCCCGAATGGGAAAGACTGCGTGCGCTAAGGTACCACGACAGGGACACACTATTAATTGACGTCTAAACATTTGTACATTATATGATACTGAAGATAATATTTGGATGGCTCGTTTTCGACCTTATTGTTTACATAGTAATGTGGTTTGAGGCTATTTATTACAAGAAGAATCTACCAGCCGTCTTTCACAAACTACTCATGGCCTTCACGGAAGAGGACTAGCCTTCCCCAACGTGCTTTAAGAAGGAAAAGAATGTTCACACAAAACAAAAAGCCCTCGCTATTGCGAAGGCTTTATTGTTATGTATAAATGTAGAGATTTATTTATTGTTCTTTATCAAGAAAATCATGGATGTTACTGTAGCCAACGTACTGATAATGGTGGCACCTGCAGTCCAAAATGTATAGAAAGCACTACTCTTGATACTCTGACTCTTGTTTGGTTCAACATAAATCAAATCGTTCTGCTGAACATAGTACGCAGGGCTGTCAAACACATCTGCCTTTGTAAGATCCATTTCATACATCATACGCTGACCATCTACCTCGCGGAACAACTTAATCTTCTGACGCAAGCCAGTATCTGCGATATCACCACACTGAGAAAGAACATCGAGAACGGTATTACGCTCACTAGTCAAACTAACCACTCGGGGACTCTTTACTGCACCCAAAACCGCAACACGGGCGTTCATCAATGAAACCGTCACACCTGGGTCAGAAATATGAATTACCTCTTTTATCTTCTCTTCAATCACCTTGGCTGCATCAACCGTTGTAAGGCCTGAAACTGCAACTCTTCCAATGGCAGGAAGAACCACGCAACCATCATTGGTAATAGTATAGGCATAAGCATTTGACATACTGCCAGATGTAGAAGAAGAAAGGTATGAAGAGCCTGTTCTTCCACCACCCGAGGTACCCATAACCACATCCTGAGCAAAGACAGTAAGCAAATCAGGCTCACTACAGGTAACTTTAACCAGAATCTGGTCTGCAGGCTTCAACTTCATCTCATACTGCTGCATAACCTTCTGAGCCTGCGTGTACAGAGAATCTGCCCCCTGGAAGTAAACTATTTTCTTGGTTGAGACACAACTACACATCAATGCAGCAAGTGCCATAACAGAAAGGATAGAATAAAACTTTTTCATTTTATTATCATATTTGCATCGCAAAGTTAATGCTTTTATTCTACATTTCTGCTATACAAAGTCGTTTTTTAGTAAAATAATGAAACATTTACGGCATTATGGCAAAAAATATATACCTTTGTATTCAAAAAAATTCAAAGCTTATGACTATAGCAGTAGATTTTGACGGAACAATCGTTGAGCATAGATACCCCGAGATTGGTAGAGAAATCCCGTTTGCCACAGATACGCTAAAGATGCTTATCAAGGACCAGCACAAACTGATCCTGTGGAGCGTAAGGGAAGGAAAACTTCTGGAAGATGCCGTAGAATGGTGCAAAGCCAGAGGGGTTGAATTCTATGCCGTAAACAAGGACTTCCCCGAAGAGGATGTAACGAAGAATGTGCACTTCAGCAGAAAGCTGAAAGCCGATGTATGGATTGATGACAGAAACGTAGGAGGTCTACCCGACTGGGGCACCATTTACGAGATGATCTCAAAGAAAAAGACCTACGAACAAGTGTTGTCAGAACAACTCGGAACAGAACCAGAGAAACCAAAGAAGAAATGGTGGCAGTTTTAAAATAGAAAAAACCTTGGGCAAACACCCAAGGTTTTTTCTATACCTTATTAAATATAAGTATTATTTGGCGTAAGATACAGAACGAGTCTCACGGATAACGGTTATCTTAACCTGACCGGGATAGGTCATCTCATTCTGAATCTTTGTCGCAATGTCTGTACTCAACTGTTCAGTCTGCTTATCGTCAATCTTGTCAGCACCAACAATCACGCGAAGTTCACGACCTGCCTGAATAGCATAGGTCTTAACAACACCAGGATAACTCATGGCAATGTTCTCAAGATCTTTCAGACGCTTGATATAAGCCTCAACAATCTCACGACGAGCACCAGGACGAGCGCCACTGATAGCATCACAAACCTGAACAATAGGAGCCAACAGCGTAGTCATCTCCATCTCATCGTGGTGTGCACCTATGGCGTTACAGATGTCTGGCTTCTCCTTATACTTCTCAGCCAACTTAGCACCATACAATGCGTGAGGCATTTCAGGTTCCTCATCAGGCACCTTACCAATATCATGCAACAGACCTGCGCGCTTTGCTTTCTTGGGGTTCAAGCCTAACTCACTGGCCATAACAGCACAGAGGTTAGCAGTCTCACGGGCATGCTGTAACAAATTCTGACCGTAGCTGCTACGATACTTCATCTTACCAATGATACGAATCAGTTCAGGGTGCAAACCGTGCACACCAAGGTCTATGGTTGTACGCTTACCTGTCTCTATAATTTCCTCGTCAACCTGCTTCTTCACCTTTGCAACAACCTCCTCGATACGAGCAGGATGTATACGTCCGTCGGCCACCAACTGATGCAGAGCCAAACGACAAATCTCACGTCTTACAGGGTCAAAAGCACTGATAACAATAGCCTCTGGAGTATCATCCACCACAATCTCAACACCTGTAGCAGCCTCCAAGGCACGGATATTACGTCCTTCACGACCAATGATACGGCCCTTAACCTCGTCGTTCTCGATATGGAATACAGTTACGCTATTTTCAACAGCTGTTTCTGTTGCCACACGCTGGATGGTCTGTATGATGATGCGCTTGGCCTCCTTATTGGCAGTCATCTTGGCATCATCCATAATCTCGTTGATATAGGCAGCAGCACTTGTCTTAGCCTCATCCTTAAGAGATTCTATCAGACGCTCACGAGCCTCATCGACGCTAAGTCCGGAGATTTCCTCCAACTTGGTTCTCTCCTGCTCCAACAGG
>Ga0265298_10006081_pt1 | contig 14984 bp, 10 predicted proteins | sample AusTroGonzalo_MG_3_FD_193486 | JGI IMG/M metagenome (GOLD analysis project Ga0265298, IMG submission 193486) | Bovine rumen microbial communities from tropical cattle in Woodstock, Queensland, Australia - Gonzalo_01 | ecosystem: Host-associated > Mammals > Digestive system > Stomach > Rumen ... | reverse complement strand
GGAGCCATCCGGGCGGAACAGATAGTACTTCCCGTCAATCCAGGAAACACCGTCCCGGTATGCATAACCGTCTGCACCGAAATAGTAGTACTTCCCACCACTCTGCTTCCAGGCATTGGTTACCAGTTCCGTACCTTCCACATAGACAAACTCCTCACGGTTTGCGTCCTCGTAATAGAATCCGTTCTTTGTGATCTCGGTCAGCTTACAGTCCATATCCGCATGATACAGTTTTCCGTCATCTGCGATATAAGCATCCTGAAGCGCACGCCCCTCTACACTGAAGTAGTACTGTGTCTTGCCGATGGTAAGCATCCCGGAGGGAGCTACCGCCGTCTTTCTGTAGTAGTAATTGTTATACCACTCTCCGGCATACAGCTTTCCGCCGGGCTTGGCACGATAATAATCGAAATCGATGGTAAACTGGGTGTCGTCATACATTCTTCCCTCAAAATCAAAGCCGTAGTATGCGGTCCCGATCTTCTTTACCATATCTGTAAGGAACGCTCCGTCCTCCACATAGTAGCTGTATCCGTCCACCGTAGTCCAGGCACCGTTCTTTGCCTCATGGCAGTTACCCTTGGAGTCGATGATATAATTCGTACCCCCATCCTTAAATGTGGTGGAGTTCCACATGCGTCCGGTGTTGTCGAAGTAATACTTCTTATCGTTGATCACGGTGAGGCCCGCAGCACTCACGCCACCTTCTCCGTAATAGTACTGTCCACCATCCGCATCCCTGTACCAGGTATTCTCATAGAGCTTCCCGCTTGCATCTGCCCGATAGTAAAGATACTCGCCTTTTTCGGAATCATAGAGAAAGAAGGCCTGATCCTTGTACATCTTTCCGCCGTAACCGAAGCCGTAGGTGGTACTTCCGATCTTCTTTGTCATTTCACGGATCAGCTCCCCGCCCTGCATGTAATAATAGGATCCGTCGACAGATTTCCAACCGTCCTTATCATCCAGTTTGGTGGCTTTCCCGTCTTTGTTGGACACGTACCAGCTTCCGTCGATCAGCTGTGCATAATCCGTCATCAGAAGGCCACGATCGAAGAGATAGTCTACCTTATTTACGGTCACAAGGCCATTTACGGCAACGGCGTCTTCTCCGTAATAATAGTAATCTCCCCAGCCTGCATCATACCATGCAGAGGTATAAAGCTTTCCGTTATCCTTCGCCCGGTAGAAGTCTTCCCGTTCCGTCTCATAATTCCAGAAGCTGAACATCGTTCCTTTGAAAAGATACCCGGAATAGTCGAAGCCGTAATAAAACCCGTCGATCTTTATTACCATACCACTGAGATAGAGACCATCCACATAATAGCGGTCTCCTCCCTCTTCCGAAACCCATCCGTATTTTTCCTCCTGCAAAGACTCTGCTTCCAGTGCCTCTGCTTCCCCCATCTCGGAGGTTACATCCAGTTCCTCTGCCTGAACACCATGATCAGCGATCGTTGCCGTAGCTGCAAGCGCAAGGATCAGAACTGCAGCTTTCAGTCCTTTCTTCCTCATGGACCATCCTTCTCCTTTCTTCCTTCACCCAAACCGTCGGTTCCTGTCATTACGGATTCAGGCATATGCCCTCCGCGCTGAACTTATAGGTTACGGGACCGATCTTCAGCGTTCCCGTCGCCATGGTTCCGTCATCCTTAAAGTAGTACCAGGAGCCGTTATACTTATACCATCCGGTCCGCATATCTCCGCCTCCCTTGAAATGGTACCAGTATCCGCCGATCTTCCGCCAGCCGGTGACCATGGCTCCGTTGCTCGCCAGGAAGTACCATTTCCCGTCCGACTGCTTCCAGCCGGTGGCCATCTTGCCGTTACTCCGGAAGAAGTACCATTTGGTTCCGATCTTATTCCAGCCGGTCACCATGTAACCGTCTACTCCGAAATAGTACCAGCTGCCGGAATCCTTCATCCACGCGGAGGAGGGATAGGTTCCGTCCGCGTTCCGATACCACCAGCCGTTCTTATCATGTTTCCAGGTTCCCGTTGCCGTGTCCCGGATGATATCCCCGTATCCCGTGGATGAAAGGGCAGCCTCATAGTTTTCCGGTGTTACCTCTACCGTAAACTCTCTTTCGGCATCCGCCGGCTTCGCCCCTGTCCTCGCGCTGTCATAGCCGAATTCCTGGGCCCAGTAAAGAACCATGATATCATCAACCTCTACACAGCCCACACCGATGCTTACGTACCCGGAGCCGAGGATATTCTCCCGATGCCCCATCTTGGAATTCATCCATGCGGTCACCACCTCTGACGGACTTCTCTGTCCGCAGGCAATATTCTCCGCATAGCTCTTATCCGATACCTTAAAGCACTCTTCCTCATTCGGTCTCGTATGAGAGAGACCTCCGGAGATGGCCATCATGGCAACACACTCGGCAGAGCGCTGCATGGCAGCCTCCAGAAGATCCAGATCCATGGTAAGCGTCGAAAGACCTGCCTTCTTACGCTCCTGATTCACCAGATCCAGCACCTGATAGGCATAGCCGTACATGGCCTTCGCCGTAACCTTCACTTCCTTCGTTTCTGCAGCCTCGGCAACGGAGCCGCTGCTTTCTGCCGGGATGATCGGGCAGATTCCGGTAGTTACTGCCAGCAGCAGGGCCAGAAGAACCGCCTGCCACCTTCTCCTCTTTCTTTTTTCCATAGGCCGGTACCTCATGCTTTCTTAATACAATAACCCCTGTCGTTCCTACATGGTTCTATCCTCTGTCTCTTAATTACCGCCGAACCAGTTCTTGAAATAGATACCTGTTTCCTTCAGGTCGGAATCCGTCCAGCCGCTATGCTTTGAGCAGTCGCTCTTGATCATGGCTGAGGATTCTGACTTGTTTGACAAACTCCACTCCACAAAGGACAGATTGTTGTCATTTATATACTTCTTCCATTCATTTGCTGAGGTGTAATTGACCGATCCGCCTCCGTCCGCTGAACAGATACTGCACTCAGTGATGAAGACCGGTGCTCCTAAGTTCCGGGCAGTGGTGATGTAACCTCTCTGATCACTTCCGTGGGTTGCCGCATAGAAATGTGCCACATACATTACATTCTTCTTCTGCTTTACCGGATTCTTTGCTGCCTCATCCGGTCGTTGCGACCACTGGGGAGTTCCCACCAGGATCACGGCGTCATCATCATTTTCACGGATGATGGGGATGATGGTGTCCGCGTAGGACTTCACGTCCGCCCAGGTGGTTCCCTGGTTCGGTTCATTGCAGATCTCATACAGCACGTTGTCATAGTTGGAGTACTTGTAGGAATAATCCGCAAAGAACTGCTTTGCTTCCGCGATATGCGTATTCGGGTTGTTGTCATTCAGGATATGCCAGTCAAGGATCACATACATTCCCAGCTTGGTTGCGTAGCTGATGCCGTTTGCGATGGTCTGATCCAGCACGGATCTTTCAACATCATTTTTGCAGTATCCGCCCCACTCCTCTGTATAAACCGCAAGACGGATGGTATTTACGCCCCAGCTCTTCAGTGTCTTGAAGGCATCCGGATTGATATTGTTCTTACCCTCATCCCAGATGATGCCGAATGTGCTGACGCCCTTCAGCTGCACCTTGGTTCCGGTAGCGGAGCAAAGATCCACGCCCTTTACCTGAAGCGCTCCCCATGTCTTTACCGCGGAACCCGCCAGATAGGTAGGGGTCCTTAGCTGCTTCGTCGTCGGAGTGACGATGGGTTTCTCTGAGGACCGGGTCTTCGTCCAGACGCCGTCCTTATCCACGTAGTATTTTCCGATCCACCGGTTGGTTACCAGATATCCGTCGGAACCGAAGTAGTAATACTTCCGGTTGTACTGGATCCATTCATTCTTCGGATACCAGGAGCCTGCCTGGAACCACCAGCCGGTCTTATTACTCTTCCACTCGCCGTCCCACTTCTTCTCCCAGTAGCCCTTCTTGTTTACATAACTTCCGCGGATCCACTCATCCTTCGCGTATCCGCTTCCGTCCTTAAAGGTGTAGTACCAGCCCTTGCTGTCCTGCTTCCAGGTGCCTGCAACACTTTTGGTTGCAGCTTCGCTCACATCCGGAACCTGATATACCGTAAATGCGATCATCAGGACCAGTACCCACGCCATGATCCTCTTCTTCTGCTTCATACACCCCTCCTGATTCTTCTTATCCGATCTCGGCAACACCGATGGCACCGATCACTTCCACATCATTTTCCTTACAGAACTGCAGAAGCTCTGCAGCCTTCTTCCGGTTTCCACCCCGCAGCTCCTCCAGCAGGATACAACGTCCCGTGTTCACAAGCTCTGCAAGAGCCTTGCTGTCCTGTCCCACCTTCTCGGTGGAAAGGAGGTCCACCTCCTGCTTCCGAAGTGCCATGGCCAGCTCGGTCACTGCTTTCTCCAGCGTCTCTGAGCTCTTGGAGGAAAGGACTGCCAGCCGGTCGATCTCATGATTGTCACAGAATACTCCGATCCGTACGGCTGCATAATCCACGCTGTCCTCGTTCTTTTCAAACAGGGAATCCTTCAGCTCCTTTCGCATCAGCCAGCTGCGGAGAGGATGCTTCTTCTTTCCGGCCGTGGTGATGAGACCGAAGTTCCGAAGTCCCAGGTTCTCACTGTAATCCGACGGTGTCGCGTGCTTCAGGGAAAGATACAGAAGCAGGAAGCAGAGGCAGACGCCTCCGGCAAATCCCACAACGATCCCCACAGCCGCATAACGCTTTGAGATACCGACGTTTTTCTTTTTCGCAGTGCCCTGATCCTTCATGAAGCCGGTCAGATACCGGAAGTAGGACTGCTGTGACGAAGAGAAACCGTTATACGCCGTCGTGTAGTTCTTCCGGTAGGTAACCATGTTGGAGTAGGTATTCTTTTGTACCGAATCGGTACTGGAATCGTAAACATTCACGGTTCCTTCCTTCATGGCGTCGATCCGAAGCCGGGGTTCCATTTGCTTTAACTCCTCCATATAGGCTTCCACGACTGCCCGGACATCCTCTACCAGATTCGGATATGCATCATACTTCATAACTCCCAGCGTATACTCGCCGCTACCGGAGTTGTTGCACCATACCAGTTCCTTCAGGAAAGGGTGACCTTCATATTCCGCGCTGCGGCCGATCAGATCCCCGATAAAGAGTCCGTCGTTGATATAGGCCCGGAGCAGCTGAATATATGTGCCCTCCACCGTTCCGAAGGAAGCTTCCCCTGCCGGAAGATCCAGCAGGATGCGGTACTCAACGATGACCTGATCCTCTCCCTTGGAGTTCACCTGCATCAGAGGTGATCTCTCCATATAGATTTCCAGCTCTGTTGCGTACTTATACTGCAGTGCCGCATTTTCCACATCATTCCGTTCGGTCTCGGAGAGACTGCTTCCGTCATTCTCCTTCTCCGTTTCCGTATTCTCTTTGGAATCCTTGTAATACTTATAACCTGCCAGCAGTGCGCCGCAGCAGACTGCGCAAAGCAGGATCAGCCAGAGCTTTCTCACCATGTAGAACCAGAGGCTTCGTATACTGATCCGTCTTGTATTCATTTCATAACTCCTCTCACCATAAGATCCTTCGGATCTTCATTTTTATCCCGGATCACTTCCGTCACCAGAAGGATTGCGATAGCAATGGCCGACAGCCGATTTCCGCCAAACATATGATCCGTCATTCCCCGGAAGCACAGCGTAAGAATGCAGCATAGATATACGCCTCTCCCGCTTCGGATTGCCCTTACCACTGCACGGAGGATCAGGATGAGCATCGCCACAAATCCGAAGATGCCCATATACGCATGGACAAACAGGAAGGAATTGTGCAGGTTCCCGCTGTACTTCTGGATCAGCACCTGCGTATCCAGATCCACTCCCAGGAAGAAGCTCTTCAGGGATTTTCCCATGGATTCGATGTACTCGATCCAGGCAGGGATCCGTCTTCCTCCGTCCAGACCCCGGTCCAGAAACCGGTTGATCATATAATTGTCCGTCTCCTGACTGAAGACTGCCCATACCACGATGATCAGCACGGGGATCAGGATCACCACCAGAAGGAAGCCCAGCAAGACCTTATCTCTCCGTCCCTTCTTCTCGCCGAGGTAGTTCCGAAGAAGCACTCCCGCCAGCAGGATCGTTCCCGCCAGGAATCCGCCCCGTCCGCCGGACAGGAAGCAGAGAACCCAGATCACGACCGCCGGAACGATAGGTATCTTCTTTCCACGTGCATCCAGGAGACTGTAGTAAAGCAGTCCCGGAGCCAGCAGATGGATGGATACATAGTTGTTGGAGGATCCGTCATAGACCGGCGCATTTGTGCCCCGAAGGACGATATGGGCTATAACCACCGCCACATTCAGATACAGGGCGATGAGGAAGGTCCTTTCATCCACCGCATCATCCAGCATCAGGGCTGCCACGAAGAAGGCCGCGACCAAGACCAGAGACCGGATAACGGTTTCATTTCCTACAAACGCAGTGTTAAGCCCTGTCAGAAGCCCTGCTCCCATGGCCAGAAGAATGATCGGCCGAAACCGGATGCTCCGGCTCCTTCCGAAGTAAACAACTACGCCGATCAGGATCGCCAGATAATAAAATGCGCTTGTTACCGTGCCTGACTTCTGATTGACCAAAATGATCGACAGAAAGTGGAGGAGCACAGCTCCGGACATAACCAGCTTCGTCAGGTCCAGGTAACCGGTATTCACTTTTTTCCCAGTTTCCAAGACCATCTACAGCTCCTCCCGGATCTCCCGGATCACATGCTCCAGCTCCGCTTCCGTCTTCGGTATCCGTATCCTGTCCGGATTTCGGTAGATCTGCTTTGTCATTTCAAAGAAATGATCCCGGTCCTCATCGGTCCCCTGCTTTTTCTTAAAGAGATGGTACAGGAGAACGATCCGCGGTTCCTCATCCAGCAGCAGTTTCGGCATGGTCGTCGCCGTGGAGAGCACCGTGATCAGCGTCATCTGCGATGGTTTCGAAGAGAGACACGTGATCTCAAAGGGCGTGCCGGAGAACGGATATTCCCGGATGCCGTCTGCGTGTTCCGCCTTGTCCCGCGGGTGCCGCTTGATCACGATCTTATCGTCACCGAAGATCTTTCGAAGCTTTCCGTAAAGAGCTTCCAGCCGCTTTCCGTCCTCGGGAGACAGAGCTTCCTCCTTCAGGACATCCATGATCACCACAGGTTCCCGGATTCCCTTCGCTTCCTCCGCCTGAAAAACCTCGGAGATCACGCGAAGCACATCCTTGTTCTGATGGAACTTCGGAAGCTGGTACACGAGAACATGATTCTCGGGATGCATGCTCCGGAAGAGATCCGGAGAATACATATAATACCTTCTTACTCCCCGGAAGGGTTTTCTGCCGAGCACCATACGCTTGGCCATACGGTCCGGGATGCTTTCCTGATACAGATCCTTCTCGTCGTAGCTTCCCTCGCCGTCGTCGTAGTAATACACTCTGGTCCGAACATCCTTCTTGGAGATATAGAGCATCAGTACATTTGCAACAAATACATTGTGTGTGGCGTAGAGGAGACGGTAGCTCCGGTCGGGGATCAGGATCTCCTTCGCCGCATCCTCGATGTGACGGTAGATCCCCATCAGCTCCTTATACCGTTTCGCCTTCCCTGCGGCTTCCCGTACGCGCTTTATGCACGGTACATCTAGAAGAACCCGCACCTCATCGAAGATCTTTTGCTCCCGGATCCTCTCGGCCAGTTCCTCCGCGCCGTCAAACTGTGCATCGATATAGAGATCCGCACTTTCCTTCCGGTTGATCACCAGGCTGATGGCCGACATGATCTGGAAGGGCGTGGTGCAGATATACATGGCATCCATATTCTTCATGCTGCTTTGCAACTCCTGTCTTCTTAAAGTTCAAGATAGTCTCTGTAGCTATGCTCCGTATCGATCAGAACTCCTGCATCGATGTTCGGATCCACCTGCTTTTCAACCGGCGGAAGCTTCATGAAATCTCCGTACCGCCGGGTCAGATACTTCTCCGGCTCTGTCGGGCCGAAGAACTTCCGTCCCTCAAACTCCAGGAGCGTCGGCCTGCCGAACCACTCTCTCGGGTAGGTGATGGCACTGAAGAGCGAAACATCCTCTCCGTAGTAATCCAGGATCTCCTTCCCCTTCGGTACCTTCCGGAGCTTATACTCCATCCGGCGGATCATCTTCTCCCGGCTCTTACCGCGGAAGATGGTGAGGAAGAACTTCGACATCAGCCTGGTTGCCTTTCCGTGGTTCTGAGGGATATACCCCGCAACCAGTACCTTGTAGATATGGGAGCGCCAGATGTTAAGGAGCAGTCCTGCCTTCGTCTTCGGCGCATTATAGAAGGGATAGATGTCAATGGCGATCCCCTGGTTAAAGTCTAAATGCTTATACTCGTCCCAGACATAGGCCGTCTCGGAATTCCGAAGCTTGTACGCGATGGATATATAGTTCGGATCGGTCTTCCTTGACTGTACGAAGTAACGGTCCCCGAATTCATCCTGATGCTTTGCAAGCTCTGCGGCATCCCGGATCGGCATCAGTACATCGATATCATGATCCCAGGGGATGAAGCCCTTGTGCCGCAGGGCACCGATACATGTTCCGTAGGCCAGATAGTAACGAAGATGATATTTTCTGCAAACCCTGTCCAGCTGGATCAGAAGATCCATCAGAATCTCTTTACTTTCCGTTTTCATGCTGAAACCTCTTCCTCTTTTTTTTCGGTTCCGAAGAACTCCTCCATGGTGGCGGAGGTCTCCGAGCTGATGCCTTCCCGCTTCAGGACGATACGTACAGTATCCAGCAGGATCTTCATATCCCCGAGAAATGTGACGTTATCCACATACTTCACATCCCAGTCAAACTTCTCTTCCCAGGTGATTGCATTTCTGCCGTGAACCTGCGCCAGTCCGGTAAAGCCGGGGCGCACCTCATGGCGTCTTGCCTGGTGCTCGTTGTAGCGCGGAAGGTACTTTACCAGCAGCGGCCGGGGGCCAACGATGGACATATCTCCCCGCAGGATGTTCCAGAGCTCCGGAAGCTCATCCAGGCTGAGGGACCGAAGCAGCTTCCCGAAGGAGGTGAGACGCTCCTCATCCGGAAGCAGGTTGCCCTCTGCATCCCTGCCGTCCGTCATGGTACGGAACTTATACAGCTTAAAGACCTTTCCGTCCTTTCCGGGACGCTCCTGTGCGAAAAAGACGGGGGAACCGAGCTTGGTCCTTACCAGGATCGCCACCGCCAGCAGCACCGGTGAAAGAAGGAGCAGTGCCAGTCCCGAAAGACAGATATCCATGGGGCGTTTCACCACCGCCTCATAGAAGCCCTTCGGCTGATGCTGCTTCACATCCGTATGGATCGTGGTCTTTTTAAAGATATAGACCGCTGTAAGGATCGATGCCGCCACGCCGAGGGGGACGATCCAGTTCTTTTTCTTTTTCATTCTGTTCTCCTCTGTCCTTCGAAGCAAGGCGCTTCTTCGGATTACTCGAAGCAGCGGTGGATCAGCTCAATGATCACATCCTGCTCCTCCGGGGTCATCTTGTTGTCACTGGGGAGACAGAGTCCGCGTTCAAAGATATCTTCTCCCACATCGATCCGCTTTCCTTCGTCGATATAGGCGTTGCTTCTTGCGCGTCCGCTTCCCTCTGCCGTAATGTACGGATGGGTCTGGTAGATCGGCTGCATATGCATGGGCTTCCAGATGGGGCGTCCCTCTGCATTGTACTCCGCCAGCTTCTCCAGGATCTCCGTCGGACAGGTCTTGCCCGGCTCTGTCTGGAAGAGAACCGTCTTCTCTCCACGTACCTGACGGCACATGGCCTCCGGCCGGATGGTGCAGCAGGACAGCCAGAAGTTGGGCTCCGAACAGGAAAGGTACGGGTTCATATCCATGGGAAGATCCGCAAGTCCCGCCTTGTAGCGCTCGTAGATGGCCTTCTTCTGTGCGATATGCTCCTCCAGATAGGGCAGCTGTCCGCGGATCACGCCCGCGATGACGTTGCTCATACGGTAGTTGTAGCCCATCTCCTCATGCTGATACCAGGGAGCATCCTCACGGCTCTGGGTGGACCATTTCCGGACCTTATTGGCCAGCTCTTCATCATCCGTCAGCAGCATACCGCCGCAGGACCCGGTGATGATCTTGTTACCGTTGGCCGAAAGCACACCCGAAGGATTTCCGAAGCTTCCGGTCTGCGCACCCTTGTAGGTTGCGCCAAAGGACTCTGCCGCATCCTCGATGATCAGTGCATCATGCCGTGCACAGATCTCGCGGATCTCATCCATCTTCGCCGGCGTTCCGTAGAGGTGGGCCAGCATCACGATCCGGACATCCGGATAGAGGGCAAATGCCTTCTCCAGTGCCACGGGATCCATATTCCAGGTTTCATATTCCGAATCGATAAAGACGGCTTCTCCGCCCTCATAGGCCACTGGATTCACGGTTGCATCAAAGGTCATGTCACTGCAGAAAACCTTTCTTCCTGCAAGGCACCCCTTGATGGGATCCGGCTGACCATACAGCTGCTCTGCCGCAAGCTTGATGGCCAAATGCAGGGCTGCCGTTCCTGCGGAAAGACCCACACAGAACTTCCGTCCCACCTTCTCTGCCGTAAGGCGTTCCACCTCGTCGATATTCTCGCCCACGGTGGACATCCAGTTAGTTGCAAATGCCTCCTGCACGTAGGTCATTTCCGGTCCGTGCATGGTCGGTGAGGAAAGCCATACCTTCTTCTCGAAGCGCTTCAGCTCTCTCTTTGCCTTCGGCTTCGGGGTAATCCCCAGCACCTGACCGAAGGACTTTATTACATACTCCAGCTCCGTATCCGTCATACAGGTATTCAGCGGAAGCGTCAGCTCGTTCTCGTACTGGGCGTAAGCATTCGGGTAATCCTCGATCCGAAAGCCCATATCTCGGTATGCCGTGTACATGGCCAGCGGCTTGTAGTGAACATTGGTTGCCACACCGAGATTCGAGAGCTCGGAAATGATCCGGTTTCGCCTTTCCTCATTGATCCCGTGGATCCGCAGCATATAGAGATGCTTGCTGGATTCCTTCGATACGGCATCCGCCTGGATCACATCGATGGGGAAGTCTGCGAAGGCTTCATTGTAGCGGTCCACGATCTCCTGCCGCCGCTTCAGTGTATCCCCATAGCGGGCCAGCTGTGTAAGACCTGCGGCCGCCATCATATCCGTCATATTGCACTTGTAGGCCGGCAGCAGGATATCATACTCCCAACCGCCCAGCTGCGACTTCTCCAGCGCATCCTTGCTCTGGCCGTGCAGGGTAAGAAGCATCAGCTTCTTATAGATCTCATCATCCGGGCAGCCCGGGATGGTACGCCATACAAGAGCACCGCCCTCTGCCGTGGTAAGGTTCTTTACTGCATGGAAGGAGAATACCGTGAAGTCGGCGATCTCACCGCACATCTTCCCGTCCCTTCTTGCTCCCAGGGAATGAGCCGCATCCGCTACCACCGCGATCCGTCCGATGGCCTCCTGGTACCGTCCGCCGGGCCGGAACAGATTCTTCTTCTCTTCGATGATCCGGTAAATGGTATCATAATCACAGACCACACCCGCCAGATCCACAGGGATGATGGCCTTGGTCCGCTCCGTGATCTTCTCGGCCATCTGGTCATAATCCATCTCATAGGAGCCGGGCTTTGTATCCACCAGCACGATCTTCGCACCCACATGGTGGATGGGGCTTGCGCTGGCCGTAAATGTATAAACCGAAGTGATCACTTCGTCCCCGGGACCGATCCCTAAGATCCGGAGTGCCATTTCCAGACAGGAGGTTGCCGAAGCGAGGCAGACAGCCTTCGGTGTATGGACGTATTCGGCGATCTTTCGTTCAAATTCTTTGGTGCGCGGACCGGTGGTGATCCAGCCGGAACGCAGGGTCTCGGAGACCTCAGCTATGTCGTTTTCCCGTATATCCGGGGGTGAAAAAGGTATCTTCATGATTTCGCCTTCCTTCTTTTGTGCATACATATTCAGATTATACCATAAACACGGCAAAAATGCACCAAAAAGAAGAGCTGCGAAAACCGGTTTTCGCAGCTCTTCTTCTACTGTTCTTCTGCTGTCTGCGGATGGTAGGTCGGTACCATTCGCTGTACAAAATCACGGATATCATAAGGCTCCGTGATCACATAGTCACCCAGCTCCTTCAGCTGTTCCATGAACTTCGTTTCATCCAGCTCGATGGGCTTTCCGATATGGATCAGCTTGTTCTCCGTCTCCTGCATGCCCTCTTCCTTCATGAGCATCTCTTCGTAGAGCTTCTCACCGGGACGAAGACCCGTAAAGATGATCTTGATGTCCTCATCCGGCTTATGTCCGGAGAGCAGGATCAGGTTTCTGGCCAGATCCAGGATCTTCACCGGTTCACCCATATCCAGGACGAAGATCTCCCCGCCCTTTGCGTAGGCACCGGCCTGAAGCACCAGGGACACTGCTTCGGGGATGGTCATAAAGTACCGGATGATATCCGGGTGGGTTACCGTCACCGGTCCACCCTCCGCGATCTGCTTCTTAAAGAGCGGGATCACGCTTCCGTTGGAACCAAGTACATTTCCGAAGCGGACCGCCACGAAGGAGGTCTCGGAATGCTTGTCATAGGTCTGTACGATCATCTCGCAGAGACGCTTGGAGGCACCCATGATATTCGTGGGGTTCACGGCCTTATCCGTGGAGATCATGACGAAGCGCTTTACCTTCCAGCGGTCTGCAGCCTGTACGATCTTCCAGGTTCCGAGGACGTTGTTCTTGATGGCTTCGTTGGGGCTGTCCTCCATCAGCGGAACATGCTTATGTGCCGCTGCATGGTATACGATATCCGGGCGATAGATCTCAAAGATCTGATCCATCCGCTTGGTATTCCGGACGGATGCGATCAGGACCACAAGATCCAGCTCGGGATAGGTCTTCTTTAATTCATTCTGGACATCATAGGTGGTATTCTCATAGATATCCACGATGACCAGCCGCTTCGGATTATGCCCTGCGATCTGTCTGCAGAGCTCGCTTCCGATGGATCCGCCACCACCGGTGACAAGCACGGTCTTGCCGGATACATAGCCCATGATGGAATCGATGTTTACCTGGATCGGTTCCCGGCCCAGAAGGTCATTCACGTCCACCTCTCGAAGGTCCGTAACACTGACCTCTCCGGTCACCAGCTGATAGATGCCGGGCATCTTCTTCAGCTCACATCCGGTTACCTTGCAGATCTCCAGAATATCATGGATCTGCTTCGGCTTAGCAGATGGCATGGCCAGGATGATCTCCTCCGCGCGAAGCTTCTCAGCCATCCGCGGGATGTCCTCTCTTTTACCCACGACCTTTACGCCATGGATATAATTCCCCACCTTGCCGGCATCATCATCGATCACGCCGACCACCTTCATGGGAAGATACTCACTGTTCTTGATCTCACGGATCAGGTCATTTCCGCCACTGCCCGCTCCGACGACCAGGACACGCTTCTTCTGTACACGGGTTTTGGTATCCACCACCTGCCGTTTTACGGAGAATACGGTCCGGTAGAAGAACCGGCTGATGATAACGAGGATCAGAAGGAATACCACATAAAGCACGTAATAGCTTCGCGGAAGCGGTACCGTCTTCTCGGAATTGATGGCCATGATGATGCCCATGTTCAGAAGACCTGCCAGCGCACATGCGATCACGATGTTCTTAAACTCCGTGGCACCCGCGTAGCTCCAGAGACTCGAATAAAGCCTGCAGAAAGCAAATACCACGATGGTGGTAAGAACCGCCACCCAGAGAGTACTCTTCATAACATCCAGGTACTCCTTCGGAACCTTGCTGAACTGCAGGTCAAAGCGGACGATCAGCGCCAGTATACTGGCAGCGATCACGGCCGCTACATCATATAAGCCCAGTATGCACTTTGTAAGTATTTTTCGTTTGCTCATTGCTTACTGACTGCCTCCGGAAATCACAACTCGCGCTATTCTACCACTTACCGTTGAAAAAAACAAGAGCGGATTCCCGCATACGATCCTAGCGTCCCCGCAGCACCTTTCCGATCAGGTTATGATCGGACAGCCACTGAAGTCCGCCGTTGTCTGTAAGGAGATGTCGGTAGTTCTCCGGATTCATGGCGATGGACAGGATGAACATGAGAAGCCATACCACCAGCAGACCCATCAGAGCTCCGAAGAGGGCTCCTACCGTTTTATCCACCGCACCGACGATCGGAAGTGCCTTAAGCAAGCCTCCGACCAGAATATTTACGATCACAAACAGGAGACGCAGCACGATAAATGTAAGGATTCCGGCCACAATGTTAACACCGATGGTAGCGGCGCTCTTTGCGATATACCGGTACACCGTGGAAACTCCCAGCTCCCTGTAGTGCTCCGTGTTATTTCCGTCCAGAAGCGTCTGTCGCAGAAAGTCCGGCAGCTCCAGTTCATTGATCAGGGAGATCTGCTCGTTCTTCGACGGATTCGTCTCCATGATTTCCGAGACTTCCTTATCTGTGATCTCGATCTCAACCGGCTTTCCCGAGGGTTCCAGTTCCTTCACCTGCTCCCGGGTCTTTTCCGTCACCTGCTCCTTCACTTCGTCCTGTACCAGACTGTAGACCTTATCCTCGATCGTCTCGTCCAGACGGGTTCCGTTGGTAAGCCACCCGGCAACCACCGGGGACAGCGCATAGGAAAGCAGGATGGCAACTATGGTGGTACAGGTCCCGAGAATGGTCCGGACCATCCCGCGCATATATCCGATCCAGCCGAAGAGACCGATCACCAAAATGGTCACGATTACTAACCAGTTCACTATTGATCCTCCATACGAAGACCGATCTTCTCCGTCTTCCCCTCAAATGTAACCACATACTCATTGTTGGAGGATGTGGGGATCATATTGCGCACCATATCATCAAAGGAATAGCGGAACTTCACTCTTCCCTTCTTCGTGATGATCATGCACTGATTTCCGCCGGTCAGAATGATCTCATCCTTGCCCGCGT
>Ga0265298_10006079_pt1 | contig 14986 bp, 17 predicted proteins | sample AusTroGonzalo_MG_3_FD_193486 | JGI IMG/M metagenome (GOLD analysis project Ga0265298, IMG submission 193486) | Bovine rumen microbial communities from tropical cattle in Woodstock, Queensland, Australia - Gonzalo_01 | ecosystem: Host-associated > Mammals > Digestive system > Stomach > Rumen ... | reverse complement strand
CATCCTCAGTTATATCATCAAACGTCATCATATCTTGCCAAAACTTTTTGCAAAGGTAATAACAACTTTTGAGTTGTACAACTTTTAGATTGTATTTTTTCAAAAAAGTTTAAAGAACACCGCTACTCGGTAAAGCGAAAGTATCTCGATAGGGAAACTTTTCGCAGCCGATGTATAGGGTATCGAAAGCGTCGGTGCCGTCGGTGCGGTGTTCGAGCAAGTTTTCCTCATTCTCGGCAAGTTTTTCACCGCCCTTGTCCTTGCGGAAGCCATTGCGTCCACGAGTGACCCCTGCCGTCTGAATGGCCAGGATTAGGTCATCGTTGTTTTGGCGGTTGAACATCGGCATCAGGCGTTGCTTGCCAGCGAAGCCCTGGTTGATGAGCAGGTACTTCTCATCGTGCCGCATGGGATTGCCGAGATTGATGTCCTCTACCTGCCAGCCGTGCCGCTCGAACTCGTGGCACACCACCCAATGGAAGTCCTGCTCGTTGACGGCATAGTTGCCGCCGAGAGCGGTGCTGTCGTAGTAGTACACGACTATTTTACATTCGTGGTGGAGATAGTAGCGGCAGAAATCATCAATGAGTGCAGGTATCTTGCGCTCGAACTTGGTGTAGAAGGACTTGATGACATTGAGCCGACGGCCGTTAGGCTGACCAGCCACAATCCAGTTGATGTTGGCATTGTAGTCCATTCCGATGCAAATGGGCTGGAATGGGTTCAAGTCCTTGTCGGCTCGGCAGTCCAACTGACTTTCGGAGAAGTCATAGCCAAGCGAGTCGAGATAGTCGAAGTCGCTGGCGTTGTATTTGTGACCCTCGCGCATCGACGAATAGAAACCGTCTTTAGCGATTCCTATTCGTTGGCAAAGAATTGAGGTTTGGAAAGTCTTTGGCGTGAGGTCACGTTTCATCTGCTTGATGTAGCTTTCGCCCAGAAGTTGCAGGTTTTCTATCGAGGAGTATTCCTTGTAGTAAACCGCAACAGACCGCATCTTATTGAGGTTGCGGTCAAGCTGTCGCAGATAGGCTCGCAAGTGTTTCGGCACAGTCTCACCGCTTGCAGTGAGCAGCCGAACACGCTCCTTTGTTTTCCATATCTCATAGATAGTGGCTTTAATCGTTTCGATTAGATCCACGTCCATCTTGTCTTGATAATGGAGAAACCACGAGCCTTTCTGCGTCTGCGGCATATCGCTCAAAATCATTACTGAATGATTGAACGAGTGATGTCCGAAGTAGGACTTGATGCCGCCATTGGCAGGAAGCGTCTCATCTTTGAGGCGTTCATAGTCAATGAACTTCGCCTCGTCAATCAGGAGCCAAGAGAGCGTCAGCGAGTTGGAACTTCCTGGTCGGTCTTGCGAAATGATGATGGCGCAGGAGCCATTGTAAAAAGTGATGACGTGCTCATATTCGGCTGGCTCGATGATGGGCTTGCCAAAAGATTTGGGCGGTCGCCGTCCAATCACATAATGCAAGCCATTGATGAAGCCCCACCGCTTCCAAGCCGCTAGCAAGCCCGGAATGGTGTTTGTCAGTCCGTGCTTGTAGGTCGGTACGACAATGCCGCCCGTGCTGCCTTTCATCCGCTGCATATTGCGCAGGACGAAAGGCGAAGCGATGCTGTCGGTCTTTCCAGTGCGACGGCCAGCGACAATCACGGTGGTATTGGCACCGATTAACTGCGTCAAGCGTTGGGGCGCATTAAAGTATATTCTTTTCTTCGGCTCCGCCATTGTCATTCTCTTGGGTGGTGGGTGGGAACAGAGAGTTTTCTTCCAAATCGGCTTCCTCATACTGTATGTCCTCGATGTCGATGTTCTCTGCTTGATACTTGTGGAGCAGTTCTTGAATACGCTCCTGCAAACGAGGCATCGGCTTTATACCGAGGACAGACGGGTCGTCGGTTGCCGTGAAAGGCTGCACGACGATGAGGTCATACGGCACGGCTTGCTCGTCTTCGAGGTCAACTCTGTTGAACTTGGCGTATGACGAAGCCGCCTTTTCCATCGTCTTCGTGTCCTTGCGTTTCTTCGCCATCTGGAATGTTTCGAGTATCATTTCATTGTAGCGATAGCGGTGGAAATCACGGCTCGCTTGTGCGAGGTGTGGAAGCAGCATCTTGACTATGCCGAGGTCATTATAGGCAAGTGACTTGCTGATACCGAAACGGCTCACGGCATTCTCGACGAACTGGCGGTCTTTAGCGTCGGGGTTGGAGAGAAACCAGTTGTATTCCTCCCGGACACGAAGCACTCGCGTTACGATGCTGTCAGGGTAACGCTCTCTCAACTCGTCCTCGGCTGTAAATAGATCGAGACGGCAGATGTCGAGTGTCGAAGGGTTACTCATCGTCTTCCATGTCAAGGAGATTGCGGTGGGTGTTCTCGATGGCTAGCGGTGAGCCAACCTGCGCCAGCTGCATTTCTTGGGCAAGCAGTTTCACTTTCGAGGCGGCTTTGCCACGTCGGTAGTGCTGGCTCACGGCGGTTGTGTGGTCGGCGATGTCCTCACGGAGAACTTCGGCAGGAACACCGAGTATCACCGCCATGTCCGATATTTTGAGGTAGATTGATGCGAACTGCTCAATCTGTTGCAATTCTGCTTCTGAATAGGTCATTGAGTGGGACTGAATGATTGGTGATTAAATCTTCGATTTGAGCAAAGAGCGTGGCGAAAATTTGAGGGTCGGTTGTGACCACGGCACTCTCACATCGGTTGCCTCGTGTGAGGTTTTGTGACGTAATGATACTGACCATTTCGCCTTTCTCGCTCTTGACCAGCAGCACCTTGCTGTGGTTGTCGGCAAGGTAGGTGGTGGAGATTACCTGCGTGATGAACGCCCACAGCTTCAGCGTCTTGTTGGTGGCCTTGTGGTCGAGCACGAGGTTGAAACGAGTGACAAGCCCGGACTTCTCGATGAAGTACAATCGGCGAATGAACTCCTCGCTGATTGAGAACGATGTCTGCCACACCTCGGACTTGCCGAGTTGTCGCAGCACCCAGTCGAGAACGTCCGCCACCTGCAAGGCGTTGGATAGATAAGCCTGATACGGTTTCTCACGTATCGGCTTCAAGAAATCTTGTATGGATGCCGTTCGTTTCATAAAAAAGCACTAATTTTGCGGCAGCGATGTAAGAGCGGTTCGTGCTTGCATAAACCGATTACGCCCTCTTAGTTAGTTCTTGGGGAACTTAGGACTGGCAAACAAGATGTTTGTCAGAGCCATGAGGGATTTTCCTAAACTGGCTCGATAACCCAGCTAACGCCCTAATGGTAACAATTATATGTTGCTGTTAGGGTTTTCTATTAAAATCCCCAGCTTCTTCAAATCGTTGGTGAGCTTGTCCGTTGGATTGATGACTTTGCCATAGTAGTCGAGGATCTGACTTTTCAGTTCCTCGCTTGGCTTTTTAGCGTAGCGTCCTTTGGCAAGGTTAATCCAGCGGACTGCTTTCTTGCTTTCCTCGCGTGCGTCGGCAGTCATCACTGCCTCGCCGTCAGTACCTGTGAAGTGGTCATACTGCTCCCAGTTGGAGTGCAGCCGCTTATCAAGTTCGATAAGTTCTTTGAGGAACGGATAGCGGTCGCAATCACGAGCAGGATTTTCCTCTGTGGAGAGATTACGCAGCCGCAGGTGAAGCTCGCGCATCTTTTGCAGGATGCCCAGGTTCTCGACATAGAGGGCCTGAATTTCATCGGGCAAGTTGTCATGGTCAGCACGCTTGCCTTTGCGGAAGTCGTTGGCAGGGTTTTCCTGCTTGGGTTCAAGGTGGCGTTTCGCCGCAATGACATCGACTTGCGACTGCATTTGCTCGACCTGTTCATGGGTCAGCTTTGCCAGTCGGAAGTTGAGCCGTTTCTGCAACTGGTATTCAATAAACTGGGCGTTCCGTTTCGGATTAGCCATCAGATTGCGGTACATGATTTGGTTGCCGGTGAGTTTGAGCAAGAGCAACGCGCCTTGTGCGTTGTCTCGCTCATCAGCGGCGGTATTCAGCCAATCTTGTACCTGCTTGGTAAATTCTTCATTCATATTTCAAAGTTTATTGTTGACGTTAGTAAACCAAACGAGATTTTTGCCCAACGGCTGGAGCAGTCTGCGCATAGCCGCCAATGTCTGCCCCGTTGTCACAAAGTCATCATAGACTATGATGTTCGGCTCTTTGGGTAGCACATTGAGTTCAAAAACGGCGTTCACACGTTGTTTTGTGTGGCAAAATGCCACATCCTCGTAGAACGGTATCTCCAGCATTTGCCCCAGTTTCTCGCTGATGAGCGTCGCAAAGTTCTTGACTTTGTGACGGCGTTTCGGCGAAGTGATAATGCACCAGTTACCAGCCTTTAGGTTGTAACCAAGCATTTCCTTGATGACTGGGCAAATGCTCACGGCAAAAAACTCCACCATATCAGGGTCGCCCTTGATGTCGGTGAGTGTGCGTCCGTAGACGGTCTTTTGCCAGATGGAGATAAAGTTGATGTCCGAGCGACGTGTCAGCCGAAGCCTATAGGAGAAGTCACACCGAGCTTCGGTGGACTTATCCCACGACTTGCGTTTCTGCACGGCAAACAAATCCTTTTGTTGGGCGCGGCTCTGGGGTGCAGAACCGCTGTCGGGAAATGAAACATCGAGAGAATCAAGGTCGGCATTAGGAAAGGAGATGTCGCGCAAGACCTCTCCCATGTCGACCGATGTTCTCCCGATGTCGCGCTGGCTGTCAATCATGCCGATTGGCAACCGTTAGGGATTGACTGGTTCGGCGATTTGGTTGCTCGGATCCATTTGAACCGGGTCGGCGATTTGAGAATCACCGTTCCATTGTGCGGCGGTGCCGGACGGGTTGATTACACCGTCCTCTGTCTCAATCTTGCCGTTGTAGAAGGGAGCGGGGCACTCGTCGGTGGCTTCCACCGAGAGCGTGGTGCTGGTGGTGCCGGTGGCACCTTGTCCGAGGTCCTGCGCAACCGTGGACTTGACCTGCCATTTCTCGCTGCCGACTACGCGGTAACGTCCTCTGACTGTCTCGACAAGGAACACGCAGTCGCAGTTGTTGACGTAAGCGGCGAGAGCCGAAGCGTTAACGCCCACTCCCGGGTGAACTGCGGTCAGCTTGTTCAACTGCGTCTGGCTGGGGTATTCACCCTGCGCCTCACTGGTGAGCTGAGACTTGTCGGGCAGGATGTCGATGAACTTCCAAGTGGCATCGGCGGCAAGCTCGAAGTTGCCGTTATACACTGCCGAAGTGAGACGACCAACATTGTCATGCTGCAATGTGGGCCAATTCACGATTTGGTCTTTGCTGATGTAGTAGATGCGTCGTTTGATGCCAGGGAGTTCGGGAGTTCCCTGACACCAAGCGAGCGATTGCTGTATTGTGGTACAATTCGTTGCCATAGTGATTGTTTCATTTATAGGTTAAACAATTACGCTGCGTCGGCAAGCTCAATCAGTTTGAATCGGCGGTAGTCGATGCTCTCATACTGCACGCCGAAGAACATGGTGGCGATGTACGAGAGGATGAAAGGCTCGTACTCCTTGACCATCACGCTCTCGATGTCGCCCATCTGGTCGTAGCCAATGAGCATGTTGCTCTTGGGTGTTACTTGGATGAACTTGCTGTCGGCCTTGTTGAACAGCGGAACGATGTGCAACTTGCCGTTGCTTCCCTCGACGCAGTTCTGGTTGAACTGGTTGTAGTAGTTGATACCTCCGTGGGTGAGCAACATGGCCTCGTTGTACTTGTCTGCGAAGTCCTGCGAGCAGTACATGTTGAGTTCCTGCGCACGCAGTCTTGGGTCAAGCGAATAGAGGATTTCCTTTGCGATGTCAAGCGCGTTGGCAGCGGTGATTTCCTCTGTGAGCTTCATGTAGTTCTTGTTCGCCGCGCTGATGTTGCCAGCATCAATCTCCATCTGTGCGATGGTGTCGAAGCCGTCGAACAGGTCGTGGGTGGTGTCGCCGCTTGCGTTGCGCACGCCGTTAAAGATAGCGTCATTGAGATTGCCCGACAAGCTCTTTGCGATGTGGATAAGCACATGAAGTGCTGTGGGTGCTTTCATCTGACCGTCGCCTTTGGTGGCGGCCATGTAGCCGAGGATGGTGGACGCTGCGGAGTTCGGCTCGAACTTGCAGTGAACAGATCCCATGAATGTTTCAAGGGTTCTGTAGTCCACATTGAGGTTGAAGTCCGTCGAGCGTGAAGGCTTGTACGGACCAAACTGCGCGTCGCCGCTGATGGCACCCACGTTCTCCTTGTAACGGATGCCGGGGCGGGGAGTCATGTGCTGAATAGTGTCCTGGCACCCGATGATGGGCTGCATGAGCAGTTCGGGTCGCCATTTGGTAGCCGCCTCTTGGAACTGTTCCAGTGAGGGGGTGATATTAAGTTGTCCTGCCATGATGGTGAATGATGATTAGGGATGGATTAGGGAACGATGTTAAACAGATTTATAGCGGAGTTCACCTTGTCGGCAAACTCGTCGAATGGGGACTTGGCGGTCTGTTGCGGAGCATCTACGACCGCCTGGGTTTTCTCAGCAGGGGCGGCCTTGAGAGCCGTGACCTGCTCGGCGAGTTCGGTGTTGCGCTTGTCGCGTTCAGCGAGCGCACGTTCAATGGCGATGGCTTGATCGGCAGTGAGCGTCACACCGTCCTCGCCCACGGCGAAGCCCTCGATGTTGAGGACTTCGCCCACGAGCGAAAGGGACTGGAGCATGGTTGCGGATGGTTTGAGAGTGTTGGAAGATGGTGTATTCATGTTATGACTAACTTCGATGTCGTCCTGTGGATTTGGAGCGGCTTCGGCTTTGGCGGGCTTGAAAAGCGAGGCGATTGAGGCAAGGAAACGAGCGAAGAGCGTTTCCTTGCTGTCGGTGGGCACATTGGGAATGGGCATTCCAGCCGCCGCCATGGCCGAAGCCACAGCGTCGGTGAGCACCGGCTTGGACTCTCCGAGGTCGGTCACCTCATCGACAAATCCCCATTCCTTCGCCTCTTTCGCAGTGAGCCAGCCGCCCTCTCGCATGAGGTCGAGCAGGTCGGCTTGAGGCTTGCTGCACTTAGCGGAATACATCGATGCAACATTGTTGTCGAGTTTGTTCAGATCACGGATTGCCGCCTCGCAGTTGTCACGGACAGTTGCGAGCTGGTCGGCATTCAGGCTTCCCCATTCGAAGAACTCGGTGCTGCACTTGTGCACCAGATACATCGCCGAAGCGTCGATGGAGATGTGCTTGGCACCGAGCGAAGCGATGGTGGCTGCGCTGGCGTTCATTCCCACGAAGTGGACAGTGACATCGCCGTGGTTCTTGAAGGCACTGGCGATGGAGAGGGCTGTTGCGAGTGAGCCGCCGAGGCTGTCAATCAGCACGTGGACCGGCTTGTCCTTGCGTTTGGCAAGCACGTAGTCCACATAGTCGCGGTCGAAGTCGTAACCGCCGACGTAGCCTTTGAGGTGAAGATTATATTCGGTCTGTGGCATAGTAAATCAATTTATTATGCCACAAAGTTATCACCTTATAAAAAGGTGCTAAAAGACGGTTTATCGGCTGTTTATGCCAGAGGAATCAATGCTTTTTGGGCTATGAAAGTGATTTCATGGGTCAAAACGGAAGGCTCGTTGTTCGGGGTGCCCGTCGTCTTGGTGATTTTGATAACAGGATGAGGCGGCTCGTTCAGCCCGATCAGGAACGAACGTCGGTTGACATCTTTCACGATGAAGGCAATCGGAATATTAGTTGGCACAGCAGAGAGAGCGGCAAAGCGCAGCGTTACCGTCTCCTTGCGACCGTTTTTATCGTATTGAGAAGTCATTTCGCAAGTTGCCACACCTTTAAATAATATAGGAGTGGCATCAGCGAATACCTGCACAGGGATTGAAGCAAGACATTTCAAATCGCTGTGACGTTGAACACGATTACACGGGACATAAGAGATTGCCATAATTCCTGGCAGGGAGTTGCAGTAATTCATATTGTATGATTTATGGTGTCAGACAAATCGTAAAAAACTCAAAAGTCGCAAAAAACGCTTTTGTCGCATTGCGGACAAAAACGCTCGCGAAGTCGTAATCATTTTGGCGCATTTTTTTTGCGATATAGTTCCCTTTTTCTTTGGTATCTTTTGGAGATGGCACACCAGTTCGTCTCGTCGAACTCTATGCCGTGGCTCTCCATCCATGCCTCGATAAGCTCTTTGAGCATCTTCGCCTTCGGATGCACCAGATGCAGGTCGTTCCACAGCTGCACATCGAAACGGCTGCGTAAGCACTTGTGCAAGCAGTGCACCGCTTTTGGCGGTAAGTAGTTGTAGGTGCGAGGATCCTTGTGCTTGAATGTGGGGATGGCGATGACAAGGTTCGCGTCCTCACGTCTCTCATCCGGCATGTCCTCTGGCTGCTTGTCGAGGAACAGTTGCAGGATGTCTGATTCCACCGAGCCGCGTGGCAGCTCCACGGGCGAGGTCCCGCCCATCTCGTGTATAAACCATTGAGCGAGATAGGGTTCAAATTTGAAGTATAGTAAAAATTGACTCATATATGTTTCAAATATGCCGCAAAGTTACCCAATTATCTCTATACCAACAACTTGCGTTCAAATCTTGAACAAGAAAGATGTGGAAACCAGAGCGGTCAGTTCAATTATTGGTGCCAAATCATGGTTCCTATTTCCTAAAAAGCCTTATCTTTGCCACCTGAAACCGCTGAATATGTATTGCAGATACGTAAAACCAAGAATGTTTAAGGACTTGTTTGAGGTTGGCAAAGAGTACATTGTCATGTATGACGTTACCTCTCATAATCAAAAGCTGACCGTCTCTCGTGGCGAGGGTGCGGAGCCAAAATATGTGACCATGACATTTGCCGAGTTCCACACTTCCTTCGAAGCCTTTGACAAACGTACCGGCAAAACATTTTTCTTGATGCCACCAGTGAAGCCGTCTTCCTCTTACACGCCAAAAAGTTCCGAGGTGTTTCCTGCTCCCTATATGGATGGCGGTTGTGGTGACGGTGGCAGTTGCTGACGTTCCGCCACAAAAAAAGAGAACCGCTCATGGCGGCTCTCCTTGTCGGTGCGGTGCGCTACGGCTTAGTAACAGCGGAAAACGTGACCGCTATCGAAGTGGAAATCACACATGAACAAATCTCGTGCGTACTTGCTCCAATCGAAGTAATAACGCAGATTTTCGGGGACATCGTGCAACATATCGCACTCCTCTGCAATATGCTCGGCAAAATCTTCCTCGCTTTTCCACTCGCCCATATAAGCCTCACGGAAATCATCAAAAATGCGCTCATCATCACTGCTGGAAAAGCCTCGATAACTGATATATGCCTCGAAAGCCTCTTTGTCATCATCGGAAAGCTCGCTATAAGCCTTGATTAAATCAAACTCACGCTCGCTCATAAATCCCTCAGTGTAAAATTCACGGGGAAAGGACTCATAATCTTGCGCCATAAGTTCGGGCGACTTCTCATCACGATGAAGATAGCGACACACGGCAATAAACTCGTCATAATCAGCGAATTTAGTAAGGTCAAGCCAACAGCCGAAAAGGGCTTTTTCACAGCCATAGACGCAATTATATTTTGCGTAAGTGCCAACATACACGGCAGGATTGCCAGTGCTGAAATCCGCCTTGTAATCGTCAAGGTCATAGACCTCAACATCATTGAGATTGGGGGAGCTAGAGCAGAAGCCCTTTACTTGCTCTTGTGCTTGGGTGCTGTCAGCACCGCTTGCAGGATTGGAAATGAATGAATTGTAACTCATAATTGTGAAAATTTTAGAGATTAAACATTATTGATCTTGTCATCGCTTTCGCTTTGCCTTTACACTGCCTGCAAAGTGTGACTACCCACACTGAAAGCAAGTATTGACCGCAAATTACTACCTGCAAGGTTGGAGAATTTTCGAGGCAACCCGACCTGGTACTTGCGTGTGAGGGAGGCACATTAACTTTGCAGCGTAAAGGCAAGCAAGCGATGATTGAGGTCAACGACCCAAGACCAAGATGTTTAATCAATTTTCGCAGAGTGGCAATTCATGCCCTGCTGGCGGTTGCGATTAGACTTCACCCAGAGCCAAGAGCGCAAACAATGAATGAGTGAAACGAATACCTATCTCCTCAATGTCACATTGAGGTTTTCAAAAAAATGGTTTTCAAATTAGGACACACTCAGTAGCCCAAACATCCTCTACAAGTTCTACAAAATTTTCAAACAACTGAATATAAAGCAATTAAAACACAAGGTTTGTTTTTAGGATTGTAGATACTGACGGGATTTGTAGAAAATCCCAGTTTCCGATATTTGCCTTAAAGGAATCTTGTAGAAGATTGTAAAATTTTGTGTCCGTTTTTTTAAGGTGTAATTCTCTATTAAACAATAATGTAAATATTGTAGAGAATGTAGAAAGGTTAGACCATCTGAAAAAATTGGAATTTCTTTTCCGAATCAAACAAGCCCCAAATAGAGCCGACTACTTTCCCAAGCCGTCGGCTCCGCGCTATAATTCAGAGTTTACGGCTCTGAACTCGGGTATGTGTTATTCCAGCTCATCGATGCACAATGCGAAAGTTTCGGCGAGCAGGTCGTAGTCGAAAACAAGTGCCTGGTCAACGACCGAGACCTTGTTGTATTTCTTGTGGCCGTTGCCAAGATCCACCTCTTTCGTCTGTTCTACGCCATTGATAATGTTTTTGAATCTCACCGACTGCTTGCGTCCAATGTAAGCGTCGCTGTTTTCAAGATAGTAGAGCAGGGAGTTTGGTGGTATCAACGATTCGTTTACCTGTCGTCCGTGCATTTTGTAAAGTTGGAAAATGCGGTTATGACGTAGGTAAAGAATCCGTTTCGGCTGTGGGTATTCAATCTCATACTGGTGGTTCGAGCATTTGATTTTCACTTCATGCTCAATGCGGAAATCGCCGCCGAACCAAATCTTGCCGTCTTGTTTCAGAAAGCCAACGATGTTCCAGAAGTTTGACACCTCGTTGTTCATCACATTCTCACTGTCCTGTCTGACGATACCTTTGAGGCAGATTTCGAGCATTTCGTCATAGTCGAATGGGAGAGTGAAGAATCCTTTGAGCGTGTTGAGAGCCGCCAATGGAATGACCCAATTCCTGATAATTCTGTCTTCGATGTTGAATTGGTCAAGGCGGTCAACGAGTTGCGAGAAGCTTTCATCGTAACACTTGCGGAACTCGGATTCAAAGAACGCCCTGTGCTTCAATATCTCGAACACAAGATGTGAGCATCCGAGTTTGCGGTAAGTGGTGAGGTCGGCAAACTTCCGTTTGGCTTCCTGCGAGAACTGGCTCTTGGAATATGACAAGAAGATGAAGCGAGAGAACAGAGCGATGTCGGCAGTCGCCATCTCTTGGCCGCTGACAATCACTCCACACGAGACTCGTGTCACCTCGCGCTTCTTGTCTCGATCCATATTCATTCTGTTGCGCCCAGTTCCGTCCCACAGACCTTTCAGGAACTCTCGTTTCTGCTCGTCGATGTTGTTACGGAACTCGTCGAGATGAACGAGTGCATTGGCACACTGCGCCACAGCGTCAGCCAACGCAGGAAGCGTTGAGTTGCTGATGTTAGGTGGCACGTTGTCGCGAATGAAGAAAGCCATGAGCGAGTGCCCCAGTTCCGACTTACCAGAGCCTTTTGGCCCGAAAAGATTGAGGATGGGGAAACTCTTGGTGTATGACACCACCACATCCCGAAACAGAGTGGCAAAAAGGAAGCACAATCCCACTTTGGCGTTGTCGCCAAACACATCGACTAACTTCTTGGAGTAGTCGTATAGTGAGATTGTGCTGGTCGGCAGGTGTATGAACTGCCTTTCAAACTGGAAAAACTGCGTGTCATCTTTGTAGATTGACGAGAATGCCGGCAAATAGAAGTTGCCCATTCCGTCAATTTTGACGATGCCGAGGTCATCCACTGGATGCCATTCGGTATCAAAGATGCCGTTGCCAAAGGCGAAAAAACCTTGGCGTTGCCAACCCAGTTGTACGATTTCCACCGCCGAGTCGGTGAAAGAGTAGAGATGCTGTTTGAGCCGCTGCAGCTGTTTGTCCGATGCGTTCCAGATAAAGTTTCCCATGCTCTCGACACGTTGTCTGAACTTGGAAAGCGAGACAAGATCCTCTTGTTTAAGTTCGATGGTTTCCTCAACGCCATCCTCGTTGATAAGAAGGTAAATACGTTTCGCCATAATAGTATCTTTAATGTGAAAGAGCGGTTTCATGATGAAGTTAGACCACTGCTGGCGTTTGCCGTCTTCTCCCACTGAGAAGTAGCAGTTGTGTTGTATATGGAAGCCGAACCGCTCGTAGACCTCTGCTTCCTCATTGTTCTTTTCTTTCAGCCGTGCTTCTTCCAGCCGTTTTTTAGCAGCACGGATTGCATTCTTCCACATAACCCTGCCCGGCAGTGTCTTGACGAGCAGGTCGATGTACATTGACTGCTTCAACTCATCGTCAATCTTTGCGATGAGGTCGGCGATAGTCATGACCGCTTGGGTCTTTTGCTCCTGCGTGGCGTTATCCACGATGAGCTTGTTGGCATACCAGACCACAAAATCTTCTTCCTCGATATTGTTGAGAATGTGCCTCGACTTGCAGAAAGAGTCGGGGTCATTCTTGCTGTGGTCTTTGCCAATCGGAATCTCCTTGACGGTGATGTTGAACCCAAGCGACAATGCCAGCAGGGCGTTCTTTATTACCGCCTTGATGCCAGTGCCGTAAGGCTCGCCCGGCTTTGCTGGGTCAGCATCAGGCAGGAAGCAGAGGTTTTCCGAGTACCGCTTGATTTGCGAGAGCTGCTTTTCAGTCCATGCCGAGCCAAGCGATGCGATGGTATTATTGGCACCTATCAGGTGGAGTCGCAGCACGTCGGGCGCACCCTCGACGAGATAGAACTTGTTCTCTCTCGTGGCCGCCCGCAGTGCAATGTTGATTCCGAAGATGGAGTTTTCCTTGCTGTAAATCAGCGAGGAAACAGAGTTGAGATATTTTGGAACGTCCTCACTGTCTGATGTCGTTCTCGCCGTATATCCAATGATACGCCCCATGCGGTCACGGATGGGTATCATGATGCGCTGGCGGAAGAACGAGTAGAGTTTGCCGTTGCGCTCCGACTTGCGCAACACGCCCAACTCCATCAGCACCTCGTTGGAGATACAGTTCTTTTGGGCGTATTCGACCAAAAGCGAACCGTTGATAGGAGCGTAGCCGATGCCGTATTCCTTGATGAAGTCGGCAGACCAACGGCGAGTGGCATAGCCCAGAGCAAATCTGTTGTCAGCCTCGCCGCTGTTCAACTGAGCCACGAAGAAATGTTGGATAGCCTGGTATGCGATAAGCATGGCTTCCTTTTTCTTCGCATTGGTGGCTTGCTCGGCGGTCTGTTCCTTGTTGTCCTCGTACTCCAGTGTGTAACCATACCTCTTTGCCAGCTCCTTGACCGCTTCGGGAAAGGTAAGGTTAAGCATCTTCATGAGGAACTTGATAGCGTCACCGCCTTCTTGACACGCTCCGAAGCAATGCCACGTGTTCCGTGTGGGATTGACTATAAAAGAAGGGGTGCGCTCGTTGTGGAAGGGACAGCACGCTTGCCAGTTGCTGCCTTTCCGCTTCAAGTCGACATAACTGCTCACCACGTCGACAATATCGACACGGTTGAGCAAGTTTTCTATGGAACGCTCCTCAATCATCGAAGGTCAAGTCATACTCCGGCAACCTTTGTTTGCCGTTATAACACAAACCGTCGTGGTGCCAGGAGACAAAGCGGCAAATGGGTTCATTGCCTCTCATGCCGACTCGCACAGTACCTGTCGCATGGTCTAGGACATTCTTGCCTGGTACGTAGTACACGGCATACAATTGGATTCTTCCGTCTCTGCTCACAGCATCCTCCCATTCCTTGATGCGGTGATGGTCGTCAAACAAGCTGCTCATATCACTACTGCTGGGTTAGTTTCCAAATAACCGTTGATAATCTCGAAGATGGCTTTGCGCTCCAGTTTGGAGAAGTTGCCGTGGTTGAGTTTATAGTAGAACGTACCATAAGACCAGCCACAGGCATTGCTGACCTTGACTCTGAATTTTGACCGCTTCTTTTTGGGAAGCTCAAAATAAAATTTCGAAATATTTACCATTGTTTGCTGAAAATATTTTGTCAGTTCAAAATTTAGTTGTAATTTTGCGCAAAGGTAATAAAACTTTTTCAAACAATATGGCTTAAAAACCATATTTATTTGAAATAAATTTAACGCTATAATTCGGAGACAATGTATAACGGCAAAGCAATCAAAGAGTTGCTAGAGAAGCGTGGCCTACAAAATCAAGCGCTACTCACGGCACTAGGATTGAATCCCAAGCAGAACTCAATCCAAAGTTTGATAACTGGCAACCCCACTGCGAAGCGTCTGGAACAAATTGCGGATTTCTTCAGTGTGACTATTGACACCTTCTTTATAAGAGAGGGTGGCGTAGAGCTGTCGTCTACTGACAGCAAGAACGGACTGAAAAGTGCGAGTGCTTATGTCCTCCAGCAAGAGGTCAAGGCACGCGATGAAGTGATTAAATTCAAGGATCAGATGTTGCGAGAGAAAGACGAGCGCATCAAGTTGCTTGAAGAACTCTTGGCGGTATACCGCAAGCCCATCACGGGAGCTAACTAAAGGATTATTAACAACTTAGTGTCGTGAAAATGCGCTATTAACTCGGACACTATTCGGACACTAGGTAGGCAATTTTCGGGAAAATCAAATTTGTAAGTCGCTGATAATCAGGCGTAGGCATTTGTAGAAATGGGCGGAATGAATCTTGTCCTCTCCGCCTGTTTGCAACCGACCACGCAAGTGGCCGGTTGCCTTGTTGTAGGGGTGCACCGAGCTTGCTCGAGCGCAGCCCCACAACAAAGCAACCGAAAGATTGCGCAGCAATCGGTTGCAAACAGGCAGTGGCCCC
>Ga0265298_10006078_pt1 | contig 14986 bp, 13 predicted proteins | sample AusTroGonzalo_MG_3_FD_193486 | JGI IMG/M metagenome (GOLD analysis project Ga0265298, IMG submission 193486) | Bovine rumen microbial communities from tropical cattle in Woodstock, Queensland, Australia - Gonzalo_01 | ecosystem: Host-associated > Mammals > Digestive system > Stomach > Rumen ... | reverse complement strand
AGAGTGACAAGACGCTCAGGCTGCATTCAGGAGAGATATCGTTGTCTGAGAAGATGATGTACCAGTGTTCTCACATGGGTCTCCTTGCATCACCCCGGAGTAGGTCTTTGTCACTCTAAATGGTCAATGGTCAATGGTCAACGGTCAATGGTTAGATCTGCATATCATCGCCTCCATCGCCACCATCACCGCCATTATTGCCACCAGTGTTACCGCCGGTATTGCCACCAGTATTGCCGCCAGTGTTACCACTGTTGCCACTGTTGCCACTGTTGCCACTGTTAGAGCTGCTGCCAGATGACGGGATGCCTGTATTAAGGTGAGCCTCCTCGAAGGTGACATCCATCACCAGCGTCTTGGCCACCACATACTTCTGCTTCACGCCACCATCGTCGGTGCGGGTAGAACCCACGACAAGGCGCTGTGTTTCAGGAGTGAAGATGATGCGACGGGTGGTGATGGTGGATGCCGTGCAATCCTCAGGCTCGTCCACGCCAATGGCTGAGAAGCCCACCTTGAAGATGCCGATGCCGTCCAGGCGCACCTTCTGTCCCATCTCCATGTAGTGCTTCAGCGCCTCACCCAGTTCGCCGATGGCAGCCTTCACGTCGCTCTTCTTTACCGACGCCTGCTGCTGGATGTAGTCGGCAATCTCGTCGATGCCTACAAAACCTTCGTCATACACAGCCTTGGCGTAATACTTGCCGTAGGCGGTCGATTTGCTGTTGGTGTTCTGTTTCTTTACGTACTTTTGAGACATAAAAACAAACGTTTTTTAGGTTAATACTATGTCAATCCGTCCTACCGCCTGCCCTCTGCCGTTGGAAAACTCTCCCTGGGGTGAAGGAAAGTCTGCTTTGGGTGGTCGCGATATCTGCCACGAGTCGTCGGAATGCCTCCCGTACCCCTATGGGAATGCCTCCCTTCTGGCGTGCCAGATACTGCGCCGGGTCGTGGGGACGTCTCCCGTCAACCATGGCAGGCAGTGTTGTTCAGATCGACAGTACAACTGTTGTGCAAGGCGAACGCAGAGCCGGGCTCGTTTGGCTATGCTGAGCCGCAGCCAACAGTCGCCATTGCATCAATTGCAAGGGCAAAGTTACAACATTGGGAAACGGCTGCTGTGGGTAATGGTGGCTGCTTGTGGCTTCTTGTGGGCATCATCACTTTCCCTGAATTAATGACACGTCATGGCTCACCAAGATACGTAACAATAAGCGCCACTTCACGAGGGGTATAGTTCTTTGCCAAAGAAGGCATGCCACAGTCCTGCAACTCGCGCCTCAAATCAGCATTGCGGCTGATCCAGTAATTCAGGTTGTTCAACGCACCCTGAGTAGTTAGCGCATTCGGAAAGTACAGCAACGCCAGCTCGCTCTTGCCATAGGTCTTGATTTTAAAGTTTTCCATATTGATTTTCAGTTAAATAAATAATCCACGAGGTCAATCTTGCGGCGCTTCTGGTCGGGCGTGGCATGCTGCTCCAGCAAGGCACTCACACGGATGGGTGGCGAGTCCTCCCAGTAGGGCTGCGCCATGGCCGTCTCTGCCGCCTGGTACCAGTAGTTGAACGCCTTTCCGTCGGGGTCGGTGTCGGGAAAGAGGATGACCTTGCGGCCCCTCAGCGGACGGAACTTCTCGGGCTGCACCTCACCCAAGCCGCCTGTAGCGAGCCAAATGTACTGCGGGTAGTGGGCAGAAAGAATCACCGCCGTTTTCTCTGCCTCGACAATGGCAATGGGTTGGTCCTCCCACTTTCTCACGCTGTCTCTCAGCAGATGCAGTCCGAACAGGCAGTGACGAGTAATGTCGCCTTCGTTCTTGCCGCCATGTCGCTTGGCCAGTAAGGCACTTACCCAGGTTGGGGCGAACTCCCTCTCCTTACGGCGGTGGCAATCGGGGTTATAGCACATGATCTTGCCGTCGCAGATGCGCTCCTCGCGGTCAATCTGCCAGAAAATAACATGTCCTTGCAGTGTTGCGCCCAGGCGATAACGGCATACGGCATCCAACATCTGTTGCCAAGTGAGGTAGCCTGCATTAACCACTGCACGGCAGAAGTCACTGTTGATAGACAGGCTCTTTCGCCACAGCAACTGCTGGTAAGTGTTGACGGTGGAGTGTTGGCGTATCAGGGCCTTGATTGATATTCCTAGTTCCTTCATCGATTTTCTTTTTGCTAGTTTTTTCTTGATTCTGGAGTGCCCAGGGAGTGTGTAGTATCACCTACCCCCTACACCCCTTCCTTATATAGCCATACCCCTCTCTCTATAAAGAGAGGGTATGGGCTATAGTAAGAAGGGGGTTAGGTAGGGGTAGTGATGACTACCACACGACCTGACTTGTCGAGCGTCGTTGTCACAATATGCTGCTGCTCGGCTGCCTTGAACACTTTGTCATAGTACTGCGGCACCTGAATCAAGCTAAGTTTCATCACCCTTTCACGCAGCATATCGGGAGATATACACGAGCAGCCACCCATAGCATCGGCAAACAGCTTTTTAATATCCCAATCATAAGGTTTCTCGGAATTTGACGTATTTCGGATGATGTACGCCTCATTGAACGAACCAACCTGCTTACTTGTTATGTATGGATTTGATTTTCTGGATACTTGTACAGTGTCATCTTCTTCATACAAGATAACAGGCTTATCCGTCTCTATAGGCAGTCCATCATCGGTAATACGGTAATAAAGTTTGTCAGTTATGCGATACTTTCTGGTCAGCAGCTGCTCCACCGAATAGAGTTCGCTACGGGGCACCTGTTCGCAGTAGAACACCTCGAACGACTTGTGCAACACCTCAGTACCCAGCCAGCCACGCAGGTTACGTTTGTCGCCCGTACGGTTCACATGTATCACCACCACAATGTTGCAGTTGCCCATCGTGGCCAGTTCCATCAGCTGGGCAATCACACGCTGCGACTCGTCAGCATCGTTCACACTCGGCAGCAGGTCACTCACATTGTCGATAATCACCAGGTCGGGATGATAGGTCTCAATGCCTGTTATCAAGTACTCCATACGCTCCTTGTAGGTACATGTACGTACATTGTAAATCAAATAATTGCAATCGTCATAAACATCCTCTTTCTGGTCATCCTCTTGTAGCATCTTCCCTACTCTATCCACGAAGATGCCCTTGGTAGATTGCCGGCTCTGTTCGGTATCATACCACATCACCTTCAGCGGTTTCTCGCCTATGCGTTCCAGTGCCAGTACCTGCCTTTTGGTGCAGCACGCCATCATCATGGAGGTAAAGAACGTCTTACCGCACTTCTCCACACCCGTCACCGCTGTCAGGTCACGCCTGGGCAGACAGGGTTTGCCATACATGCGCATCAGGAACTCCTCCTCAGGCACTACGGTATCGGCCGTTATTCTATAGCCATCCAGCTTCATCAGCTGGGGCGATATGGACGATGGCTGTCCTGCCAGAGGCAGCTCGTCCGCCAATAGTTTCTCATTGTCTTTCATTTCTTCTACTTTTTTATTTGTTTATACATTTTTCCATGTGATAATGCGCGCTAATCACAGAAACAAAGGTCGCTAAAGGGCGTGACGTACAGAAGGGTATGGGGGCGCTTGTTGAGAAAAGCAGAACAATACGAATAAAAAGGGGGTAAAAATACGAATAATACGAATGGAGATACTCCCCCAGCCTATGGCTGAAGGAATTTGAGCATCTCAACTACCAGCGACTGAATAAGGCGTTGCCTGTTCTTTTCAACGCGATAGGCATACTGACTGGATGTCCATTCGTTCAAGGAAGGAAGACAACCGTTGAGGATAAACCAGTTATTGCACTCAATCGAAAGCATCTGCGTGTACTTTCGGTAGCGCTGACTGTCAGTCACTGCGTCCTGACAGACATTGCCCAACAATCCAGGCAATAGCAAGTCGATATCATGGAAGAAATCAGCATATCGTTTCATTAGCTTTTGATTTCCAGTATAGAAACAATACACCATATACACCGCCACCCAATCACGGCCAGCATTTACATCCATCTTTGATGTGATACAGTTGACGGCTTGTCGCAACGCCTCTTGCTTTTCGGTGGTATTGAAACCTTTCAAGAACTGAAGTCCTAAAAACTGATTATTTTCCGGCAGGACATTAGCAGTGTCTACGTATTGTAAACCGAGGAATAATAATTCTTCATCAGAGAAGAAACAACCATACTTACCGTTGTATTTGATTCTGTTCAATTATAAATATGTGGGCAACGATTATCATTTATAGTTCTACTACTTATCGTCGCCCAATTCAACTACAAGGAGAAAGCCTATACCAAAAGAATCATTTCTATTAGTGGTAATAAAGGTACAAAAAAAGATGATACACTACAAATTATTCGCTACTTATTATTAACTATGTACCTCATTTTTAGATCATTTTAAGTTATTTGTAGTCAACATATATCGTTACTTTATTTTTACTACAAATGCAGGGAGAAAACTGAAGATGGCAATGACTGACATGACCAAACCACCTATGGTGCCAGCTGCCAAAGGAAACCAAAAAGCTTCCTTAGAGGTACCCACCATAAATGGGATGAAGCCAAGAATAGTACTGATAATTGTCAGGAAGATGGGGATAACCTTGGCATTCCAAGCCTTTACATAGGCACGAGCCGAGGAGAGACGAGGATACCTCTTGCGAATGTTGTTATATTCGTTGATGATGTATATACTGGCATTGACAGTGATGCCGCAAAGCAGTACAAAGGATGCAAAGCCACCCTGATCAAAGTTGAGGTGGAACCAATAGAAGGTCAGAAAAACGCCAACGTAGCTTACTGGAATAACAAAGATAATGGCAAGGGGCTGCTTCCATGAGTTGAACAGGATGCCTGTGATGAAGAAGATAATAGCTACTACCACCAGCAACAGCAAATACTGACGATTATCTTGACTGGACCAAGTTGAATAAAAATCTACACGCTCAGCCGTATAGCCCATAGGCAGTAAGGGAGTAAATGTTTCCAACTCTCGTTCCTGCACTCGCTTGCCAATCTCTGCTGCACCCACATATTCATATTGCAGGCACAAACGGTATTGTTGGTTTTCCTTGACTACACGTTGGGGCTGCTGCCCTTTCTCAATAGTGGCTATATCAGCAAGTTTATAGGTACCAATGTTCTTCAATGCCCAAATATCGTATTCCTGTGATTGCAGTGAAGAGAGTTTAATACGTTCAATACCATCAGGGGTAGAGACTGTACCTACTGCCATATCCCTGCCAAAAGCCGGTTGCAGGATAGAGAATAGTCGTGAAGGAGTAATACCAGCCTTCATCATCCGTTCCCTATCCAAATTGATATAGAATTCCTGGTAGTCGTCTTTCCAATAGCTAAACTCACTGGTAATCGCCACCTCCTGAATACGACGATGCTCCAAGAGTCTGGCTTTCAATCGTTCTGCCCACTCATACAGTTCATCATAATTGTAACCATACATACGGATGCGATAAGAGCCAGACGTTTCGCGTACATCATTGCTGAAGCCTTGATCAGCTAGACCGTAGATATTCCAACTACCACCACCCAACTGCAATGCTTGGCTGGTCATCTTGCTTTTCAACTGATAAGGGAAAGCTGTATGGGCATAGTCGTCTTTGAAATACACACTGATACTGGAACGGTTGGCACTGTAGATGGTAGTCTGGAACTGCTTGATTTCCTCAAAACCACTTAAAAAGACCTCCATACGTTGAATAAGGGTATTCATCTGGTCAAGGGTACTGCCATTGGGTAGGTTGGCATTGGCATATAGCACCACCTCGTCGTTACGGGTAAAGTAACTACCGTTATAGACCTTATTTATAAAAATATATACTCCGTAAGCAAAGCCAGCTACCAACAAGATACAGACTGCCCAACGGAAACGGGCTAATTGGCGCACAGCCTTCTCATATGAACTTGAAAAAAACAACTGATAATGGTTAATGGATGAAGGATAACGAATGCCTTTTCTATTATCCATCTTCATTCTATCAATCAAAGAAGGTACAAAGAAGAGAGCCACCAAGAGCGACACAGCGAGGTTGATAATGACCACCGCTGCAAAGTCCTGAAGGTTGAAACGTATATTGTCATTGAGGAAGAAGATGATGACCAATGCTCCCATAGTGGTAAGGGTAGCCGCCAAAACTGACAAGAATGCTTTAAGATTGTGTCGGTGCATATAATGATCAGCCATGACGATGGTACTGTCAATTACCAGGTTGAGAGAAATAGTAATTCCTGCCAAAGAATACAACTGTATCTCCAACCCAAAGAAATAATAGAATATCAATGCCACAGCAATGTTTACCGCTAAAGATACCGTGATAAGGAACAGATACTTGAGTCGCCTGCTGATGATCCACACAAACACCAGCAAGATAATGACTGTCAGTGTAGTTCGGTAATAAATTTTGTCAAGTTCCTTGCGGATATATTCAGTGGCATCATAGCTGGAATGCACCTCATAACCCTGTGGCAACTGCTGCAGCACCTTTGCCATCTCTGCCTTTACCGCCTTATTCAATTCCAGTTGATTGACCGACTCATTGGCAGTGATGGTGAGGTAGATGGAGTTCAAACCATTGATGCGGTAGTAGCTCTGTGGGGCAGCCTCCACATGACTTACCTTAACCAACTGGCTCAAACGAATCAACTTACCATCAGATGACTTTACCACTATATCATCAGGATTGAAAACGTTTTCATCCTGTTCAGGCATTACCGCCAAGCGAATCCACTCCTGTCCTCTTTGTGTATCCATGTTGTGTGTCCCTAAGAAAGCACGCTGGCTGTGACGCTGGATAGCAGATATAATGTTATCTATCGTAATGCCTAAGCTCTGTAACTGACGACTATCGTACTGCAAATGCCACTCCATAGGAGTAGCCCCTGATATGGCGATGCGATAGACACCTTCGAGCTGTGACAGACGTGGACTGATATTCTCTTCCGCATAGCGTTGTATCTCGATGGGAGGCACCGAGGCATTAAGTGTATAAATCATGAAAGGTCGCACATTGTCTTCGTCAGGTACCTGCATGGTGATAATGGGGTAGCTCATGCCATCGGGCAACTGTGGCCAGGCCTGACGTATGACCGTCGATGCCTCGAAGCGGGCTACCTCCACATCCGCATGCTTGTCAAGTTCCACCCTGATACTGCCCGAACCATTGTCTGACGTTGATTCAATCTTCTTTACACCAGTGATACGTGCCAGCATTGCCTCCAACTTACATGTCACCTCCATCTCTACCACCCTTGCCGAACTATTTGGCACGGAGTAAGTCACCGTGAAACCTGGCAGCGTTCTGGATGGATTGAGCTTGACCGGCAGCAAAGGCAACATCGCCAGTCCTATCAAGGCAAGACAGACGAAAGAGACAATCACTATGAAAGACGATAGTTTCTTCATTGCCAGTCGAACTTATCAGACAATGAGAAGCCGGTAGCAAAGTCGTGCAACGTCAGCTTCCTGATCTTGTAGTAATTTTGCCAATAGCTCTGCAAGGCAGAAATATAGTTACGCTGTGCCTCCTGCTGACGGTTCAGCGAGAGTGTCAAGCTATTGATGTCTGCCCTACCTATAATGAAACGTTGGCGTGTTTCATTATATGCCATGATGGAAAGGTCAAGCGCTTCTTCAGCACTCACAACCAAGTCCTGCTGCATATTGAAATCACTCACTGCCATAATCACCTCCTCTTCAATGGATATCTCGTTCTGGCGTGCTGATGTGCGTACCACATTCAAATTGTTTCTTGCCATATTATACTTGCCCTTCCGCACGCCCCAGTCTATCAATGGAATGGACACACTCACAGCCACCAGTTCCTGCCGCATGGGATGACTGTAAGCATCCCGAAAGTTTTCCGCCACTTGGTTGAAGCCCACACTGGCAGTCAAACTGGCATTGAAACGTGATTCCTGACGGGTACGATCCACGTTCTGCTCTGCCTCCAACACGCTTTGTCTCATGCCCAAGAAGTTGGGGTTATTGGCATGGGCTGCAGCAATGGCATCATCCACCGCCACCTCCACCCGTTGGGGCTTGCCAGGCAACTCCACCCGTATTTCCGTATCCTTATCCATGTTAAGGAAAGTGGCCAACGAATACATGGCACGCTTTAAGGCACTTTGCTTGTTCTTCAAGGTATTCTGTGCATTCACCCTATCCAGACGCAAAGTCAAAAGGTCGGCATTGCTGATGGCAGCAATCTTAAATCGCTGCATGCCTATATCATAGAGTGTGTCAGTGTTCTGTGCATTCTCGCGTGCCAAGTCATATTCTGCCTGTGCCATCGCCAAGGCAAAGAAATGTTCTGTCGCCTGCTCCGCCACCTGCTCGGCATTGTAGAGGTATTCTTTCTTCGCCTTCTCATACTTCAAGGGCTCAATCTTGCGCTCCCAACGGAAAGCGTTATAGCCTATCAGGTTTTGTGAATATCCGATGCGCAAGGGGACGGTGGTAAACTGTGTGTATTTGTTGTGTCCGAAACTACGCATATAACCGAGGTCTGTGTCAATACTGAACGTACCACCTGTAAGGTCGAAGTTCTGTTTCATTGAGAGCTGACCATACGAATAGAACGACTGTTGGCTGCGATAGATGTCGATGTCTTGTTCTGAGTCGTAACGACGGGTGATGTCTCGGTAATACTGGGCAGGCGTAAGGTTCAGCGTCAGCGATGGCAAACGGTTGGCACGATAGGAACGGTACTCCCAGTAGCTCGACAAATACATGTTCTTGGTTCTGAATGCCTCCAAAGAGCTGTCGTTGGCAATAGCGATGGTTTGCTGCAAATCAAGTACCATAGACCTTTGGGCATTAACACTATTGAACATTGAAGATAGAACATTGAACATTACTAAGATCAATGCCATACGTATCAGTTTATTTATGTCTTTATTCATCATTATCAATTATCAATTTCTATAAATACGCCAATATGCTAAAGGGATGATAAACAAACTAACGAAGGTACCCACCACCATTGCCCCTATCATTGCAATGGCAAGAGGTTTCTGCAACTCAGAGCCCATGTCGAAACTGAAGAGCAATGGCACCATAGCAAAGATAGTAGTGAGAGAGGTCATAATAATAGACCTCAGCCTGCGCCGTCCTGCTTCATGGATAGCCTCTAATAAGGGCATGCCTTTCTTGCGCAACTCGTTAATAACGTCAATCTTCAAAATGGAATCATTAATGATGATACCACAAGTAACGATAATGCCGATGGCTGACATCAGGTTTAGGGTATGTCCGCACACCCACAGCAACACCAACGCTGCTGCCACGTCTAAAGGAATCTCTACCAATACTATCAATGGTTGCACGAAACTCTCGAACTGAGCCGCCAAGATAAAGTACATCAACAGGATAGATATCAGCAAGATAATCACCAGTTCAAGCATCATGGCACGGTTGTCGTAGATACTGCCACTGAATGCCACATCCCAATGACCTGCTTCCTCTGCCACTTGTCGGGATGCTGCCTCCAATGGAAGCTCATCCTCCACCTCAAAGAAACTAATGGGGATATACTCGCCATTCCTGCCAGCCGTGATAGTCTTGAGGTCTTCTGATGGTACCAGACTGACAAGGCTACTCAGTGGGATAAAATTCACTTCGCCACTTGTATCCGCCTGTGTGCGTACTAAAGTCTGTGCCATTACCTCGTTTACCGTCTGTTCAGGTCCCACGATACTGACGGGTAAGTTCTGCTGATAGGTATGCAATGTGGTCACATCATTTTCCTTGAAAGCCGTCTTGAGCGTCTGTATTACTTCATCGTAGCTGACATGATAGAGCTGCAACCGCTCCTGGGAGATATGGATATTCAACTGGTTCTCGAAAGCCAGACCTTCTGGCGTAGTGCCTGCAAGCAGTGTTATGCGTCTTTGCAAGGTTCGTACCTCATCTGGTTGTGGAGCTTCGCCTTTGTTGCGTGCATAGAACTCAGCCGTAAAAGGTGCCAGGCCTGTATCAAACAGTTTTTCAAACACCGTCTCAGGAGGATAGAATGTTACTACCGCCGATGGATAATGGCGCTGTAACCATCCTGCTACACTCGCTTGCAAAGGCTGGATAGCATCTGTATTCTCTGTCTTGAAATACAGTTCTGCCTCAGTAACCGACAAGGCTTCGCCATGATCCAGCAAATAATCCTGTTGTCCAATGGCAGCTGTTTGCTCAATGGTGGTCCCTTGTGTCTCGGCAAAGAGCGCATCTACACGGGCCTGGTTCTCATCCAAATGAATATGCTCGTTCCACTCCACCCTTGCCATCAATTCCCGTTGGTCAATCTCAGGCATCCGTTCTATATCAATGACATAAAACATCTGTACACAAAGGGGGATAGTCAACAGGGTTAGTACAGAGCAAAGCAACTTGTGACTGAACACCCAATTTACACCTGCATCATACCATCGAGTGAGTGATAGCGTATGTTTTGATATAGCCTTATCATGCAATCCATAAATCAATCTATATAATACAGGAAGCAACATGATGCCCGTAAGATAAGACACCAACAGACCTACACTGACGGCAAAGGCTTGGTCATAAAACAAAGCGCCAGCTATACCACTCATAAAAATCAACGGGACAAACACCGCCACTGTAGTCAATGAGGAACTGAGCATAGGGGTAATCACCTCGGAAGTGCCTGCCACACAAGCCTCTGTCAAGTCTTTTCCTTTTTCCCTGTATTGAGAAATATTCTCCGTTACGATAATACTGCTATCAATCATCATACCCAGTGCCAGAATCAAGCCTGAGAGAGAGATGATATTGAGCGACATATTGAACAGGTAGAAAAACACGAAGCAACAGATGATGCTCACCGCCATACTCAAGCCGATAATAAGTGGTGAGCGCACATCACCCAAGAAAAACACTGCTACGATGCAAATAAAGACAAAACCCAGAAGCAAGTTCTGCTGCAGGTTAGAAATGGTATAATCCAGCAGTTCCGTCTGGTTCTGGCTCACTTGGAAATCTATCTGGGTGTAAGTGGTTTTGAAAGTCTCTATCGTTTCATTCACCGCCTCTTTCATGTTATCCATATTCTCATCAGCCTGCTTGATAACCGCTAATGTCACTGCTCGCTTGCCATTTGCCTCACTTAAACCTACTGCCTTTACAGGAGTTAGTTCCACCTCACAAAAGTCGCCCATGCGGAAAAATCTGCCACCCTTGTTGAGCAGGATGTTTTTCACATCATCAGTAGTCCTCAACATTGTGTTGAAACGTATGTTGTATTCGTAGTATCCATCACGAACGGTCATGCTGCCTGGGGTCACATTGTTCTCAGCCAAGGCATTTTCCAAATCACTGATGGACAATCCAATCGATGCCATTTTAGCCGCATCGGGCGTTATCTGCAACTGTTGTTGCACTGTACCCGTCAGATCCACCATCGCCACCTCAGGCAGTTGTTCTATGCGTCGTTTGATTACATTCTCGGCTACTTCTGATAACTCCAAGAAATCGCCATCAGTAGTGAGGTTTAAGTAAAAGACAGGAATATCCGTCGCACTCGCCTTGATGACCTTTGGCCTATTCACCTCTTTTGGCAGGTAATTCATCGAGGCATCGATCTTCTCGTTTACCTCGATAAATGCCAGGTCGGTATTGGTACCATACTCAAAGCCTAAACGGATGATGCCACTTCCATCACGCGTACGGCACTCCAATGTCTTGAGCTTAGACACCTGCATGAGTTGTTGCCTTACCTGCCGCATCACCGTATTTTCCAATTCTCGGGCAGAGGTGTTTGATGCCGACACCTGTACCGTAATCTCTGGTATAGCGATATCAGGTAATAGAGAGACTGGCAAGGTGAAATAAGTCACCAAGCCTATGATGCAGCAAGCTGTAAAAGCCATCAATACCGCTATGGGACGATTTATCAAAAACCTAACCATTCTTTCTAACTTTGCTCTCGTGTGCCAGATTCACATTGCCTGTAATAATCACCTCATCCCCTTCTTTCAGTCCCTCTAATATCGTGTAGGTATCTGTATTCTCCAAGCCTGTCTGCACATAGTTCCACATGGCTTGGTCGCCTTGTAGGGTAAACACCACCTGACGCCCTTGCCTCAGCACCACTGCACTCTTGGGTACTACTAACTGCCCAGGCAGCTGCCGTCTCACACTTACCTTGATATTCATGCCGCTGAACAGACGTTCACTCCCTCTTACCTGGGCTTTTACCTGCACCATTCCGTTGGCATCTACAATAGGATTGATTTCTGTCACAATACCTTCATGCGTAGCTGTCACGTCTGCGTATGGAGTTATCAGTACCTTGTCCCCCCGATGCACTAATGGCAATTCGTTTTCCAGCACACTGAAAGTAGCCTCCATGCCCTGCGAGCCGATAATGGTACATACAGCATCCGAAGCAGTCACTCTGTTGTATCGCTTTAGTTCCAAATTAGCTATCGTACCAGCAAAGGGAGCTTTCAGCGAGGCATTTGCCTCGTTGGTCATTGCCAATTCATAAGCTGCCTGGCTCTGTGTATAGCCACTTCGTGTCTTGGCAAGCTGCATGATGTCTGCTGGGATTTCCCCCTCTGGCTTGTTGCCATAGCCCTGCCCAATCAACACATCCTGCAAGTCAAGCTTGGCCTGCTCAAAAGCGTTTTGTGCCTGTATCACCGCATTGTGCAACTTGAACTTGTCCAGTTCCGCAATTACTTGTCCTTGGGCCACATGATCACCATTCTTTACCTTCACGCTCTCCACAATGCCCTCTGTCTCGAAGTGTACCTCTGTCAACTGCATTGCCTCTACCTTGCCATTACTCACCAGCTCATGCTCGAAAGCCTGTCGTTGTAAAATGATGGTGGTCACCTCGTTTGGCTCTGCCTGTACCAAGGCGTTCACTCCTTCCTCTGATGTGTCAGCACTCTTGTCCGAGCCTGTGCAGGCAAAACAGACTCCTGCCAACAGGTAAACCAATATCCAAACACTTTTCTTTACCTTCATAGTATTATCCATTTCCTTATTCTTGCAAAACTAACTATACCATTGCATAATTTATATAATTGGAATATAATCATTGTTCAGAAAGGCCAATATTTCGCACATATAACATTACCCTATTTCATCTAAATAAAAGTTGGCACTTATGGATTTTATATTCATAGACAACGATGGGCACTCGCTATTAACGGCACATGACCAACTATTCTGGCACATGGACACTCTTTTTAGAGAAAAAGACAAGCAATTGTTTGGAGTATAGAAATAATGTTGTATCTTCGTCGCCAATTACTAACTAATAACATTCTTAGCAATGAAAACAACTATGAATCAAAGTGCACTCGGCAGTGCAAAAGGCGAGATCGTGATGTACCAACCTGATGAAACCATTCGACTTGAAGTAAGAATGGAAGATGAGACGGTGTGGCTTACGCAGCAACAAATGGCGGAATTGTTTGCCACAGATCGTACATCAATCGCAAAACACATCATAAATATTTATGATACAGATGAGTTAAAGAAGACTCCAACCTGTGCAAAAATTGCACAAGTTCGTCAAGAGGGTAATCGCAAGGTAACTCGAACTTTAGTTTACTATAATTTAGATGTTATCATATCCGTAGGTTACAGAGTAAATTCCAAGCGAGGTACCAAATTTAGGCAGTGGGCAAACAATGTCTTGAAAGATTATCTGCTAAAAGGATATTCAGTAAACAATCGCATAGAAAAACTTGAACAACGTGTAGCTAAAACAGAAGAAAAGATTGACTTTTTTGTGCATTCTTCTTTGCCTCCTGTAGAGGGTATCTTTTATGACGGTCAAATCTTTGACGCTTATCATTTCGTCTCTGACCTTATTCGCAAAGCAACACGATCAATAATACTGATAGACAACTATGTGGATGATACCGTACTGACTTTACTTGACAAACGACAAGCTGGAGTAGCTGCTACCATTTACACTCAAAAGATTGGTCAACAACTGCAGTTGGACATAAACAGGCACAATGCCCAGTATCCTCCTATCAAGGTGGAATTATTCAACAAAGCACACGACCGTTTTCTGCTAATAGACAATGAAGTGTACCATATAGGTGCCTCACTAAAGGACTTGGGAAAGAAGTGGTTTGCCTTTACTCTTCTGAAGGACATCAGGGCTGATGAATTAACTCGGAAGATTCAATAACCCTAAAATAAGCATACGCCATGAGCACTACTTCGTGCATGGGACATGGGCCTCTCTTCTTCTGAGGAGGTAAATATAAATAGTAATCCCGATAAGAACGAATTAGTTCCTATCGGGATTATCTTTCTTTAGTTAGCGCTTGAATAACTATTTTTCTTTGCTATACCCAACTACCATCACATCTTTGTCAGTTGATTCATTCAATTCTGGAGTAGCGATAATCTGCCCACTTTTATCAGCCAGCGCAAAGGTGAAAGGCAGAGAGCGTCGAGTTTTCACGACCTTTCCCTCATGCTTAGCAGGAGTAAATTTCATTAAACTCACTACACGTATAGCTTCTGCCTCTAAATCAGCATTCGTCTGAGCACCATTCCGTCTTACAATTACCACATCACTCACACTCCCGTCTTCGTTTATAACAAATGATGTGACAACACGTCCTGACTTACCTGCATTTAAAGCAGAAACCGGATAACGCGTGCTTCTGGCAATAAAAGCAAACATAGCCTGATCGCCACCAGGATAAACAGCTGGAGTATCCACAATTTCACGAATGTCTTGTGGTGGTGTCTGCTCATTATCAACAGAAAGACTCAAATTTTCTTCCTGATTAGTACTCAGGTTTCCGACAAAATCATTAACTTTGACTGCGGAAATCTCATTTGAGGCGCTTTGCACCTCAGGACGGGCAAAAGCTACCACTGCAATGGCAGCTAACGGCAATACATAGAAGTATTTAGCACGTGCCCACTGGTTTGATTTTTCTTTTTTCATCATAGTGATACGTTTTTTAAGATTACT
>Ga0265298_10006077_pt1 | contig 14986 bp, 14 predicted proteins | sample AusTroGonzalo_MG_3_FD_193486 | JGI IMG/M metagenome (GOLD analysis project Ga0265298, IMG submission 193486) | Bovine rumen microbial communities from tropical cattle in Woodstock, Queensland, Australia - Gonzalo_01 | ecosystem: Host-associated > Mammals > Digestive system > Stomach > Rumen ... | reverse complement strand
ATTGTTTCATTGAATTGATATGCTATTTTAACGTTAAATGCTTAATTGTGGTGCAAAGGTACGAAAAAAAGTGAAGAGTGAAGCGTGAAGCGTGAAGAATTTGCTGCCGCTCTACATTAATTAACGTAATTTCGATTTTCTCACAATAGGGACTCCCTTTTGTGAGGTTTGTCCTAGTTGTCACGTAGATGAGTTGAAGCGATGATCAAGTGTAAAGAAATTTCATAATTATGATATTCTGATTCAGTCTTTTTGTATATATCTGACAATCAATAACTTATGAATGCTTGGATTTAAGACTAAGGAAACTCGGACTTTAGACTGGGGAAAGTTGGACTATAGTTAGGGTAAACTCCCACTTTAATCCGTCTAAACTCCGGGGAAATAGGCTGGTAAGAAAATGTGTAAAGGTATTTGATTGTTACATAAATAGTCCTGCGCCATAAATGAGGACGATGTAACGGAAGATTTTGCCCAATGTGATGGCGATAAAGGTAATGACGATGTTCGACCGCATCAGTCCGAGGGCGATGGTGATGGCGCTGCCGAGCACGGGTAGAAAGGCGAAGAATCCCATCCACGCCCCATGTCCGGCCATGAAACGGTGGGCCTTGTCAAGGTCCTCTTTCTTTACATGGAAATACTTCTCAATCCATTCCATCCGCCCCATGCGCCCCACACAGTAGTTCACGATGCTGCCTAAGACATTGCCAATCGTTCCATAGACCATCAGCATCCACGGGTCGAGCCCTGTAGCCATCAGCGCAATGATTACGGCCTCGCTGGAGAAAGGGAAGAAGCTGCCTGCCAGAAAGGCAGCCAACAGCATGCCCCAGTAGCCGTATTGCGTCAGGAAACTGATGATGAAATCCATAAGTTAAAGGCTGTGAGGACGACAAGGATCACCGTTATGGTGATGAAGATGATGTTGGAGATACGGGAGTTGGTGAGTGCCCAGTAGTGGCCTATCAGCGGGCTGGCGGCGAGGATGAGCATGCGCAAGGCCAGTTCGTTGTGCGGCTGCAAGACCAGGATTGCCAATGAGTAAAGGCCGAGGGTAATGAATCCGTAATAGATCTGCCTGACGCGGATCTTGTCGCGGAAACTGCTATGGACGAAGTGTATGCTGCCGATGACCATCAGTAGGGTGGTGAAGGCCATGATGAGCTGATAGGACAGTGGGACAGAGCTGAAGTCGAAGGGGAACTGGAGTATGTCCTGTACGGCAAACAGGCTGATGATCGCATGGAGATCGCCGTTCTTCTGCCACATCAGCCATCCGCACATGAACCAGTAGGGCGTCGTCAGACCTAACAGCGAGGCGAAGAATGTGCGCCAGGAGAGGGTATAAGCGATGATCTTCATCATGATCCACAGCAAGGGCAGGTAGAAGATGATGGTGGCGTCGAACATGCTGCTGACGCCCAAGAGCAGGAAGGCGTAATAGGCATTCCCTACGGCCGTCGGATCCTGATAACTGTCAAAAAGGAGCATCAGGGCAGCAATGCAGCAAAGCTGTACGAGACCGCCCGTCCATGAGGGAAACAGGAAGACGGCTGTACACGAGAGGAAGATGAAGGCAACAGAGACAGAACGGCTGTAAATACGGATCAGCAGGTTCTTGCTGTTGATCCGCATAACCAGCAGTGCGGACAGAACAAAACAGGCGAACTGCACCCACCATTGTTCCTGGAACAGTCCTGCCAACACCCAAATGGCCGTGCCGTAAAGCATGGCCAAAGGGAGTGTGCGACGGCTCTCAGCGGTCTTGTTCTGAATCCGTTTCTTCACTTTATGCCTTTTTACAGGTCTGCGCCGATGTCGCGACGGAAGTATTTGTCGGTGAACTGGATCTTCTGAGCCTCCTCGAAGGATTTTTGTAAGGCCTCGGCCTTATCCTTGCCATAGGAGGAAACTGCGATCACTCGTCCGCCGGCTGTGACTACCTCTCCGTCTTTCAGGGCTGTACCGCTGTGGAAGACGATAGAACCCTCGACATCGCTGATGCCGCTGATGGGATAGCCTTTCTTGTAAGCCTGTGGGTAACCACCGCTGACGAGCATTACACAGACGGCAGCACGAGGATCGAATTCGATCGTGCGCTTGTCAAGGTCGCCAGCTGCCACACCTTCAAAGAGGTCTACGATGTCACTCTTCAGGCGCAGCATGACGCTCTCCGTCTCTGGATCACCCATACGGCAGTTATATTCAATCACCATCGGCTCGCCCTTGACGTTGATGAGTCCGAAGAAGATAAAGCCTTTATAGTCGATGCTTTCAGCGGCGAGGCCTTCTACCGTAGGACGGATGATGCGGTCCTCAACCTTCTGCATCCACTCCTTTGTGGCGAAGGGAACAGGTGTGACGCTGCCCATACCGCCGGTATTCAGACCTGTATCGTGCTCGCCGATGCGCTTGTAGTCCTTGGCCTCAGGCAGAATCTTGTAGTGCCGGCCGTCTGTGAGGACAAAGACGGAGCACTCGATGCCGCTCAGGAACTCCTCGATGACCACTTGTGAAGATGCGTTGCCGAACATGCCGCCCAGCATCTCTTTCAGTTCTTTCTTGGCCTCGTCGAGGGTGGGGAGGATCAGCACGCCCTTACCAGCGCAAAGGCCGTCGGCCTTCAATACGTAAGGAGCCTCAAGGGTCTCAAGGAACTTCAGTCCTTCCTCCAGATGCTCACCATCGAAGGTCTGGTAACGGGCTGTGGGGATGTTATGACGCTGCATGAAGCCCTTGGCGAAGTCCTTGGAGCCTTCAAGCACGGCGCCGGCCTTAGAAGGACCAATCACAGGCACATCCTTCGTGCGGGGGTCGGCCTTCAGGTTGTCGTAGATGCCCTTGACGAGGGGATCCTCAGGCCCCACGACGACCATGTTCACACCATTGGCCACCACAAAGTCCTTGATGGCATCGAAGTCATCGGCCTTCATGGCCACGTTCTCGCCACAGTTGCTGGTTCCGGCATTGCCTGGGGCGATAAAGAGTTTCTCACACTTGCTGCTCTGAGCGATTTTCCATGCTAAGGCGTGCTCACGTCCGCCGCTGCCTAATAATAATATTTTCATCGTATAATAATCCGTTTAATTCGTGAAATCCGTTGTATAAAATTACTTTAAGTAGTCTTCGAAATATTGGGTGATGCGTTCATGCAAATGGACGCTGGCATGACCGCGCATGTTGTGCTCCTCACCAGGGTAGGCAAAGAAGTCTGGCTGTGTTCCGGCTTTGATGCAGGCATCGAGGAACGAGAGACAATGCTGAGGCACGACGGTGTTGTCGTTGTAGCCTGTGATGATCTGCAGTTTGCCTTTCAAGTCCTTCGCCTTATTGATAAGGCTTGTCTTGTCATAGCCATCGGGATTCGTTTCCGGGGTTCCCATATAGCGTTCACCATACATCACCTCATACCATTTCCAGTCGATGACGGGACCTCCAGCTACACCAACCTTAAACACATCGGGATAGTTGGTCATCAGCGAGATGGTCATAAAACCTCCGAACGACCAGCCATGAACGCCCAGGCGTTCCATATCTACATAAGATAAGGTACGCAAGTATTCCACACCCTTCATCTGGTCCTGCATCTCGATTTGTCCCAGCTGGTGGAAGGTGGCCTGCTCAAAGTCACGGCCCCGGTACTGGCTGCCACGATTGTCGAGGATGAAGACGATGTAGCCATTCTGTGCCATATAGGTCTCCCAACTGCGTGAGGCCCAGTGCCAGGAGGCCTGGACATTGTTGGCGTGAGGTCCGCCATAGACATAGATCACCGTCGGATATTTCTTATCGGGATTGAAGTCAGCGGGTTTCACCATTCTGTAATAGAGGTCGGTCACTCCATCTGCAGCCTTGATGCTGCCGCACTCAAAGATGGGCTGTTGGTAACCTGCCCATGGGTCTTCAGCTTCCAGCAGGTTCGTGTGGCGCGGGGTCTTCTGGTTGATGTCCACCACATCGATGACTCGTGGCCTCGTGGGCGTAGAGAACCTGTCAATCAGGAAGTTACCCGAAGGAGATAATACTGCGTTATGAACACCGTCTACTGTCTCCAGTTGTTTGATCTCTCCCTTCATGCTGACGCTATACAGACGGTGATGCAGGGGATGTTCCTTATTGGCCTTGAAGATGATGGTCTTCTGCTTCTTGTTGAAGCCCAGCAGCTCCATCACCACCCATTCACCTCTGGTAATCTGCTTCAGTTCCTTACCGTCGGCATCAAAGAGATACAGGTGGTTATAGCCGTCTTTCTGACTCTGCATGATGAATTTGGTAGCATCCCAGGGCAGGAACTGGATGGGATGCAAGGGCTCTACGTATTTGTCGCTGGTCTCACGGTAAAGCTCTGCAAGCTTCCCACCTGTCGCAGCATCGTAGGACACCAGCCGACAATCGTTCTGGGCCCTGTTTAACTCGAACATATAGACGATCTTACTGTCTGGACTCCAACTGATATTGGTGAAATATCTGTCGGTGGGATCGCCAGCCTGCAAGTAGACGGTCTTGTCGGTCTGCAGGTCATAGATGCCCACCGTCACCTTGTGGCTTGTCATCCCGGCCATCGGGTATTTGTCGGGCTCATACGTGGCCTCGCGGGGGAAGATGTCCACCTGCGGATAGTCTGTCACCATGCTCTGGTCCATGCGATAGAAAGCCAGGCGGAGGCCATCAGGACTCCAGAACGTGCCTTTCTCGATGCCGAACTCATTACGGTGTACGGACTGTCCATAGACGATTTCCCGCGAACCGTCGGTGGAAAGCTGGTGTTTCTGTCCCTCGACATCCACCACGAAGAGCTGGTGGTCTTCCACATAGGCTGTGGCCTTGGAGGCAGCATTCCAGTCGTTGGCCGTCTGTCCGGAGATACTGTCTTGCCAGACGATCTTCTTCTCTTTGAAATCCACCAGTATGACGGCATGGCGGTTACCGACCTGAACGATGGGCTTGTCGGGATAAGGGAATGTCGCGTTCATCAGGTGGCGTACATAACGCTCGTCATCGCTCTTTGCCCATTCGTTGACCTCTTCAAGGGTGAAGAGGGTCACTTTCTTACCCGTCTTGGCATCGATGGTGTAACATGCCTCCACGTCGGTCTGTATCAGTTGGTCTCCCCACCATGTCAGCCACATGTTCTTGGGCTGCATGTTGTGATAGTTCGTGCCGCCGAAGTTCAGGTCTTCGAGGGTAAAGCGCTTGTCTTGTGCAGACAGGGAGGTGGAGAGAGCTGCCATCATCAGAAAAGCTAGCAAGGACTTAATCTTCATCATCGTCAAACCTCCTATTCTTCTTGTCAAATCCTTTTCCTCTTCCCGGTCTTGGATTCTTATCACTCCTGTCGAAGCGGTCTTTGCGGTCTCTCTTGAATTTCCGGTCGTCACGATCCTTGCGATCCTTTCGGTCTTTCCGGCTATCGCGGTCGTCACGGTCTCTCCGGTCTCTCCGGTCTCTCCGGTCATCGCGTATTTTCCGTTCTCCCAGCTCGTGGTGGTGGAAGGTGAAGCTGCGGATGTCGCCTTCCTCATTCTGTTCAGTTTCTTCAAGGCGCTGTTTGAACTCACGCTCTTTCTTGAAACGGTGTTTCTGGGCCATCTGCCGCTTTTCATCGTCGGTCTTTACGATACCACCATCATGACGGAAATCTTTCAGTTTGCCGTCGAACATCTGGTATCTGCGGAATTCACATTCCAGGCTGCCGTTATAGAGAGGAATCTTGATGCTGGGTTTCAAGCCGATCTGCTCAAAGCACTCTTCGCGGTAGGAGAGAATCCAGGCATCGTTGCCTTTGAACTCATGTTTCAGCCTTTCGCCAATCATCTTATATGTACCCAGAAGGTCGGGTGTAGAGATACGCTCACCATAAGGGGGATTGGTGATCATGATGCTCTTATGGCCGGGCTGGGTGAAGTCCTTGAAATCCTGTTGCTGCACGGTGATGTCGTTAGTCAGACCTGCGGCCTTCACGTTAAGGAGGGCCGTGTTGACGGCTTTGACATCGACGTCGTAGCCGTAAATATGATGCAGAAATTCACGCTCTTGACTCTCGTCGTTATAGATTTCATCGAACAGGTCGGCATCGAAGTCTGGCCATTTCTCAAAAGCATATTCCTTGCGGAACAAACCCGGGGCCATGTTCTTGGCGATGAGGGCTGCTTCGATGAGAATGGTGCCAGAGCCGCACATGGGATCGATAAAATCGGTGTCGCCCTTCCAACCAGAAAGCAGGATCATACCGGCAGCGAGCACCTCATTGAGCGGTGCCTCGACACTCTCCTGGCGATAACCGCGACGGTGCAATGACTCACCACTGGAATCGAGACTCAGGGTGCATTGGTCTTCGGCGATGTGCATGTTCAGACGGAGATCGGGGTTCGCTACAGAGATATTCGGCCGTTTGCCCGTCTTTTCACGGAACTGGTCGACAATGGCATCCTTCACTTTATAAGATACAAACTTCGAGTGTCGGAACTCCTCGGAGAATACCACAGAGTCGACGGCAAAGGTCTTGTCGTCGTCCAGATAGGTGGTCCAGTCAATTTTTTTGATTTCTTCATAAACATCATCCGCGCTTTGTGCCTTGAAATGGCGGATGGGTTTCAGAACTCTGATGGCGGTGTGCAACTGGAAGTTGGCACGGTACATCAATTCCTTGTTACCTGTAAACGATACCATTCGTCTACCGATCTTCACATCATTAGCCCCCAGTTGGGTCAGCTCTTTCGCCAGTACAGGTTCCAGTCCCATAAACGTTTTGGCGATCAATTCGAAATTCTGTTCCATTGATAGTATTTCTTGCATGTCCGCTTATAACGGACAATGTGTGGAATTCTGCCTGCAAAGTTAATATAAGTTGGCCAAAAAAACGTGCTTTCGACTGTTAATCAAATAAAAATCATGGCATTTTGCTAAAATTCATCATGAAATAATGATGTGTTTCAAATTATTTTCGTACTTTTGTGCCCAATATGATGGTTATGACCAGCTTGTTATTATATACTCATCCCGAAAGTATATGGTTGATTGCCCTTCAGTGGGGCTTCGCTATATTATTCCTGGTTTTCCTGTTCGTCTCGTTGTTTGTCCAGCGACGTGTAGGGAAGCGGCTGAAGGCTGAGTTGGAGGAACTCGACAAAATCAGGAAGGGAAATGTCGAGTACGACTTCATTCTCAAAGCCATGAAGATTGCTGTATGGCGATATGATTCGGAGTCACGTTCATTATCCTTTGATAAAGACTATCGTGACGGACATCGTAACTATGTGCCAGGGATCAACGAGAGCTTTAAGGAAACCCTGTCTGTTATCGCTCCGGCAGATGTGGATCATGTGAACAGGGCCTTCGAGGATATCTGTGAGGGAAGGACTGATTTCTATCATCAGGAATATCAAGTACTGGATAAGTCATCTGGTATTAATTATTGGGAAGAAAGCTATGCCACCATTGTAGACCGTGATCCCGAGGGTAAGCCGACAAAGATCGTCGGCACTTCCCAGCGTATAGATGAGCGTAAAGAACTGATGGCCTCACTTGTGGCAGCCAGGAATAAGGCTGAGGAGAGTGACCGTCTGAAGACAGCTTTCCTGGCCAATATGGGTCATGAGATACGTACTCCTCTGAATGCCATTGTCGGTTTTGCTGATTTGCTGCCCATTGTACAGAGTGATGAGGAACGCAGCCAGCTCATTACGGAGATCCAGAACAATAACCAGAAGCTGTTACACATCATCGACGGTCTGGTGAGCATGTCAAAGATTGAGGCTGGTGCGAAGAGCCTGCTGATGGCTCGTGTCAACTTGAACCAGTTGCTCAAGCAGATGGTTGATACCTATCAGCCGACTACCAATGTGCCCATTACGCTCCAGTGTGCTATGGATAAATTGATGATAGAGAGTGACCGTGATAAACTGTACGAGATTATTGACAATCTGATACAGAACGCCGTGAAATTCACTATTGAAGGCAGTATCCGTATCGGCTATGACCTGATAGGCGATAATCATGTGCATATCTGGGTAAGTGATACCGGTAAGGGCATTGCTGTGGCTGATCAGCAGCGTATCTTTGAACGCTTCATCAAACTTGACGAGTATATCCCAGGCACAGGACTCGGACTCTCTGTGGTGAAGTCTCACGTACAGAGCCTGGACGGTAAGATGGGCGTAGAGTCTGAGGTGGGCAAGGGCTCCACTTTCTGGGTAGATCTGCCATTGACATAGTTTTTTTGTTTCCCTTGCAACTTTTTACTTGTCAGGTTCGTCTAACAGGTAAAAAGAACATCAAAATAAGAACTAAAATGAAACAAATGATGAATGCAAAGCGTGTAATGATGGCAAGTGCAGTCGTGCTGGCCATGTCAATGGGAATGATTTCTTGTTCTTCCTGTATCAGTGAATGGAAAACGCAGACCATCCTCTCCGATGGTCCTCAGGTGACGGAGGTCAGAAATTTGGCTGGCTTCGAGGAAATCGAGATCAGCGGCAGTCCCCGTGTCTGTTATACACAGGCTGACAGTTTCTCGGTCTGTGTCAAGGGAACGCAGGAGGCAGTAGATAATATCCTGACCGAAGTGGATGGTAAGACACTGAGTATCCGTAACCGCGGGAAGATTAAACTGGTGAATATCTCATTCGACGACTATAACACTCTGACGGTCTATGTGACATCCCCGGATTTGACCAGTATCCGTCTGAACGGTTCGGGTGACTTTGAAGCCAAGGGACGTGTGGACACCGATAAGATGGACATCGTGCTCCGCGGTTCAGGTGACATCGACATGAAGGATATCATCTGTGACCGTTGTGGAGTGGAACTGATCGGTTCTGGCGACATCTCCCTCGGAAAGCTGGATGCCGTGAAGGCTTCTGCCATGCTCGTCGGTTCAGGTGATGTCACATTAGGGCTGCTGCACGTGAAGGATACGTACCTCTCACTCAAAGGCTCTGGCGATATCAATGCTGACTTCAAAGAAGGCTGTGGTGCCGTCGAATGTGAGTTGCGTGGCTCGGGTGACATCTCCCTGAAAGGTGCAGTTCAGCAGATCAATCAGCACAAGTCTGGTTCGGGTGATATAGACATCGATCGGCTGACTGTGCAAAATAATCGATAAAATATATTAAAATCTTTCGGTTTCTCATAATAAATGATTACTTTTGCCGAATTATTGAGGCAAACCCTTAGGGAAACCGGATGAAATATGCAGTAATAGCCGCGGGCGAAGGCTCTCGGCTGACAAAAGAAGGCAATATGACACCGAAGCCTCTGATAGAGGTAAACGGTGAGAGGCTGGTCGACAGACTGCTGAGAATCTTCGAGGCTCAAGGAGCATCAGAGGTGGCTATCATCTGTAACGAGCAGATGACTGAGGTGAAGCATCATCTCAAGGCCGTACAGCAGACTTACAGACTGCCGCTGAGACTCGTCGTGAAGTCTACACCCAGTTCCATGCATAGCATGTGGGAGCTGAGCCCATGGCTTGACGACGGTCCTTTTGTGTTGACAACCGTCGACACCATCTTCCGTGAGGAAGAGTTTGATGCCTTTGTGCAGACCTTCTCCGGCCTCTTGGAGACAGATGAGGCTGATGGGCTGATGGGTGTCACCGACTACATTGACGACGAGAAGCCGCTCTATGTTTCCACCGATGACGACCTGTGGATTACCGCTTTCCTCGATCAGTGTGACCATCCGCGCTATGTCAGTGGCGGTATCTATGCCCTGACATCCCGTTCACTGACCACACTCCATGACTGTGTGGCGAACGGTGAGCAACGTATGCGGAACTTCCAAAGGGGACTCCTGCGGGATGGGCTTAAACTGAAAGCATGGCCCTTCTCAAAGGTGCTCGATGTCGACCACGTCAGTGATATTCAAAAAGCAGAGGCTTTCTTGCAAGGATGAGGATACTGGCAGTCAGCAGGGCAGAGCGGTTTTCACCAAATTCCGTGGAGAGGGATCAGGCGATCTTTCAGGCGGTTATCGACAGGCTGCAAGCACATGGCGATGAAGTCTGCCTTGTCAGTGAGGAGAGTTTAGATCATCTTTCTGAGTCTTCAGAGTCTTCTGACCTCGTCATCACCATGGCGCGCCAACCTGAGACCCTGATGTGGCTAAAGTCGTTGGGGGGCACCTGCGTCAATTCGCCAGAAGGTATTGAACGCTGTACGAGAAGTCGTCTGCTCAGTGTCATGGAGCACCTGGGTACCCCAGTTCCTCCGCAGGAGGGTTCTGACGGCTACTGGCTGAAACGTGGCGATGCTGCAGCACAGACGGATGCGGATGTGGTCTATGTGTCCGATCGGGACCAACTAAAGACGGCCATCCAGATGATGCGTCAACGGGGTGTCAATGATTATACCGTGAGTGCCCATATGCCAGGGGACTTGGTCAAGTTCTACGGGGTGGGGCAGGGAGGCTTCTTCAGATGGTACTATCCCACGGATGACGGTCATACGAAGTTCGGTGATGAACACCGTAATGGCAAGGCCTGTCATTATCCGTTTCAGGTCGAGGCGTTGCAAGAAGAGGTGCAGCGGTTGGCAGCGGCAGTCGGCGTCAGTGTCTATGGTGGTGATGCCATTATCAGCGCTGACGGATCGTTCTGTCTGATAGACTTCAACGATTGGCCTAGTTTCTCGCGCTGTCGGGAAGAGGCTGCCGATGCGATTGCCTCGTTGGTAATAAACAGTAAAAATGTAAATCAAGAATAAGATTGTGGCAACATTTAAGGAGTTATTGATGGTTTCATTCAAGTCTGAGGACACAGAGGAATGGCTCGACGTGTGGTTCACACGTCCCATTGGTCTTGTCTTTGCTTTGTTATGGAATAAACTCGGCATCCATCCGAATGTCATTACGATTGTGTCGTTCTTCTTTGGAGCGGCAGCTGGCTGGATGTTCCATTATACAGATCTTCTGCATAACCTTTATGGCGTTGTTCTGCTGATGCTCGCCAATTTCTGTGACTCTACCGACGGTCAGATGGCCCGTCTTTCAGGCAAGAAGACACTCTTAGGTCGTGTGCTCGACGGATTCTCCGGCGATGTGTGGTTCTTCTGCATCTATGTGGGCATTGTGGTACGGCTGTGGCCCCAGCAGATTCCCGGCACCTCTATGCATTGGGGTGTCTGGGGCTTCATGTTGGCTGCTGTGGCAGGTTTTCTCTGTCATGCCCCGCAAAGTTCACTGGCCGACTACTATCGTCAGATACATCTTTACTTCCTTCTAGGTAAGGAAGGCAGTGAACTTGATTCTAGTTCTCAGCAGCGTCAGATCTTCGATAATCTGCCCAAATCGAAGTGGTTTGAGCGTCTGTTCCGTTACAATTATGCCAGTTATTGTCAAGGTCAGGAGCATCGCACCCCACGTTTCCAGGCTTTCTTCCGTGAAGTCAAGTCACGTTGGCCAGATGCCTCTGATATGCCTCAGGATCTTCGTGATGCGTTCAGAGCTGGCAGTCTGCCGCTGATGAAATACACCAACATGCTCACGTTCAATGTCCGTGCCATCATTATTTATGTGACGTGTCTGCTGGACTGTCCGTGGGTCTATCTGTTAGTGGAGATTATTCTATTAAATATAATGTACGCGTATATGCATCGCACTCATGAAAAGTTGTGCGATGACTTATATAATACATATTTGAAGGCATGACGGCAGGTTATATCTTTGACTACGGAGGCACTCTCGATACGGGAGGACAGCACTGGGGACAGGTGCTCTGGCATGCTTATGAACGTTATCGGGTGCCTGTTACCGAAACTCAGTTCCGTGAGGCGTATGTCTATGCGGAACGTACGTTGGGACGGAGCCCTATCATCCGTCCGGACTATACCTTTCGTCAGACATTGGAAACAAAGCTCCGCCTGCAACTGGAGTTCTTGGGATTGGAAAAGGAATCATATAAGGAGGCGATATCAGATGACCTTTATGAGCGAACTAAGGCTATGACTGCCCGAAGCCGTGAGGTCTTGTTGCAACTGAAAGAGCAGAATCTGCCCATGGTGCTGGTGAGCAATTTCTACGGCAATATGCCTGTGGTGTTGCATGAGTTCGCATTTGACGGGCTCTTCCTCAAGGTTGTCGAATCGGCTGTCGTTGGTATCCGCAAGCCTGATCCCCGTATCTTCCTCTTAGGTGTGGATGCTCTTGGGCTGAAGCCAGAAGAGGTGACGGTGGTGGGTGATAGTCTGGATAAGGATATCATCCCAGCTCACGAAGCCGGCTGCCAGACAGTCTGGCTCCGAGGCGAGGGTTGGGCACCCGTATCTCACAACGGGGACTGTCCTTATTGTGAGATGATCGACTCGCTCGATGAATTATTGGAAATGATTAAAACGAAATAAAACGACATGAACAAAACAAATGTAAAACCAGCAGAAGGTAAGCTGGGTATTCTGGTAGTCGGCAACGGAGCAGTTGCCACGACATTCATGACTGGAGTGCTGATGACCCGCAAGGGACTGACAAAGCCTGTGGGTTCCATGACACAGTACGATAAGATCCGTGTGGGACGTGGCGCGTCGAAACAGTATCTGAAGTACGCAGATATCGTTCCACTGGCCAGTCTCGACGATATCGTGTTCGGCTGCTGGGATGTCTATCCGCAGAATGCCTATCAGTCTGCTATCTATGCTGAGGTGCTGAAAGAGAAAGATATCGAACCCGTACGTGCCGAGCTCGAACAGATTGTGCCGATGAAGGCGGCCTTTGACCATAACTATGCGAAACGGCTCAGTGGCGATAATGTGAAGTCTTGCACCACCCGTTGGGAGATGGTCGAGGCGTTGCGCGATGATATCCGTCGCTTCCGTGAAGAGAAAGGATGTTGCCGTCTGGTGGTGCTTTGGGCTGCCTCTACAGAGATCTATGTACCTGTTGACAAGAACGTCCATTATCATCTGGCTGATCTCGAAGCTGCCATGAAGGAAGACGATCGTCAACATATCGCTCCCTCGATGTGTTATGCCTATGCAGCGCTCTCAGAGGGTGTGCCTTTCATCATGGGAGCCCCTAATACCACCGTTGATATCCCCGCTATGTGGGAACTGGCAGAGAAGACGCACCAGCCCATCGCCGGCAAAGATTTCAAGACTGGACAGACGCTTGTCAAGTCAGGCTTTGCACCCATCATCGGCACCCGTTGTCTGGGACTCTCGGGTTGGTTCTCCACCAATATCCTCGGCAACCGCGACGGTCTGGTGCTTGATGAGCCGGAGAATTTCCGTACCAAGGAGGTCTCAAAACTCTCTACTTTGGAGACTATCCTCAAACCAGATGTCCAACCCGACCTTTATGGTCATGGCAACGATGAGGATAACCAATATTATCATAAGGTGCGTATCAACTATTACCCGCCGCGTAACGACAACAAGGAGGGTTGGGACAATATCGATATCTTCGGATGGATGGGCTATCCGATGCAGGTTAAGATCAACTTCCTCTGCCGCGACTCCATTCTTGCAGCCCCCTTGTGTCTCGACCTCTGTCTGCTCTCCGATTTGGCAGCTCGTGCCGGACGCTATGGCATCCAGCGCTTCCTCAGTTTCTTCCTCAAGTCGCCGATGTACGACTATACACAGGGCGAGGAGGCCGTCAACAACCTCTACCAGCAGTATACGATGCTGAAGAATGCCATCCGTGAGATGGGTGGTTACGAAGCCGACGAGGAAATCGATTAATCATTGAAGATAGGACATTGATTATATTAGCCGATAATCAGGATATCACCCGGGTTGGCATGATGTACATCTGTGATCATCAGGAGCCGGTTGCTAAGACTTGTCGTGCTGCTGACAAGACGGAACTGATAGAGCGGCTGAAACAGCATGGTGATGCTATCGTAGTGCTTGACTATACGCTCTTCGACATTAATGATATTGAGGAGTTGGAGATCCTGCACGAGCGTTTCCCGTTGGCGAAGTGGATACTCTTCAGTTTCGATCTGTCGTCAGACTTCGTTCGTCGCGCCATCGCCATGTCTTCCCTGTTCAGCGTTTTGCTCAAAGACTCACCGCTCTCGGAAATCCGTGAGTGTCTCCGCTATGCCACCCGCAGCCAACGATATATCTGTCAGCGAATGGCAGAGATTCTGCTGTCACCTGCTCAGGACCATATGGCTGAGGACGCTTGTCTTACCCGTACAGAGATGGAGATTCTGAAGGATATCGCCCTGGGTATGACTACCAGAGAGATTGCCGAGCGACGCTTTTCCAGTTTCCATACTGTCAATACGCATCGGAAGAATATTTTCAGGAAGTTGGGGGTGAACACCGTCCATGAGGCAACGAAGTATGCCCTCAGGGCCGGGCTTGTTGATTCTGCGGAGTATTACATATAAGGGTCAGGCCTCGAGAAACTACGGCACTTTCTCCCAGAATAATCCGTTTATTCCCCCAGAAAAAGCCGTTCTTTCTTCCAGACAGCACCGAGAGTCATGTGGTTAGTTCGGCCTCAATGAAAGAATCCCGCTCAACATCTGTTGGGCGGGATTCTTTGCGGATATCTCTCATTGGGTTATTCAATCACAACCAATGCGTCGTCTTCCATGACACTCTCACCGATCTTCACGCAGATGGCGGTCACCTTACCGTCTTTCTCGGCGGCGAGGTTATTGGCCATCTTCATGGCTTCGAGTACGATCACCGTGTCACCGGCCTTCACCTCATCGCCTTCAGCCACCAGGATGTCAGTGATGACACCAGGCAGGGGGGCGTTGATGGCGTTAGCCTTGTTGACAGCGGCCTTGTCGGCAGCAGGTGCATCGTCGGAAGTAGCAGCTGTGGGGGCTTTCACCACGGGCTTCTTCTTCTCAGGCTCTGCCTGCTTCTCCATCTCGACAGTATATTCTTCACCGTTGACGGTCAGCGTGGCGATGTTATCCGTGATATCACCGACCACAACCTCATACTTATTACCGTTGATTGTATACTTATATTCTTTCATACTCAAAACTCATTTACGGATGTTGTGTGAATGTCTGCGCATAACC
>Ga0265298_10006076_pt1 | contig 14988 bp, 12 predicted proteins | sample AusTroGonzalo_MG_3_FD_193486 | JGI IMG/M metagenome (GOLD analysis project Ga0265298, IMG submission 193486) | Bovine rumen microbial communities from tropical cattle in Woodstock, Queensland, Australia - Gonzalo_01 | ecosystem: Host-associated > Mammals > Digestive system > Stomach > Rumen ... | reverse complement strand
CAGCGGAGCGGTCTGTATTCGAATATTGATTTTCTCGCCTGCATAAGAGTCAGGGAAAGTAGCAAGGAGCGTATTCTCTGTGGTCGTACCGACGCGCAACTCGTACGTCAAGTTCGATTGAGCGAATAAAGGTGAGAGGTGAGAGGTGAGAGGTGAAAGTAAAAAAGCCATCACCAATAACCAATAACCTTTAACCTTTAACCTATAACCATTAGCCTTTACTATCATACCAGCCCTCCTTTCTCTCCTCCTTGGCTGTCGTGCTCGCCGAAGAAAGAGGTCAGACCGATGATGATGAGCAGCACGAGGCTCAGGACCGCTCCGTAGTTGAGCAGGTCGGTTGTTGTGATATAGTCTTGAATGAGACTACCGAACAGTTTGATGTTGTTATGGGTCAGCAGTTCGGCAATCGCGAAAGTAGATACGGTAGGCATGAAGACCATGACGATGCCGCTATAGACGCCGGGCATGGACAGAGGAACGATGATTTTCCAGAAGCAGATCCAGCGGTTCGCCCCGAGGTCCTGTGCCGCTTCGACAAGCGAGTTGTCCATTTTTTGCAGCGTGTTGTAGATAGGGTATATCATGAACGGCAAGTAGTCGTAGCAAAGACCGAAGAGCAGTGCTCCTTCGCCCAACGGCAATCCGCACATATTGAACAGCTCCACCGTTGCGACCGTGCGGAGCAGGAAATTGATCCACATCGGCAGGATAAAGAGCATCGCCATCACTTTGGGCGTTTTGAAATCCTCCTGGGCCATGATATACGCCGCCGGATAGCCGATGAGCAGGCAAATCGCAGTATTGAAAACGGCTATCATCACCGAATAGAGAAAAGTCTGTATCGCCTCGTGGTGGGAGAAAAACTTCGCGAAGTTATGGAGTGTGAAAGTGCCGTTGATGTCCGTGAAGGCATAAACGCCGACGAGGATAAGCGGCAACACCACGAACATCGCCATGAACAGCACGTAGGGCCAAGCCCAAGTGCGGCGCGAAGAGAATATCTGAAGGAGCCTGCTCATTTGTCAATCTTGATCTTATTCTTCGGAATTACGATACCTACGCGGTCACCGTCATCCCATACATCATTCGTGTTGACATAGAGGTCGTGCCCCTCGTCCGTACGGATAGTGAGGTGGTAGTGATTGCCTTTGTAGAGGATGAAATGGACCTCACCGGATAGCGTTCCTTCCTCCTCGTAGTCCTGAAGGTCGATGTCGCGGAACTTAACGCGCACTTGTACTTTCTCGCCGGGTTCGAATCCTTCGAGCGCTTTCTCTTCCACTTCCCATTCGGCATCAAGGAAGCGCACTTTGCCGTTTTTGAGCACTTCTCCTTCGAAGTAATTCCAGATATAGTGCTCTTTTTTCATAATCTGAATATCTTCGGGCCGCACGAGCATGCCCACTTCCGTGCCGGGCAGGTACTCATGGTAGTCCTGGATGAGGAATTCGTATTTATCAGGCGTAAGCACACGCATCTCGTAGTGTACGCCTTTGAAGATACAGGACTGCACTTCGCCGTACCATTTGGTGAACTTGCCCTTCGGCACGCGGTCTTCGGCATCATCCTCTTCGTTGGCCACTACTTTGCCTCGTTTCTCATCTTCTTTGCGCCAAACATAGATGTCTTCCGGCCGAATGACCACATCGACAGGGTTGTTCTCGCCGAAGCCGGTATCGATACAATCGAACTCCTGTCCGCAGAACTCAACGCGCTTGTCACGGATCATGGTTCCGGAGAGGATATTGCTTTCGCCGATGAAATCGGCCACGAAGCAATTCTGCGGCTCGTTATAGATGTCGGTGGGAGTACCTATCTGCTGGATACGCCCTTCGTTCATCACTACCACGCGGTCGGAGAGGGTAAGCGCCTCTTCCTGGTCGTGGGTGACATAGATAAAAGTGATGCCGAGTTTCTCGTGCAGCTCTTTCAGTTCAATCTGCATGTCGTGCCGCATCTTGAGGTCAAGCGCCGAGAGGGGTTCGTCCAGTAAGAGCACTTCGGGCTTGTTGACAATCGCGCGTGCAATCGCCACACGTTGCTGCTGTCCGCCGGAGAGGGTGTCCACTTCACGCTCTTCGTAGCCCGTGAGGTTCGCCATCTTGAGTGCCTGGCGCACTTTCTTTTTGATAGTCTCAGGGTCTTCTTTCTTGAGCTTGAGACCGAAGGCAACGTTGTTAAACACATTCAGGTGCGGGAAGAGTGCGTATTTCTGGAACACGGTGTTCACGGGACGTTGGTAAGGCGGCGTCTTGGTGACATCTTCTCCTTTCAGCAGAATATCTCCCGAAGAAGCAACCTGAAAACCGGCTATACAACGCAGCAGCGTAGTCTTGCCGCAGCCCGAAGGGCCTAAGATAGTAACGAACTCGCCTTTCTTAACCTGAAGGCTCACATCGTTCAAAGCGAACTTGCCGTCCTCGAATTGCTTCGAGACGTGGTTCACCTCAATGATAAACTCGGATTTTGCCATTTACTCATTTAAATATTACTCGCGCATAGGTCACGCGCAGGTACGTATTACGCAATTTGGGCACAAAGGTACTGCTTTTTTTTGGAATGTGCAAGAAAAAATCAATTTTTTCACAGAATTAGGCGTTTATGGGCAGTGAAAGCAGAAAAAATCGCTCCAAGAGCTTTTTTTCTTGCATATGTGCAAAAAAAAGTGTAATTTTGCAGCGCAAAATCTGTGCGAAACACCAAAAAATTATGATACAATGAAAAAAGGAACTAAAATCACATTGATTGTACTGGGAGTCATTTTGGGCCTCGGTATAGTAGCGTTCGTCAGTTCGGACGTGTTGTTGTCCCGTTTGGTTAAAAAAGAAGTAGACAAATCGCTGGCAGCGTTGCCGTTCGGGGAAGCGTCCGTTGGCAGTATCCATCTGCGTCTGTTTAGCGGCACGGCGCAAGTCAATGACATCGCGTTCGCTTATTCTCCATCGTTGGAGATCAAGGTGGAGCGCATTGATGTAGGGCGTATCTTCTATTCCGCTTTGATGCGGCGCCAAGTCCAAATAACCGACATCCGAATCGTCGAACCGCAGGCAGTTATTGCCTTTGACAGCAAGCACCCAGAGTCGTTCTTGCCGAAGATGGAGCCGGATACGAATGCGTTGGGCAAGATAGCCGAGTTTATCGATTTGGCGGAATTGCATAAGCTCAAGATTGACCGCGCTTCGCTGAAGTTCAAAGATGTAGCCACAGGTCTGGATCTGGCGGTGGACAGCGTAACGCTCCGCGTGTATGATCTGGCGTTCAATGTGCAGGATACCACGTTCTCATATAACGACTCGGTGTATAAACTCGAAGTAGCGTCCTTCCGTTGCCTGATACCGGACGAACCGATGCGCATGGAGATCCACGACGTGGCACATAGTGATGCAGGCGAGTTGACGGTAGGCTACACGCGTATTGCGCATGCGATCGACAAGCGTAAACTGGGTCCGCTAAAGAAAGAGCCGGTGACATGGATCGACATGCAAATCGAGTCGGTTCGCACCAATCCGATGAACCTCATCCGTAAGGCGCTGGCGCAAGACCTGTCGATGGACGAACTGGCGGTGAGCGTGAAGCAGATGGACGTATTCCGTGACACACGCTTCCAACCGAAGAAACCCTACGATATGCCCCAGAAGATTCTGATGCAGATCCCGATGACGTTTGCTATCAATCATATCGATGCAGCGATTAACAAGATCAACGTCGAACTGATGAGCACGGAGACCAACGTCGGCAAACTGCAACTGTCCGGCGTCAAAGCGGAGGTCGAGCATATGAGCAACAAGCGCGGCAGCACGATGTATGTTCACGGCGGTTGTCCGGTGGATAAAGGCAACGCGAAAGCAGAGATGCGCATGACGATGAATAAAGCCGGCGATTGGAGTGTTAAGTTGGACGCCAAGGATGTCAATACCGGATTCATGAACTCGTTCATTCGTCCGCTGGTGGGTATCACGAGCGATTGTATGATAGACGAACTGAAGGCGGATTACAATGGCAACAGCGTTGATGCGAACGGTACGTTCTGCATGCTGTACCACGGGTTGAAAGTGCAAGTTCATAAAGATGACGATATCCCGTACAAGATCGTGACGAAGAATGCCGGAGCAATCAATTCGGCGGCCAATACGCTGATACCGAAGTCCAACCCGTCGTCGGTGGATGTTCGTCCGCGCGAGTATGAGGTAACGTGGAAGCGCGACGAATGGCAGCCGTTCCCGCTGTATCTGTTCGGACCGTGTATCGATGGCGTGAAGAAGACGATGCTGCCCGGGCTGTATGTACATAAACAAGTAAAGAATAAGACAAAAAAGAAATAATATGATTTACCGTTTTACTTTTTCGTGCGAGGAAGGCGATCCGGCTTTCCGCCGCGTGTTTGAAGCAGATGCGGATGCTACGTTTCTGCAGTTGCACGAAGCTATTCTGAAGAGTGTAGGCTATCCGGATGACCAGATGACGTCGTTCTTCTTGTGCAACGATGAATGGGAGAAAGGCCAGGAGGTGACGCTGGTTGAGATGGACAAGAACTTCGAGTACGACAACATGGTGATGAACGAGACGCGACTGAGTGACCTTATTGAGGAGCAGGGACAACGTCTGATCTATATCTTCGATCCTATGTTTGAGCGCTATTTCTTTGGTTCGCTCAAGGAGATCAAGCCGGGTTCGATGAATGGTGTGGAGTGCGTGGAGAGCAAAGGCAAAGCTCCGAAGCAGCTCAAGAGCGAAGATCCGTTGGCGGGCATAGGAGGCAAAGGCGGCGACGATGATTTCCTGTTTGACGACGAGTTCAAGGATGAGTATGACTTGGGAGACATCGACATGGAGGGCTTCCAAGACCTGTCGTTTGACGATGGAACGATGTTTTGACAAAGTCATTAGTATTGATATTAGGTCCTACGGGTGTAGGTAAGACGGAATTGTCATTGCGAGTTGCGGAGCGGTACGGCTGCCCGATCGTTAATTGCGACAGCCGTCAGGTGTTCCGCGGTATCCCGATAGGCACTGCGGCGCCGACACAAGCCGAACAAGCGCGAGTGAAGCATTATTTCGTAGCCACGCGGGAATTGGAAGAGGATTATAATGCCGGTCAGTTTGAACGGGACGCTCTGGCGTTACTGAACGAACTGTTCCGCGAGCACGATGTGGTCGTCATGACCGGCGGATCGATGCTATACGCGGATGCCGTATGCAACGGATTGGATGACTTGCCTGCCGTGCCTTCCTCTATACGCGCGGACGTACAACGCGAGTATGATGAAAAAGGCCTGGCGTGGCTCCAAAGCGAAGTGCAGCGGTTGGATCCGGACTATTGGGAAGTGGTGGACCGAAACAACCCGGCACGGCTGGCACATTGCGTGGAGCTGAGTAGGACGACCGGCAAACCCTATTCGTCCTTGTTGAACCGGAAGACATCCTCCGAGCGGCCGTTCCGCATTATCAAGGTGGGATTGGAGCGTCCTCGTGCCGAACTGTACGACCGCATCAACCGCCGCGTAGAGCAGATGATAGCCGACGGGCTGGTGGAAGAAGCCCGAACTGTCTATCCGAAGCGGGCGCTGAACAGTTTGCAGACGGTAGGATACAAGGAACTGTTTGCTTATTTCGATGGCGCGTACGACCTCAACCGTGCCATTGAACTGATACAGCAGAACACACGCCATTATGCCAAACGGCAGTTGACATGGTTTAGGCGTGACGAAGATATACATTGGTTAAATGCCAAAGATGAATATGCGAAAAATTGCGATATTATTGATGATTGGCTGCATAGCAGCAGCTTGTAAGAAAGCGGAAATCAAGTTCACCTATTCACCGACCGAACCGCGTGCCGGTGAGTCCGTCAAGTTCTCTAACTTGTCTTCCTCCGGCGAGGAGTGGGAGTGGACGTTTGGTGATGGTTCGACCTCGTCCATCAAATCCCCGACGTACACCTATAAGAAACCCGGTACGTATCGCGTGGTACTGAAGGTGGATAAGAAAAACTCACTGACCGCTACGCAGGAGATCACGGTCTATGACACGATCCCTACGTTTGTAGCCAGCGACAGCGTTTTCTATATCTACGACGATTATACGTTCACCGCGAATGTGTATAATCCGTACAATTATGACGTGTCGTACGAATGGCATTTTCCGTTGGAATCGGAGTATGTGGTGTGTACGGACGAAGACATGAACGGCAGTTCGCTGCATTGCTATTTCACGAAAGCGATGGAGGAAGCACTGATAGAGTTAACCATAGTGATGATGGGCGACACGACAGAGGTTCACCATACCTTCTGCGTGCAGGATATGGCTACCAACTCGATCTATATGCGCACAGGAGAAGGGGATTACCGTCAGCGTATCTTCGACAAGCGCGCTGCGCCTGCTCAGTTATTGGCCGCAGCGGATCCGCTGCTGGACAACGAGCAGGACACGATGCAGACCTATAACGGCCATACGTTTACCTTGAGCGAGTTCAAAGCGTTCATTCCCGGAATACAGGGATTCCATATCGCGAGCCGGAAGATCTATTATCGTGCGGACGGCTTGTGGGTAGCCAATATAGATGGAACGAACCAAGTGCAGATTGACAGTCTGGACTGTCCTGCTATGACTTTGGATTTATTTGACAGCCGTATCTGTTGGGCGAATGAAAACGGGGTATGGTTGATGCCGTTTGTGGGCTCGGACAACAATAAGTTTGTAACCGAACCTTCGCAGCTGAACACGCTGACCGGCGTAACCAAAATAGCCTCTGACAACGAAGCGAAATAACAGTTTTTATGCAACCAGATTATATTTTTGAAACCAGTTGGGAAGTTTGCAACCGCGTTGGCGGTATCTATGCCGTATTGAGTACGCGTGCCGCATCGATGCAGGCAGAACACCCGGACCAGGTCTTTTTCTTCGGTCCCGATTTCGGGGATCACAGTGATATCTATTTTAAGGAGGATAAAAAACTCCTTAAAAATTGGTTATTGGATATGGGTAATTTGTCATTGGATATCCCGGTTCGTGTAGGACGCTGGATGGTTCCGGGCGAACCGATTGCTATCCTGTTGAAGTTCGATGCGTTGTGGGATCAGAAAGATGCCATCTATGCGTGGGCATGGGACAAGTTCCAAGTGCAGAGTCACGCGGCATACGGAGATTATGACGAGTCCTGCTTGTTCGGCTATGCCGCCGGCATGGTGATGGAGAGTCTGTATAAATGGCTAAAAGCCAAAAGCCAAAAGCCAAAAGCCAATTTCTGCATGCATGCAAACGAATGGCAGACGGCGTTCTCTATCTTCTACCTGCAGGACCACTGTCCACAAATCGCAACGCTGTTCACAACCCATGCGACCGGTATTGGCCGCTCGATTGCCGGTAACGGAAAACCGCTATACGACTATTTCGAGAAATACAACGGCGACCAGATGGCGTATGAACTGAACATGGTCTCCAAGCATTCGGTAGAGAAACAAGCGGCGCATTGGGCAGATTGCTTCACGACGGTAAGTGATATCACGGCGCGCGAATGCAAGCAGCTGCTCGACAAACCGGTCGATATAGTGACGCCGAACGGGTTCGAGCCTACCTACGTGCCCAAAGGCAAAGCGTTTGATGACAAACGTGCGGAGGCACGTGAAGCCTTGCGTGAAGTAGCCGGCAGGCTACTCGGCGGAGTAGTACCCAAGAATGCCCTGCTCGTATGTATCTCCGGCCGGCAGGAATGGAAGAACAAAGGCATCGACATCTTTGCTTCGGCTTTGGATAAGTTGGCGCAGAAAATCTACCATAGCGACCAGCCGGAACGTGAGGTGATCGCGTTCGTCATGGTTCCTTATCTGGATCGTGCCCCTTCGCGTAAAGGCAAAGTGAGTGCTGTCTTCGTGCCGTATTACCTCAATGGCCACGATCCGCTGTTCGGCAAGACCTATTATGACCTGCTGATCGGCATGGACGTGACGGTTTTTCCGAGCTATTATGAGCCTTGGGGCTATACGCCGCTGGAGTCCTGTGCATTCCATGTGCCCACGATCACTACATCCCTTACCGGATTTGGCGTTTGGGCTGCCAAGCAAAATATACCCTCAGGAGTGGTCGTAGTGGAACGTAATGACTCGAACTTTAACGTGGTGACCGAAGAGGTCGCAGATGCATTGTTGCGCTATGACCGTTTGACCGGAGAAGAGAAAGAAAGCGTCCGCAAGGCTGCGGCTGCAATCGCCAAGAAAGCTGAATGGAAACAGTTCTTCAAGTACTACCGTAAGGCATACGATATAGCGCTGAAGAAAAGAGATAATAGAATAAACGAACTACAAAACCCGCGATTATTATGAAAAAAATCATTGTTGTGATAGCGTTGATCCTTTCACCTCTCACCTTTCACCTTTCATCGTTACAGGCTTGTACCAATTTCCTGGTAGGCAAAGACGCATCGGTAGATGGCAGTACGATGATCTCCTATGCAGCCGACTCCTATGGTATGTTCGGTTTCCTGCATTTTGCACCAGCAGCTGATTGGCTGGAAGGGTCGATGCGCGAGGTCAAGGATTGGGACACGGGTCGTCCGCAAGGGTCTATTCCCCAAATAGCGCATACCTATTCGGTAGTAGGAAACATGAACGAACACCAGGTTGCAATCGGTGAGACGACTTGGGGTGGACGTGAAGAGTTATGGGACACCATCGGCGTGGACTACGGAAGCCTGATCTATATTGCGCTGGAGCGCAGCAAGACTGCCCGCGAAGCAATCGAGTGGTTTATTACGCTGGTGAACGAATACGGCTATGCTTCCGAAGGCGAGTCCTTCTCGTTTGGCGACCCCAACGAGGTATGGATCATGGATCTGATCGGTAAAGGTCCGGGCAAGAAAGGCGCTAACTGGGTAGCGGTTCGTATTCCGGACAATGCCATCAGCGCGCATGCCAATCAAGCCCGTATCACTACGCTGCCGCAAGGCAAAGCCAAACTGACCAAAGAGCAGAAGCTTCTTCAGAAAAAACTGAACTGCGTATGCCATGGCGATTGGATGTGGGATAAAGACCTGATTGCTTTCGCTCGCGAGAAAGGCTATTTCTCCGGAGAAGACAAAGATTTCAGTTTCCAGGCTGCGTATAACCCGTTTGATTTCAGCGGTCTCTATGCCTGCGAGGCACGTGTATGGTCGTTCTTCAACCATTTCTCGGATGACATGAACCGCTACTTCGACTATGCTACGGGCAAGACCTTCCGCGAGACAAAAGGCAAGGATGCCGGGGAGCATATGCCGCTATGGATCATACCGAATAAGAAAGTGTCCGTGCAGGATTTGAAGGAGTGCATGCGCGACGAGTACAAAGGTACTCCGCTGGATATCACGCAAGGTACAGATGCCGGTCCGTGGAACAGCAAACTGCGTTTCGGTGGGCTGGGCTTCAAATTACCAATGACCAATGACCAATCACAAATGACGGACACCGTCCAGTTCTGGTACGAGCGTCCGATAGCAACGCAACAGACCGCATGGTCGTTCATCGCACAGATGCGTTCGTTTGCGGATCCTAAAGTAGGCGGTATCTTCTGGTTTGGCGTAGATGACGCTGCGTGCAGTTGCTATACGCCGATGTACTGCCGCATTAACCATGTGCCCGAATGCTTTGAAGAGGGGAATGGGGACAGTTATACCTTCTCGCCGACGAGTGCATGGTGGACATTCAACTTGGTAGCCAACTGGGCCTATACCAAATACAGCCGTATGTATCCGCATATCCGTGAATTGCAACAGGCATGGGACGACAAATTCAACGTGCAGGTTGCCGGCGTGGACGCTGAGGCGGCTGCTTTGAGCGATGAAGACGCACGCGCGTTCCTTACCAATTACTCCTGCGCGCAGGCGGAGAACCTCGTGGCCGATTGGCAGCGACTCTATATATACCTCATCACCAAGTTCATTGACGGCCAGGAGCGTAAAGAAGAGAATGGACAATTCAAGCGCAACCCATACGGCAACAGCTGCGGACCGAACCGCCTCGCGATGCCGGAAGAGTTCCTACGCAAAGTAGCACCGGAGATTACACACGAATAAAAAGAAATGGTCCTTGAACGAGGACCATTTTTTATTTCTCTTTTAGAACCGGTAGCAGAAGCTTACAAACCAGCCCCATTCGGACATATATTGTCCGCTGGTCTGCGGATGTTTGACAAGGTTGTTCAACCCGAAGTCATAACCGGCTTTCAGGCGGTATCGATCCCATTCCAAACCACCTCCGAGACCCCATTGGATATTGGCGCGAACCAGCTCATCGCTCATTCGGTCATACGGAGCAGTCGGTATGCCTTGGCCATCCAGCCAAGTCTTGACGCCGTCGCTCAGATGCGCTTGGAGATAATCATTCTGCGCTATGCCGATATGCAACTGCGGACCGGTGAAGAAGAAGAGATTAAGCTGCTTCCACAGCGGAACAGTATAATACACGCGCACAGGCACGGTCAGGTTATGCGCCAAAATCCGGTGCGTGATATATTCCGTTTGTACGGAAGGTGCGTCCATCGAACGCCAGTGCTGTTCATTACGGCCGTACTGGAGAGAGTACAATACGCCGGTCTCCAGACCGAAACGAAGCGGCAGACAGAAGGTGAAGGTAGCGCCTAAGCGCACGCCATGCAGATACACCTCAGGGAATGTCAGATCATGTGTACGTTGCCAATCCTGCGCGTAGCCCGCCTCCACACGGTATTCCATTTGGAAATGATATCTCTCTTCCTTCGCCTGCTTGCGCGTGGGGTCAAAGAAACTGTTATCCGCAATCTGGTACCCCGGTTTATTGGTGTCATCTGCCCACAACGCAACGGCGCTGAGGCTCAATAAAAGCACTATTATTCCGAATCTTTTCATAAATCGGCTGCAAAATTACAAAAATATTTTGACATGTGCAAAAAAAGTTGTAACTTTGCACAGATTTTGTGCGAAATATTTTAATAATCGATAAAACATAAAGGACAAAATGGCAAAAGTATTTGACATCTTCGCGGAGATATGCAAAGTTCCGCGTCCCAGCAAACACGAAGAGAAAATCAGTCAATGGCTCTGTGATTTTGCGGCTGCGCATCACATCGAGTACGTTTCGGATGAAGCGATGAACGTCATTATGCGCGTACCGGCTACGCCTGGTTATGAAGACCATGAAGGCGTTATCCTTCAGGCGCATATGGATATGGTAGCAGAGAAAGACGGTAATGTGCAGCATGATTTCCTGACCGATCCCATCGAGACTTATGTGGACGGCGAATGGCTCAAAGCCCAAGGAACGACCCTCGGAGCAGACAACGGTATCGGTATCAGTATGGCCTTGGCGGCTATCACAGACGAAGAATTGGAGCACCCGGCTATCGAGTGCCTATTCACGGTGGACGAAGAGACCGGTCTGACCGGCGCTATGAAACTGCAGGACGGCATGCTGAAAGCCAAACGACTCATTAACCTGGACTCCGAGGATGACGGCCAGATCTTCATCGGCTGTGCCGGCGGCATCGACACCCTCGCCAAAATGCACTATGAGCCGGTACTTGAGAAAATGGTAAATGAGAAAATGAATAAATTGGCAATCCGCTTATCGGTAAGCGGACTGCTCGGCGGTCACTCCGGTGACGACATCAATAAAGGTCGTGCAAATGCGAACCAACTGATCGTGTGGTTTCTCGCGCGTATCTGGCCGCAGACCGAAATCCAATTGGCGTCTATCCAAGGCGGAAACCTCCGCAATGCGATTGCCCGCGAAGCAGAAGCCGTGCTCGCTATCCCCATGGCCTACAAAGAGCAGATACGTATCGAATGGAACCATTTCGTAGCCCAAATGGAAGGCGTGTTCGGCGAAGTAGAGAAAGACATGCACCTCGAACTCGAGACCTGCGATATGCCGGATACTTTCATTCCTGCCGACAAAGCCTATCGCCTCGTCATGGCCCTTTGCGAGTGCCCGCACGGCATGATCGCGATGAGCAAGGACATGCCCGGACTCGTCGAAACCTCCACCAACCTCGCCTCCATTAAAATGAAAGAAGGTTATATAGAGGTAAATACTTCTCAAAGATCTTCTATTGAAGCAAGTAAGCATCACCTCAAATGGGCGGTAGAGCAAGCCCTCTCTTTGGCCTGCGATGAGGTGACGCATGGCGACGGTTATCCCGGTTGGGCACCGAATCCGAACTCACCGCTGCTCGAAGTGGTGAAAGAATCCTATCGAACATTGTTCAAGGATGAACCGAAAGTGCTGGCGATTCATGCCGGTCTGGAGTGCGGTTTGTTCCTTGAGAAATACCCGTACCTCGACATGGTATCCATCGGCCCGCAGATGTATGGCGTCCATTCGCCGCAGGAGCGTCTGTCCATCCCGAGTACCGAACGGTGCTACCGTTGGCTCTGCCATATTTTAAAGTCTCTCCATTAATATGGGGAGCGCGAAAAATCCCTATAAATAGGTATTGCCTACCTCACAAAAAAGCAGTAATTTTGCAGCGTGATTCGAATAGCGGTCATAGGACTGGCGCAAAGCGGCAAGAGTTCGCTCACTGCCGCTTTGCAACAATTAGCCAATAGCCAAGAGCCAACAGCTAATAGCCCCATACAATTCGTTGAGGTCCATCATCCCGACGAGTTGCACGGGCATGCGTATGACGTGGTGCTGCAAGTGGTGGACTCCACTCGTCTGGAGGAGTCGTTGATGCTCACGCCGCATATCATCGATGAGCATCAGAAGATCGTGCTGGCCATCGGCCGGTATGACTTATTGCTCAAAACGGACCACTCGCTCGATATCCCCAAACTGGAGCAACTGATCGGTGTGCCGACCTGCCGCCTGTCCGTGCGGCTCAACTACGGTTTAGAGGAGTGTTTGGCAATCATTGAGCGCACAATCCGCAAGCCGGCATCAACTGCGCACCCGATCTATCACCTCCGCGACCAGGGCGACGAAGACACCTATCGCGCGTACGTACACGGTATATTAACGGAGACGCTCACGCACGCGCGTGACGATAAACACCAGACGCGCCTCGAGCGTATCGATAAAGTGCTGACCAACCCTTGGCTCGGATTCCCGATCATGATGGCCATCCTCTATTTCGTGTTCTGGTGTACGTTCACCTTGGGAGCCTACCCGCAGGAATGGATTGAAAGTGGTGTCCAACTGCTGGGCGAATGGGCGAGAGGACTCATGGACCCGAGTTGGTGGTCCTCGCTTCTCATCGATGGTGTTTTAGCAGGAGTAGGAGCGGTGCTCGCTTTCTTGCCGAACATCATCATCCTCTTCTTCTTCATCTCCCTTATGGAGGACTCGGGTTACATGGCTCGTGAGGCGTATATCATGGATACGATCATGCACCGTGTCGGACTGCACGGCCGCAGTTTCGTACCGATGCTGATGGGTTTCGGTTGCAACGTACCGGCGATTATGGCGGCGCGCGATATCCAAAATCCCAAGGACCGCGTACTGACGATGCTCATGGTGCCGTTCATGTCCTGCTCGGCACGACTGCCGGTATATATGCTGTTCGTCGATACGTTCTTTGAACGCCACAAGGCGCTGGTCATGATCTCGCTCTACGCGATAGGCATCAGCCTCTCCGTGCTCTTCGCCATCATCATGAAGCGCACCAAATGGTTCCGACAAGACAACGACGATACGGTCAACGAGTTGCCGGAGTTCCGTATTCCCAAAGCCCGAAACACCGCGGCGCATATATGGGAGCGTGTGGCGGATTATCTGCAGAAGATCTGTACGGTCATCCTATGGGCATCGGTCATCATCTGGGCACTCGAGTATTTCCCGACCCAGGACCTCAACGACCTCGAACACTCCTACCTCGCGTCTATCGGCCAGTTCGTCTCGCCGCTCATGGAACCGTTGGGCTTCGATTGGAAAATGTCCGTATGCCTCATCACCGGTCTGCCGGCTAAGGAGGCCATCGTCTCAACGCTCGCTATCCTCTATGGCGGAGACATCTCTGCCGCCGGTTTCACGCCGCTGACTGCGTTCAGCTTTATGCTCTTTGTGCTGCTGTACTTCCCCTGCGTAGCGACGATCGCAACTTTGCACCGCGAAGCCGGCAAACAGTGGGCTTGGTTCACCGTCTTCCATTCGCTCTTCCTCGCGTGGTTTATATCATTTATTGTTTATCAAATAGGAATGTTATTATGAGAAAATATCTGCTAATAGCATTATTGCTCCTTTCGCCTTTAACCATTAGCCTCTCGCCTATGTTTGCCGCCAAAGCGGACAAACAAACAGTCGTCCTCTCCTGCGACCTGCATTGTCAGGGTTGCTGCGATAAGATCATGAAGAATATCGCCTTTGAGAAAGGCGTCAAGGATATCGTCTGTGATCTCAAGACCAAAACGGTCACCCTCACCTACGATGCCAACAAAACCGATGTGCCTACGCTGCTCAAAGCCTTTGAGAAAATCGGCAAGCCCGCTACGGTGAAAGAACAACCCACCAAAAAAGACGCCCGTTAGGACGTCTTTTTTTTAGCTAACAGCTAACAGCTAATAGCCATTAACGAAGCTCAGCCAAGTACTTGATCGTACGAACCATCTGGCTGGTGTAGCTGTTCTCGTTGTCGTACCAGCTAACAACCTGTACTTGGAAGGTGTCGTCGTCGATCTTAGCAACCATGGTCTGGGTAGCATCGAAGAGCGAACCGAAACGCATACCGATTACATCGCTCGATACGATCTCATCCTCGGTGTAACCGAAGGACTCGGTCTGAGCAGCCTTCATAGCAGCGTTGATACCCTCTTTGGTGATGTCTTTACCCTTAACAACTGCAACCAGGATAGTTGTCGATCCGGTCGGAGTCGGAACGCGCTGTGCGCTACCGATCAACTTACCGTTCAGCTCAGGAATTACCAAACCGATAGCCTTAGCAGCACCGGTGCTGTTCGGAACGATGTTCTGTGCACCTGCACGGCTACGACGGAGGTCACCCTTACGTTGCGGACCGTCGAGAATCATCTGGTCGCCCGTG
>Ga0265298_10006075_pt1 | contig 14992 bp, 13 predicted proteins | sample AusTroGonzalo_MG_3_FD_193486 | JGI IMG/M metagenome (GOLD analysis project Ga0265298, IMG submission 193486) | Bovine rumen microbial communities from tropical cattle in Woodstock, Queensland, Australia - Gonzalo_01 | ecosystem: Host-associated > Mammals > Digestive system > Stomach > Rumen ... | reverse complement strand
GGGATTCGGACGGTTGGGATAGGCCTGATAGCCCAAGCCGTAGCAGAGACGGTAGAAGTCGTCAGCCTGATAGGCAATGTTCGAGCAGAGGGTGTCGCCCGACGGGTAGTTGAACACCACGATGTCGTTGAGTTCCACCTTGCCAAAGCCCTTTACGCGGCGGTAGTCCCAGTGGGGCCACTCAATGTAGCTCTTGCACTCGATGACGGGCAGCGTGTGCTGCGTGAGCGGCATGGTGAGCGGTGTCTCAGGAATACGGGGTCCGTAGCTGACCTTGCTGACAAAGAGGTAGTCGCCCGTGAGCAGGCTCTTCTCCAGCGACGAAGAGGGGATGACATAGTTCTGGAAGAAGAACAGGTTGATGAAATAGACGGCCACAAGGGCGAACACCAACGCATCGACCCACGACATGATGAAGCGTACGGGACCTTCCTTCTCGCGCCACCACTGCCACTTGATTTTCTTCGTGATATAAACGTCGAAGATGAACGGCACGACGAGCAGTCCCCACCATGACTTCACCCAGTACAGGAACAGCAGATAAAGCACGAGGACAGCGATGAACTTTGCCCACTGCTTCTTCATATTCACTTGTTGTTTCTCTCTTCTTTCCATAACTTAGAATTTAAACATGTCACTAATGGTCAGCAGACCCTGATGCTTGGCCGTGTATTCGGCAGCCAGTACAGCGCCGAGGGCAAAGCCCTTACGGCTGTGGGCATCGTGGCTGATGGTGATGATGTCGGCATCGGAGTCGTAGCGTACGGTATGGATGCCTGGCACCTCGCCACGGCGGATATGATCGACGCGCAGATACTTCTTATCGGTGGTATCCTCCTTCCAGGCCTCCTTGCGGTCGATGGCCTCCACAATCTCCTCGGCCAGCGTGATGGCTGTGCCTGAGGGGTGGTCGAGCTTGTGAACGTGGTGTGTCTCCTCCATCTCCACGTCGTACTGCGGAAACTCGTTCATGATCTTAGCCAGGTAACGGTTGACGGCCGAGAAGATGGCCACGCCGATGCTGAAGTTCGAAGCCCAGAAGAGGGTCTTTCCGTCAGCACATGCCTGACGCACGTCGTCGCCGTGCTCCTTCATCCAGCCCGTGGAGCCGCTGACTACCTTCACGCCCTTGGCCCATGCCTTGAGGTAGTTGCCATAGGCAGCCTGCGGAGCCGTGAACTCAATGGCAACATCGGCCGAGGCAAACTCCGGCGACTCGAAGTCCTGCTGGTTGTCAATGTCTATAATACTCACGATTTCATGGCCACGGTCGCGGGCAATCTGCTCAATCATCTTGCCCATCTTGCCATAGCCGATTAATGCTATCTTCATGTCTTATATGTTTTTATGCGGTGCAAAGGTAGTGCAAACCGAGAGAAATGCAAAATAATTTACAAATTATTATCATTTCCGAGGTGCAGCCTTCCTAAGAGACGTCGTCTCAAAGGTAAGAAAAAAGTTGATTTACCTTTTTACCTTTCTCAAAACCAGTGCATCAGCGTTCTGAGGTATGCCGTCAGCTCGCCTGCCATCTTCTGGTGCTGCCAGAGGGAAGGATGCCAGTCAGCACCATAGTAGAGGTCACCTGTATGGGGCGTGAAGTCGAAGCGATACACCTCGTTGTCGCCGTTCTTGTGCGCATCCTCCATGATTTCGTTGAGCACCTTCTTGGCAATCTCCAGTTCCTTGCCGTTCATCATAGAACCAGTGAGCAGCACTATCTTTGCCTTGGGGTTATGGCCGCGCACCTGACTGACAAACCGATAGAAAGCCTGCTGGAACAGCTTGACGTCGTAGTTGTTGGTGGAGAGGTCGTTGGTGCCGAGATTGATGCACACCACCTGCGGCTGATAGCGCTGGAAGTCCCAACGCTCCGAACGGTCGTACAGGTTGGTATATTCGTACTCGGTGGTCATCACGTTCTGAGGGGTGCCCGTCTTGGGACCTCCATACGTGCGATAGACACCGATGCCGGAGCGGGCCACCACATGCGCCATAGCATCCAGGGCACGGGCCGTTATCTGGGCATAGCCATAGTAGTGGTTCTCCGTCGAGTAGTCGAAATGGTCTGACGGGTTGATGCTCTCGTTGCCGTAGGCACAGGTGATGCTGTTGCCGATGAACTCGATGGTACGCTCAGGCAGGGCCGGCGGTGCCAGCAGCTGACCGTCCTTGTCGAGCACGAAACCGCGGAAGTCGGGCTTCAGCTCGAAACCCTCGACAACGTACATCAGACGCACCTGATGCTCACCACGCTGCAAGGCTGTAGCCAGTGTGGCCACTGAGTCACACTCGCCCATGAACGACACCTTGAACGGCTCCGCCTCGTCAATCTGCACCATGAAGTAGCCGCTCTTCGGCTTGGCCATCATGCGCAGCGACGTGCCTGTAAAGCGGGCGTTGATCTGCACGCCAGGGAAGGTGAATCGGGGCTGCTTGGGGTTCTGGAAACAGATGCGTCCAACGTACTGGATGTTCGCGTCGTCAGCAGGAATCAGTTTTCCCTGTACGGGCAGGGTGGTCGAGGCTTGACCTACGAGTGTCGTCAGCAGTGCGACGGCAGCAATAAGCATTCTTTTCATATAGTTTCGGGTGTTATTATTGTGCAAAAGTACGATAAAGTTTATAGTTTAGGGTTTAAAGTTTAAAGATTTTGCTATCGCTTAACCTTTTTTACCTTTTTACTTTTTTACCTTTTTACCTTTTTAATTACCTTTGCCCACATGAACGAGGATTTTGACATCAGACAGGAACAGATTTCTGCTTCCGAACGTGACTTCGAGAATGCCCTCCGCCCGTTGAGCTTCCGCGACTTCAGCGGACAGCAGAAGGTGGTGGAGAACCTCGAGGTATTCGTGGAGGCGGCAAAATACCGTGGCGAGCCTCTCGACCACACGCTGCTGCACGGCCCTCCGGGACTGGGCAAGACGACGCTCTCGAACATCATTGCCAACGAGCTGGGCGTGGGGTTCAAGATTACCTCTGGTCCCGTGCTCGACAAGCCGGGCGACCTGGCTGGCATCCTGACGTCGCTGGAGAAGAACGACGTGCTGTTCATCGACGAGATACACCGTCTGTCGCCCGTGGTGGAGGAGTACCTGTACTCGGCTATGGAGGACTACCGCATCGACATCATGATTGACAAAGGCCCGTCGGCCCGTAGCATCCAGATTGACCTGAACCCGTTTACGCTCGTCGGCGCCACCACGCGCAGCGGATTGCTGACGGCTCCGCTCCGTGCCCGTTTCGGCATCAACATGCACCTGCAGTACTACGAGCCGGAGACGTTGCAGAAGATTATCCGCCGCTCGGCTGCCATCCTCGGCGTCCCCATCAGCGACGATGCGTCCATCGAGATTGCCCGCCGCAGTCGTGGCACGCCCCGTATTGCCAATGCCCTGCTGCGCCGTGTACGCGACTTCGCACAGGTAAAGGGTAACGGCAGCATCAACATCGACATCACCAAGCTATCGCTGACCGCGCTGAACATCGACCAATACGGTCTGGACGAAATAGACAACCGCATTCTGCTGACCATCATCGACAAGTTCAAGGGCGGGCCCGTGGGCATCACGACCATCGCCACCGCCATCGGCGAGGATGCAGGCACCGTGGAGGAGGTCTATGAGCCGTTCCTCATCATGGAGGGATTCATCAAGCGCACACCCCGTGGACGCATGGTGACGGAGCTGGCCTATAAGCACTTCGGCCGCAATCCCTATACCGTGGAAGGAGACTTGTTTGGATAAAGTTTTTGCCCCCTGAGTTAGGGGGCTGGGGGTCTTAACCCACGCAGACTCCTCAATAAAAAAGATACAGTATATGATGAATAAAGCTTGTTCAGCCCCCCTACCCCCTGACTCAGGGGGCTCAGAGAAGGCAGGAGTATTTGTTGGGAGCTTCAATCCCTTTACCGTTGGTCACGACAACATCGTTGTGAGGGCGCTGCCGCTGTTCGACCGTCTGGTCATCGGCGTGGTGGGCGACCAGGTACACAAGCCCGGCATGCCGTCGGCCGAGGAGCGCATGAAGGCGATCAGGGAACTCTACAAGGACGAGCCGCGCATTGAGGTGAAGCCCTATTACGGACTGGCCGTTGACTTCGCCCGTCAGGAAGGGGCCCACTACATTGTCAAGGGGGTACGCTCGGTCAAGGACTTCGAGTACGAGCGTGAGCAGGCCGACATCAACCGCCAGATCAGCGGCGGAGACGTTGAAACACTGCTGCTCTATGCCGAGCCTCAGCTTGCCAGTGTCAGCAGCAGCATGGTTCGCGAGCTGCAACACTTCGGGCTCGATGTCGGCCCGTTCCTGCCGAAACGCTGAACGTCTTATTCCTTACGATGCGGCAAAACAAAGCTCTGGCGTGCGGTAGGGACAGTTGGGTATTCGGTGTACTTGCGCTTTGAAACACTCGAATTTGCTCGCTTGCTCACCAGTCCCGAAGTTTCCTTTCAGGTAAGTTTCTTCCAAATCCACAATACAGTGACTGCGCCGATTACACAGAAGACGAAGTTGGTAAGGTATCCCTTGCCCAATAGCTCAATGTTAAGCAAGTGACTGATGACTGTACCTACATAGCTGCCAACGATGCCTATTATGAGGTTCATACAACATCCCTTGCCTTCACCGCTCATAATGCGGTTGGCCACGTAGCCAATCAATATACCTGTTATTATCGGCCAAGCCGTAAAATCTGCAATATGTTCTAACATCTTCGTATATATATTGTTGTAACCAGGGGCAAAGATAGTAATAATTGGGAAAAGAAGGCTTTTTGTAGCCGATTATTCAGCTATTTTATGGAATAATATTATACCTTTGCATCCCAAAAGAAGATAATAATGGAAATACTCTATATATTTCTGATGGTCATCGGCCCTCTTGCAGGCATTATTGTCTATGCTATCATAGAAAGTAAGCACAAGGCGAAAAAAGAACATACACAAGCGGTAGAGACTACGCTTGATGACATAAGCTACATACAGGAAATGCAGCATCTGTCCGTAAAGGTGGGGGTTGTACTGTGGCAGCAGTATGATATTCTTTTAGCTGCTCGCCCATATGGTTGGGAAACGATGGTTGATTGGGCCGACTATATGGAAAGTGCAGATATTGACAATATTGATAGCATGGTTATAGGTGCTCCAGGCGAACAAGACATAGAGCTCGCTCATGTCTATAAGCAAAATAAATTTGGTCTGAAGAACTTCGAGAGGTTGAAAGAAGAGCGTGGTTCACTGAGTATAGCCGGACGAAGCAGCACGCTGAACAACTCCATGAAAATCGTATGGTTCAACCAAACGAGAGTACTGAGAATCTTTACGCGTATTAATGATGAGACGCTTATCAAAAAATATGCTGAAACCCTCATCAGAAGAACTTTTGGCACCAAAGATGCCATGAAACTCGCTAAACCCGTCCCCAAGACCTGACTGTCCCTACCGCATCGCCAGAGCTTTGTTTTCAGCAGCTTCCATCAGTTCGCGCTCACCGGGTCCTTTGTCGTTGAGACCGCAGAGATGGAGAATGCCGTGAATGATGACGCGGTGCAGTTCCTCGTCATAGTCCTTCTGAAACTGCTCGGCATTGGTGCGCACGGTGTCGAGCGAGATAACCAGATCGCCATTGACCTGATTGCCCTCGTCGTAGTCGAAGGTGATGATGTCGGTATAGTAGTCGTGACCGAGGTACTCACGGTTGACCTCAAGGATCTTCTCGTCGTCACAGAACAGGTAGCCCACCTCACCCACGGTCTTGCCGTAGGAGGCTGCTACGCGACGTATCCATGCCGTCGTCTCACGGCGTTTGATGTGGGGGAACCTGACCCCCTCTGCACTGTATGTTATCATGTTTTTCTTTTATTTAGAAGTCAGAAGGTTGTCAGAAGACAACAGCTTGACGGCGGCCTGCACAATGGCACTACTCTCGTTCATGATGGAGAAGTACTCGTCCATACCCCAAAGGTCGCGTGCCACGAGGGCCTTCAGCTGCATCTTCATATAGTCCAGGGTCTTGTTCAGTTCTTCATCGTCACGAGGCTTGATGTTCAGCTTTTGACCCTCCTCAAGAATACCGTCAATGACAAACTTCGGGATTTCAAAGGTTTCCTTGAACACATCAAAGCTCTTGTACTTCTCCGTCAGTTCACGACGATGGTCATCCACATAGCGCAGGTTGGCATTGAGCACCACATTACGTGCCTGCAGGGCACGGTGGAAACGAGTGTATCGGGTGGTGTCCAGCGGCACAAAATAATCGGGCATGATGCCACCTCCGCCATATACGACGCGATGCTCACGAAGCGTGTAGAAGCGCAGAGAGTCGGCAAAGTGTATGCTGTCCGCATTGGTCAGCTCGCCATGCAGCAGACGGTTCTGCATGTCCATAGCATAGTCCTCGCCCTTTCCCTTCACGTAAGGCTTCTGGATGCAACGGCCAGCCGGCGTATAGTAATGGGCGATGGTCAGACGGATCATGGAGGTGTCAGGCAACGTGATCTGACGCTGCACCAGTCCTTTTCCGAAGGTACGACGACCGACGACGAGGCCACGGTCCTGATCCTGCACGGCACCCGTCACAATCTCTGATGCCGATGCCGTATATTCATCGACCAGCACGATGAGGGTACCTGTACGGAAACGACCGTTACCCTTGGCACGATACTCGGAACGCTCACGGCCATCGGTATAAACGATGAGGTCATGAGACTGCAGGAACTCGTTGGCCACATCAACGGCAGCCTTCATGTAACCACCACCGTTCTCCTGTAAGTCGAGCACCAAACTCTGCATGCCTTCCTGCTGCAACTTTTTCAGGCTCTCCATAAACTCACTGTAAGTGGTAGCGCCAAAATAGCCCATACGGATATAGCCAATACCAGGACGGAGCATATAGGTGGCAGTAATGGACTTCATGGGAATCTTATCGCGCGTCACCTTGAACGACAGCTCCTCGTCGAAGCCCTGACGACGGATGCCCAGCCGCACCTTGGTTCCTTTGGGACCGCGCAGACGACGCATGATCTCCTCCTTCGATATCTGCACACCAGCAATGGGCGTGCCGTCAACGCTGACAATGCGGTCGCCTGCAATGATGCCGGCCTTCTCCGACGGGCCACCAACAACAGGCTGAATAACGAGCAACGTGTCCTCAATCATGTTGAACTCCACGCCAATACCCTCAAAGTTGCCATTGAGCGGCTCCTGCATGGATTTTACCTCTTCCTTTGTAGCATACGAGGAATGTGGGTCAAGACTTTTCAGCATGCCGCGAATGCCTTCCTCTACCAATTTATACTCGTCAACGCTGTCAACGTATAGCTGGTAGATGGCCATCTCGGCATTGATCAGCTTCTGCATCGGTATGTTCCGATTCAGGTTCTGCTTAATCTGCGCCCTTACAGGACATAGTGATAAACAAAAAATGATAAATGAAAATACTAACTTCATATCTCTATTATTCATAGATATCTTCTTCTGGCCTGTCTTCCTCAATAACCAGGTTGTCAATGATAAAGTTCTGGCGTTCCATCGTGTTCTTGCCCATGTAGTACTCCAGCAGTTTCTGTACCTGGTCGGTCTTGTGCAGGGTTACCTGCTCCAGTCGCATATCGGGGCCGATGAAGCCTGCAAACTCTTCTGGCGAGATTTCGCCAAGTCCCTTGAATCGGGTAATCTCAGGATCAGGTCCTAACTCCAGTATGGCTTTCTGGCGTTCCTCGTCGCTGTAGCAGTAACGGGTCACGAAGTCGCCCTTCTTGCCATCTTCGAGCATCTTCTTGTTCTTGATCTTCGTCCGACGGTTCCGCACACGGAACAACGGAGTCTGAAGCACATAGACGTGGCCTTTCTTGATGAGGTCAGGGAAGAACTGCAGGAAGAACGTGATGATGAGCAGACGGATATGCATGCCATCGACATCGGCATCGGTGGCCACAATGACCTTGTTGTAGCGCAAGGTGTCCAGGCTCTCCTCAATGTCAAGAGCTGCTTGCAGCAGGTTGAACTCCTCGTTCTCATAGACCACCTTCTTGGTCAGGCCGAAGGTGTTGAGCGGCTTACCACGCAGAGAGAAGACAGCCTGTGTATTCACGTCACGGCTCTTGGTGATGCTTCCGCTGGCTGAGTCACCCTCAGTGATGAAGATGCTCGACTCTTCCTTGCGCTCATTCTTGGCATCGCTGAAATGGATGCGGCAGTCGCGCAGCTTGCGGTTGTGCAGGTTGGCTTTCTTGGCACGTTCGCGGGCCAGCTTGGTCACACCGGCCATCGCCTTGCGCTCGCGTTCGCTCTCCTTGACTTTCTGCTCGATGACCTCTGCTATGTCGGCATGAATATGCAGGTAGTTATCGACCTGCTGTTTGATGAAGTCACCCACATACTTGTTAATCGTATCGCCGCCAGGTGCCATGACCGTGGAACCGAGCTTGATCTTCGTCTGACTCTCAAAGACGGGTTCCTCAACATTGATGGCAATGGCAGCCACGATTCCCGTGCGGATGTCACCATACTCGTACTTGCCGAAGAACTCCTTAATGGTCTTGGCAATGTGCTCCTTGAAGGCGCTCTGGTGGGTACCGCCCTGCGTGGTGTGCTGGCCGTTGACGAAGGAGTAGTATTCCTCACCGTACTGGTTGGAATGGGTGAAGGCCACTTCTATGTCCTCGCCCTTCAGGTGGATGATGGGATAGAGCGCATCATTGGTCATGCGGTCACTCAACAGGTCTTCCAAACCGTGGCGTGACAGAATGCGACGACCGTTGTACATGATGGTGAGTCCCGTATTCAGGTAGGTATAGTTGCGCAGCATCACCTCCACGATGTCGTCGTGGAACTGATAATTCTGGAACAGCGTGTTATCGGGTTCAAAATAGATGTACGTACCGTTTTCGTCCTGGGTCGGTTCCGTCACGTCGCTGGTCATGATTCCACACTCGAAGGTTGCCTTGCGCACCTTGCCGTCACGGTAGCTGCGTACCTCGAAGTGGGAACTCAACGCATTGACGGCTTTCACACCCACACCATTCAGGCCCACACTCTTCTTAAAGGCTTTCGAATCATACTTACCACCAGTATTCAGCACGCTGACAGCCTCGATGAGCTTGCCCTGCGGAATACCACGGCCATAGTCACGTACCGAGACGCGCAGCTGTTCGTCAACCGTAATCTCAATACGGTCGCCTGCCTTCATCTTGAACTCATCGATGGAATTGTCGATGACCTCCTTCAGCAACACATAGATACCGTCCTCGGGCAATGAGCCATCGCCCAATCGGCCGATGTACATACCAGGACGGGTTCGTACATGCTCCATGTCCGACAGGTGCCGGATGTTGTCGTCTGTGTACTCAACGGGAGACTCTCCCCCTTGCCCCTCCCCGTCAAGGAGGGGAGTAGATACTACAGGCTCTTCCATATATTTATCCATGTATTTTTAGCTTATGTTTCTTTTCTTATTGGTAATAACTCCCCCTCTGGGGGCGGCTCTAAAGTGTCTTCTTAAAGCACCTGCGGCGTTTGTGCTGCACGTGTTCCAGATATTGCCATTGGCTTTGCACCTTCTCGTTTGTCTCCATCTCCACATTGGTCTCACCCCATTTGAAGCCATACTTCTGGTATCTGGGGATGAGGTCGTAGAACAGCAGGGCATTGGCTCCCTTCTGCTGGTATTCCGGCAAGAAGCCCACCAGCATCAGGTCAAGACATTCGGCCTTGTGGAACTTCAGGGCCATCAGGCAATGCCACCATCCGAAAGGCCACAGCCGTCCGTTACGGCACTTCTGCAGGGCACGGGTCATATTGGTAATGCTGATACCCACGCCTATGACCTTGTGGTCCGGCGTGTTCCAGTCCTCAATCAGGCAAAGCATGTCCATGTCGAGCATCGGGAAGTACATCTTCAGGTATTCATCAATCTGCGCCTCTGTCATTTCAGAGTAGCCATAAAGGTGGCCGAAGGACTTATTGACCACATCAAGCACCTTACGACCATACTGTTCCTTGCCGAACACCTGACTGCGCTTGGGGTGTATGGGGTGCAGGTTATAGCGTTTCTGCACCAGCTCAGCCACTTTCTTGTATTTCTCGGGCATGCCGTCCTTGGGGACAATGAGCTTGTACTCTACGTAGTCGTTGTCTTTCTCCCATCCTCCTAAGCGTTCCATGTGCTGCGGATAGTAAGGATAGTTATAGATGGTGGCCATAGTGCCCAACTCGTCGAAGCCCTCGATCAGCATGCCCTCGGGGTCCATGTCCGTGAAGCCCAGCGGACCAACGATTTCCGTCATTCCCTTGGAACGGCCCCACGTCTCTACAGCATCCAGCAAAGCGCCTGACACTTCTATGTCATCAACAAAATCAACCCAGCCGAAGCGCACGCTCTTGCGTTCCCACTTCTCGTTGGCCCGACGATTGATAATACCTGCTATACGCCCCACTACCTTCCCGTTCTGGTAAGCCAGGAAATACTCTGCCTCACAAAACTCAAAAGCAGCATTCTTATCCTTACTCAAGGTATGGATTTCATCATTATATAGGTTTGGGGCATCATATTCGTTACCACGATACAAATCGTAGTGAAACTGAATAAAAGCATCAAGTTCTTTTTTGGTGGTTACTCTCCGAATCTCTACTGACATCATTTCAAATGATTAATTAATATCTTGCAAAGATAACGAAAAAGCATGAAATGCCAAAATATTTAACCTATTTTACGGCAAATCAACAATCTATGCTGACCATCTGACAAGGTTGTTGCAAAAATATAGACCTCTCCCCCATCCTTCAGGCCCAGGCGCCGGCGCAGCTCTGCCACACTCATGGGGAAGTTCCTGACAGTAATATTTGCCTGGGTAACACCTCTCAGCTTTTCCTTGAGATCCCGCTTGTTCAATGATGACACGGCCTCCACACGGAAGCCGCGGCCAGGGAAATCGGCGACTTCTTCCGAAGACACAAACAGATGGGAATTCACGGACACCTTGCCAACTGCATAGCTGGCTGCCAGTTCGTCAAAACAACCAGCCTTCATGATACTGGCATTCGGTTCATAGAGGAAGGATGAATCAAGAGGAGAGAGGGTGGAGGGTGAAAGGTGAAGGGCGGAGGGAGAAGAGAGGGAAGATGCGTCAAATGATGTCTCAAAGCACTGCATACGTCCATCGGACAGGAAGTTCACGCAATATAGCATTCCTTTCTCTCCTCTCTCCTCACTCCTCACTCCCCTTAATAACAACAGCAGTTCCTTACACTCGTTCTGTACACTCACAATATGTACCTCGCTGACACAACCCAGGTCATTGACCGCCTTGTGCCAGTCGAGCATGGGCGACAGCTTGAGGACAACACATCTGGCTTTCTGCCGCAACAGAGGAAGCAATTCCAACACGTTAGGCGAGCAGTCCTCCAGGGCATAGGTTCGGGCACCGTGGTCATCGCGGCGGGCAGGGTCCAGGAAGATGCAGTCGGCAGGAGTCTCTAAGTCCGACAGGAACGCCTCGGACGTGCTACAATGTACGGAACAGGGGAAAGACAGACAGGCAAAGTTATGCTCGGCCAATGCACAGAGATGGGCATTCTGCTCGACATAGACACACTGACGGAACCCTTGGGACATAAAGTAGAAGTCAACACCGAAACCACCCGTCAGGTCAATGAAGGTGGAGGATGAAGGGTGGAGGGTGGAAGGTGAAGGGAGGAGGGAAGCCTTGTAACGGGCGGTCTGCTCGCTGGAGCATTGTTCCATGTTGAGGTGCGGCGGATAGAACAACCCGTCTGCCGCCGCCCATGTAGGCAGTTTCTTGCAGGCAATCTGCCAACCGGCAATCTGCTGCATGGCCATAGGCAGGTCAACACCAGAAACGCCAGCTCCCCGAAGGGCAAGCTGGCGCACATCGTCTTCCCGATGCTGGCGGATATAGTCAAGTGTTTGTTCGTTTACCACTTAATTATAGGCCTCCTTGAACTGTAAATACTCGTCACAATTCGAAACATACCTGCTGGTACGCGAAGCGTTCTTCTGCTCAAAGTTCAGCAAAGCAGCAAAAGCCTTATATTGCGCTGACTGAGGCACGGGCTTCCTATGCTGTTCATAGGTCTGGCTATCCCATTCTACAGTATACCACATGTCTGGGTTCAGATAGGCATAAGACTGGGCGAAGAGCACTTTCTCCTTCAGTAGGAAGTCTTTGGTCTCACCAGCCTGACGCAGATAGCTGACCGCCTTAGCAGTGAAATCCACCTCATTACTGCCCACCTCACCATAGGCGCTCTTGCCGTCATGCAAGAGGAACCAGCAGTCGCCATTAAGGCTGGCCTGTGCATAACGTACGGCCAGGTCATAGCAGCGCTGTTCGCGGGCCTTACCCGTCAGGACACTCAACTCACCCTCCATCTTCTGCATCTCACGGGCGAAGTCCAGTTTCGGATTTGAACGCAGGTTGACAGGCTCGTGGTCCCACTCCATGCCATAGGGCAGCCACTGGCGCTTCACCCACGGCTCGACGGTATAGCTGCGCTTTTCAGCATAAATGGCATAGCCCTTGGCATTGTAGTATGACAGGGGAACCTTTGTAAGCCACTCTTGTGCCTCCTGCCACTGACATTCACGCAGGTACTTGGTACCTATGAGGTCCGGCAGTTCCTGATCGGTCAGTCCACTGTCGTGCTTCAACACACGCTCCAACTTCGTTTTGGGGCTCTGCTTCAGGTTGTTCAGATGAGTGAGCAACTGGGCAGCGCTCATCGACTCAAGAGCCGTGGCGTATTTATAGGAGTCAATGGCACGCATCAGTCCGAAGGCAATCTCCTGACGACCAGCTGTCTGGTACTTGTCAATCAGCACCTGGCTCACCGTACGGTCCAAAGCACGGCCATATTTCTTTGTGCTAAACCATTCCAGCTCGCCTGCTACATAGTCGTCAAACTGAGGAGTCAACGGACTTTGTGCTGACTTGATGTAGAACTGCAGGATGCGGGCATTGTCGCGGATGCGCTCCGTGCCCTCCAGTTGCACGGCCTCATTGATGTCAGCCAGTGCCTGCTGTTTCTGGCCGAAGAGGAACTCCAGCCATGCCTGTGCACTCTTCCACATGGCAGGATTCTGTGTCTTTCCCTCACGGACCACCTGTCCGGCAAAAAGCCACATCTGCTGAGCCTCGTTGCTGGTGATGTCGCGAATGAATAGCTTTCCCTGAGTGTTCTCACCATTCTGGGCGTCAATGGCCTCCTGGGCATTATTGACAAAGTCCTGCAACAGGAAAGGCAACACAGCCGAATTGGCGTCACGCAGGTATTCCTGGCGGATGGCAGCAAACGAGCGTTTCTTGTAGTACTGGGTCATCAGACTGTTCCAGTCCTCCATCTCAGCAAAGAGCTGTCCGGCGGCATCGGGCTTGCCCGTCTTATACAGCGCACCGGCATAAATGTTCTTCATCATGTCCTTATAAACCGTTTCGATGTATTGGCTGGCCGTCTGTTCCCAGAAGGTGACATTCTCCGCATGGCGTCCTAACATCATGTTACAACGCATGAAGAGCAACGCATGCTGACTGCGAAGGCGTGTCTTCAGCTTACCCTGAGCATAGGTACGTACGGTATTCAGCGTCTGCTTCCGATGGTTGAGTTCCTCCTTGGAAGGATAGTCCCATTGCTCTGCCCGCACTGAACTGACGCACTCCAGATACAGGCCCAGATTCTGTATGTAGCTGGCCATCAGTGCATCGCCTTTCTTCTGGGCGAAATCGAGGGCTTCATCGGCATTATACCAATAATAATCCTCGTTAGAACCCAGATAGGCCTTCCAGTTGTCAAGGGTTATCTTGTCCACCCGATCGCTGAAACTCTCCTCATTACAAACCCGGAACAGGTAATAATTATGGGTATCAATCCACAGACAGGCCGAGACCTGCTGCAAGTAGCCAATGGCTAACAGACTAATGATGATAAATCGCTTCATAAGTTTCTGGTTTATATCTGTTTATATTATCGTTTTCTAAATGGTAGGTCAATATCGTCTGGCGCAACTGCGGTCTTTTCTTCTCAACAGCCGCCTTCACCCGCAGGATCTCGTCGGCAGTCACCTCATGCTCAACATGCACGCCATGAATGGTTCGTTGCCAGAGATAGACCGGATAGGCGGCAGCCAAAGGCAGCGGATAGTCAGGGAGGTGCTGCAGATACGGCTGCACATCACGAAGGTCAAGGATGGGGTTGCGCTCCATGAACTTACGTGGGTCGCCAGTGTTGTAAAGCATCAGCACACCATAGTCAACGGGCGGCTCTGGCATGGAGAGCTGATGCAGGCGTATGGTCGTCGAGAGACGCAGCCCATGGGCCTGGGTTTCTTTTCTTACATCTTCCAGAAATCGGTAGTATGTCTTCATGCTTCTTGCCGTATAGTCACAGTCTATCTGTATCTCCTGAACATTGCTGACGTCGTTCGTCTCGTTCATCTGCAGGATCCTGTTCACCAGCTTTTGTGCCAGTCCGTCATGCTGTTCATGCATGCAGTCCTCAGTGATATAGACGGTCGGTATCAGTTCCAGACCCTCAGGAACATCCTCTCCAAATGACAGCGTTGCATTGGGCATGGGTTCTGAGTCCGTCATCACTACATCAAAGTAGCGGCAATACACCTTATGGATATCATAACGGCTCAGGAAGTCCGATTCCACCGAATCAAGTTGCCACTCTGTACGCCAATAATAGACGGCATTCTCTACCGCCATCGGCTCCTCCTGCCGACATCCGAAAGCCAGCAGAATCATCAGCAGCAACATCCATGACACGTGTTTCACGATGCAAAGATACGAAATAATTTGTCATTCAGCACACTTCTGATACAAATTATTTCTTATTAGTCGAAGAGGAAGAACAAACTGACACCCACAACGGAAATCAAGGCACCCAAGACAGAGCGCCACGTGATTTTCTGACCAAACAGCCAATAGGAAGGTAGCAGAATGATGACCGGAGTCATTGCCATGAGCGTC
>Ga0265298_10006074_pt1 | contig 14994 bp, 13 predicted proteins | sample AusTroGonzalo_MG_3_FD_193486 | JGI IMG/M metagenome (GOLD analysis project Ga0265298, IMG submission 193486) | Bovine rumen microbial communities from tropical cattle in Woodstock, Queensland, Australia - Gonzalo_01 | ecosystem: Host-associated > Mammals > Digestive system > Stomach > Rumen ... | reverse complement strand
GCACGATCGAGATCAAACCTTTCCTGGAAAGCAATGTCCTGGGATATAACGAAACGATGCGCCGTGCGCTGATCTCCGTCCAGTGGCTCAGCCGGGGCAAGCTCCATACTAACTCGATCGAGATCAATCTCTCTCAAAACAACCTCACATCGTTCCAGGAAGATCCATCTAAAGACATGGGGAGCGTGTCGCAGCAAGATGTTCTGGATACGGTCGAGAACTGGAAAGCGTCACAATTGGAGGTATGGTGAATCCTACGCGGCAAAAATCCAAATACCGGCAGAGCGGTTTTACGCTGGTAGAAATGAGTATCAGCCTGGGGATCATCGTGATTTTTCTGAGTGTCGTTATGACGGTCACACTGGTGGCCAATCGAAGCTACGGGGTGATTCGCGACAATGACGAACTCCTGAAACAAGAACGCACTGCCAAAGCGATCCTGACGGATACACTCTTGTCCGCAGATTTTATTGCCGACGCGCAGCCGGAACCCTTTTTTCTAGCGGTAAAGATCCCGGAATTAGCTGGTACTAATACGCAGAGCGAACCGGCAGCCGAGACAGTTTTAACAAATGCCGGGATCGTTTCCTTTGTTTATGACGAAGATGACAGGCTGCTTTTGCGAGTACAGGAAAGCAATGTCACCGTGCTCCTGAGAGACTGCGAGGAGATCCACTACCGTCTGCTGCAAAGGGAATACGCTTCCTTTTCCAATCAAATGATCGCATTGGAACAGCCGGAAATCTTTCCTCACACTCTCAGCAGCTGCCAGTCGGTGGAATTGAGCTGGACTTGCCGCCGCTACTGGGATGAAGAACGAACCAAACCCAGCGCGGAATTATCCGGCAAAGTCCTCCTGCGCTTGAGAAATTAACCCAAAACCGCGCGATTTTGCATTTAAGGTATTTCCTCTGGGGGCAGGGGATTGCCCATAGCCGTCTGGATGGGGTCGATCACATGGATGTTCTTCCATTTTTCGGTGCGGAACCGCCAGTAATAGATACCGGCTTCCAGCAGGACGCATACGGAAGAGAAGATCCAGACGCTGACCACGCCCTGATTGAAAAAGAAAATCATGATCGCCATGCCGGGGATCATGATCCCCCAGGCGCAGACTGTAGTGATGATCACACAAGCACGGGTATCTCCGGCGCCGCGCAATGCTCCCATAAAGACGAACTTCAACGCGTCAAAGAAGTTATAAATGAGGGCGCAAAGCAGCAGGTACTTCCCCTTGCGGATGATCTCCGCAAAGGCTTCGGTTTGACTGTTGCCCTGCGGTGCGAATTGACCAAAAAGCCATTCCGGGAAAAACACATAGAACAACGCGATGATTGCCATATAGAGCGTGGCCAGCATCCAGGCGCGGTAAGTCAGGCGAAAGACCAGGTTTGGATGATGCGCTCCCATCAGCTGTCCGGTCAGAATACCTGTCGCGTCTGCCAGTCCCAGCATAGGATAGAACGCCATGTGATTGATAGCGATCACGATAGTCGTTACGACCATAGCTTCCTGATCGATCAGACCGATCAGAAAGGCAAATCCGGCGTAAGCACCGACATCAGAGAGAACTTGCAGCGCGGATGGACTTCCGAATCGGAAGAGCCGCTTGATCTCCTTTGTGGTGAAGGTCCGGTGTGACCGTGTGGGGTAGCGGGACTGCTTTTGGCCGAGGAAACAGGCGGCCGCCAGCGATGCTCCAAAAGCACAGGAAAGGCTGGTAGCCAGTCCCGCGCCGCCGATCCCCATCTCCGGCGCTCCCCAGCGACCGAAAATCAGCGTATAATCCAGCAGAACATTGATACCGCAGGCGCATATATTGATACAGGCAGAATATAGTGTCCTTCCGGAACCGTTGAAAAAAGTGACAAAGGCGGTGTTCATACAGGCAAAAGCCGCGCCGGGGATCAAAGTCGTGAAGTAGTCCCGTTCCAGCGGGATCAGATGTGCTTCATGGCCGCTGTGATTCAGGATGGGCAGACCGATCAGCGGCATCAGGCACACTACCACTACACCGAAGAATACTGAAAGATAAAATCCGTTCCAGGTCGCCTGGATGCAGGAATGCAGCTTGCCCCGGCCAAAGTATTGTGCCACCACGGTCGAAGTATAAGCCACCAGCACGATGAAGAAAGAAAGGATCGTAAAGGAGAGAACACCTGCCGGCAGTGAGGCCGCCACTTCCTCCTCGGAGTGCATGGCCAGGAATTTACGGTCACAAAACTGCATGATCGTCATCCCCGCATTCATCAGAATGAGGGGATAGGCAACCTTCCATATCGAGGAATAACTGCAGCGATCGGTCATTTTTTAAATAAAGAAAACCTAGAATGTGAAAAAAACGCGGATTCGCGTTCAAAAAAGAGCCCGGATAGCGGGCAGATATAGGTGTATCATGCCGAATCAAGGCGGACAATATAAAAAAAATTACATTTTTGTAATGTATTTAATATATTTATTTTAAATAAGTTATAAGAAAAGAGAAGATTTTTTTGAAAAATAATCCTTGCAGATTTGTAATATTCTGATATCTTTTTTGGAGACGCAGCTCCGGCTCGTGGTTGAACTGGAGAAATGTGCGTAAACATTAGTGAACGTGTGTTCGCTACATAAAAAATTAAAAGTAATTATGAAGACAAAAGTATTACTCATTGGCGCAGCCCTCGGTCTGGCAGTTGCAACTGCTTCCGCTGATGCTGTTTATTCCTCCAACGTTGTGGGTTATGTGAACGTTGATCTGCTTGAAGGTTGGAACATGATCGCTAACCCCCTGGATAGCGGTAACAATATGCTCTCCGCTCTGATTTCTGATGCTCCTCTCGGAACATCTGCTTACAAGTATGCGGATGGTGCTTATACCATTTCTTTCTTCGATTATGACGAAGACGAAGACGAGAACATTTGGAGCAAAGACTTCACCCTGAATCCGGGTGAAGGTGTGTTCATCAATGCTCCTGCACCTTTCGCTGTAACCTTTGTGGGTGAAGTGAAAGCCGGTTTCCACTCTGTTACTCTGCCTGCTGGTTGGAATATGGTTTCCAGCCCGACACCTGTTGCCGGTAATCTGGACGAAATCGGTCTGACCTCTGCTGTGACCCTCGGTGATGCCGTTTACAAATACTCCAATTTAGGTGGCTATACCATCTCCTTCTATGAATATGACGAAGATGAAGATGAGAATCTTTGGAGTAAGGACATCAATGTGGGTGTCGGTGAAGCCTTCTTCCTGAAGAAAGCTGAAACCTCCGTATGGACCAGAGGTTTTGAAATCAAGTAATTTTTGGTACGGTAAACAATAAATATAAGAATTAAAACTATGAAGAAACTGATTATTGCTGCGTTAGCGATCGCTGCTGCGACCACAATGTATGCTCAGGGAACAGTCAGCATGGTTTCCGATACAGTTGTGACCTACGGTGACAGCTGTGGTGCTCTTGCTGGTACAAAAGTTGGCAGTGAACTCACTGCTTTTCTCGTGTATGAAGGAAACGCTGTTGCTCATCAGGCTTTTGCCATGAGCTCCAAAGGAGCCCCCACTGGCAAGCTGAAAGGTGATGTTGTGGATACAATTCTGCCCGCTGGTACTACTGTAAGTGGTCTGCAAATTATGGCTGGCGAAGGTTTTGAAACCGGTCCTCTCGGTGCATATACTGGTGCGTCTGCTCCGTTCTCCTATACAACTGGTGACGCAGCTGATCCGACCAAGCTGCCAGATGGTAAGCTGACCTATGATGCTTTCACCGTGGAATATGTTCCCGAACCGACCACAATCGCTCTGGGTATCCTCGGTCTGAGCAGCCTGCTCGTTCTCCGTCGTCGTGACTAATTCACCCGACTGAAACGAAATTAGTTAGGTAATTTCAACGCCGTTCTCTGAAAAGAGGACGGCGTTTTTGTTTTTTGAAACCGTTGCTGTAGTTCCAAAATGCTGTGATGCTGTGATTCCAAAAATAAAAAAAGAGGAGCGGCGGACCGTTCCTCTTTTTGATTCTAAGCAAGTGCTTAGATGAAATTTTCTACACCACGCCCTGGGCGATCATGGAGTCAGCGACCTTGATGAAGGCGGCGATATTGGCGCCCATCAGGTAGTTGCCCTTGTCACCGTATTCGATGGAGGTGTTGTAAGCGTTGGCATGAATGTTCTTCATGATGTTGTGCAGACGCTCGTTGACTTCTTCGCGTGTCCAGGAGAGACGGATGCTGTTCTGGCTCATTTCCAGACCGGATGTCGCCACACCGCCGGCATTGGCAGCCTTGGCAGGTCCAAAGAGGATCTTGGCGCCTTGGAAGACCTTGATGGCTTCCAGTGTGGAGGGCATATTGGCACCTTCGCTGACCATTATGCAGCCGTTCTTGACAAGAGCCTGGGCCTGTTCCTCGTTGATCTCGTTCTGAGTGGCGCTGGGGAACGCGCACTGGGCAGGCACGTGCCACGGACGTTCGTTGGCGTGATATTCCGCGGTGGGGAATTGTTTCACATATTCACTGATGCGGCCGCGTTTGACATTCTTGAGATCCATGACCCATTCGAGTTTTTCCTGGGTGATGCCGTCTTTGTCATACACGAAGCCATTGGAGTCGCTCATGGTGAGGACCTTGGCGCCCAGCTGGTTGAGTTTCTCAACAGTGTATTGAGCCACGTTGCCGGAACCGGAGACGACGCAGGTCTTGCCTTTGAAGTCCTGGTCTTTGGTCTTGAGCATTTCGGCGGCAAAGTACACATTGCCGTAACCGGTAGCTTCCGGACGGATCAGAGAGCCGCCCCATTGGAGACCTTTGCCGGTCAGCACGCCGCTGAATTCATTGGCCAGTCTCTTGTATTGGCCAAACAGGAAACCGATCTCACGTCCGCCCACGCCGATATCGCCGGCCGGTACGTCTGTATCGGGACCGATATGGCGGAAGAGTTCCGTCATAAAGGATTGACAGAAGCGCATGACTTCCGCGTCAGATTTGCCTTTGGGGTCGAAATCTGAACCGCCTTTGCCGCCGCCCATGGGCAGGGTAGTCAGAGCGTTTTTGAAGATCTGCTCGAAACCGAGAAACTTCAGCACGCTGGCGCAGACAGTGGGATGGAAACGAAGACCGCCTTTGTAAGGTCCAATGGCGCTGTTGAACTGGAAGCGGAAACCGCGGTTGACCTGGATCTTGCCTTTATCGTCCACCCAGGGAACGCGGAAAATGATTTGACGCTCAGGCTCAGTGATACGCTCCAGAATGGAGTATTCCTGATATTTCTTGTGGCGTTCGATGACCGGGGCGATGGTGCCGAGGACTTCTGTTACAGCCTGCAAAAATTCAGGCTCATTGGGATTTCTTTTGCTGACCAGATTGATGGTCTCTTGAATGTAACTGTTCATCTTTTCTATTTCTACCTAACAGACACTTCGGTGAGGGCGGAGTTCAAAACGAACGCCATGAGCCGCACACTCAAAGCGAAACTATTTTAAAGAATAAGAAAAGATGATGCAATAAAAAAATTAGAAAAAAATGAAATGTGTATTAGAAAAAATAATAATACACCCCAAATTTTTTTTCTCTCCTGTCTTTTTTAGTGTTTAGATATAATCACCATGAGCAAAGGCAATCTGCAGAGCTAGAAATAGATAACCGCATGTGAGAATGATACTTGTAAGGAAAAGCAGACAAAAATCCAACCAACGTTTTTCACGGAGGAAATGAATGAAAGCTGCAAAAAGGATAACGAAGAAAGTGAGAATGAAGAGAAAGTCTATGAACATACTGATCTCTTCATTCATCTCAATATAGTAGCTGAAGATTGTTGCTTGTAATAGCCAGCCGCTGAGTAATACGGCAAGAGGAATCAGAGGATTCCACCATTTGGCGATATACCATTTACCAAAGCGTTCAAGCAACAGCTTAATCGGTGGTTCTTCATAATTCCTGGGTTCGTTTTCCATATTTATTCTTCTTTTCGTTTGGACCAGCGGCGCTGGGGCGCAGGCAGATCCGGCACTTCCAGACGGACGCTCCAGGTCTTGGGGCCGCAGAGATTGTTGACGGCGTCTTTGAGCTCCGCGCATGGACGGATGTTGAAAGTCTCTTCCGTTTCCAACCAGGCGTACTGTCCGTCCGGGAAGTAGAACCCGATCAGGAGCGGACAGTTCCCTTTGAAATTGCTCAGGAGTTTGACCAGGTCATCCAGTGTCTGCGAGGTGACCTTCTCATGGATCAGACGCAGCTGGACCTGTTTGGTGGATTCGCGCAGGAACCCGTCCAGTGTGGAGACACTTTCCGGGAAGATCTTGATCTCATCGCCCATGTTGAGTTGTCCGGTCACGATGTAGGGTTCCCCGTTTTTCACGATGTTGGCGTAGTGTCTGGATTCCTCACCAAAGCAGAGGATAGAGATCTTGGCGTTCTCGTCTTCCAGGGTAAAGGTCAGATAATCTTTGCCTGTTTTCTTGGAAATGCCTTTCGCGACATTGCCGGCCAGTCCGCCCACACGAACCATGGTTTTGTTCTTTTCCCCGCTCAGCGATTGGATCGTATGAGTGGTCAGCTTTTCAAAGTCTTTTTTGTAGGGGAGGATGGGATGACCGCTGATGTAGAAGCCCAGCAGTTCCATTTCCTTGGCCAGTCGTTCATTGAGCGGATATTCCGGCAGCTTGATCTCCGGTGCCAGCGAAGTTTGTTCCTGCGGTGCCAGCATATCGAACAGACTGCCCTGACCGGACATCTTGTCTTTGATCTTGCTGGCGGCTTCGGAAAGGGATTGCTCCATCATGGCGATCAGGGACGAGCGCGTCTTGCCGAAACAGTCGCACGCACCGGAGTAGATGAGACCTTCCAGCACTTTCTTGTTGAGGTTTTGCGGGCCGACTCTTTCACAGAGATCCGACAGCGATTTGAACGGTCCGTTCTGGCGGCGTTCCTCCACGATCGCGCGGATGCTGGCTTCGCCCACGCCTTTGATGCCGGACAGGGCGAAGAGGACCGATTTTTTGTCTTCGGAGGAGGTGAAGAAGATGTCGCTTTGGTTGACATCCGGCGGCAGTGTCCGGATCCCCATCAGTTCGCCTTCTTTGATAAGGATGAGGACTTTCTCCTGCGAGGCCATATCGTTGGTCATCATGGCGGCCAGGAATTCCACGGGATAATGCGCCTTGAGCCAGGCCGTCTGGTATGCCACGAACGCGTAGGCCGCGGCGTGGGATTTATTGAAACCGTATCCGGCGAATTTTTCGAGCAGGTCAAAGACCTCGTTGGCGCGCGCTTCAGGGATGTTGTTGACCTTGGCGCAGCCTTCCACGAACTCGACACGCATCTTCTGCATTTTCTTGACATCTTTTTTGCCCATGGCGCGGCGCAGGATGTCTGCTTTGCCCAATGTGAAACCAGCCAGTGCCTGAGTCGCCTGCATGACCTGTTCCTGATAGATCAGGATGCCGTAAGTTTCCTGGCAGATCGGCTCCAGCAGAGGGTGCATGTACTCGATCTTGACCTTGCCGTGACGGCGGTTGATGAAGTCGGGGATCAGATCCATCGGACCCGGACGATACAGCGCCACCAAGGCCGTGATATGCTCGATCGTGCCGATTTGGAATTTGCGGCAGAGGTCGCGCATCCCGCCGGATTCCAGCTGGAAGACGCCCACCGTATCGCCGTTGTTCAGCAGTTTGTAAGTGGCTTCATCGTCCTGCGGTATTTTGGCGATGTCGATCTTCACGCCGTGATTGCGCTCGATCAGCTCGCAAGCGTTGCGGATGACCGATAGAGTCTTCAGCCCCAGAAAGTCCATCTTGAGCAAGCCCAGCTCGCCCACAGGCCCCATGGGATACTGGGTCACGATGGAGTCGTGATCGTCTTTTCTCAGCGGCAGGATGTTGTAAAGCGGTTCCGCGCCGATGACGACACCGGCGGCGTGAGTGGAGGCGTTGCGGGAAATATCTTCCAGTTTCAGACCGATGTCCACGATCTCCTGAGTGGAGGGATCGTTTTCATAAGCATCCTTGAGTTCCGGGATAGTGGTGACCGCTTTCCAGAGCAGGGATTTCTCGCCTTTGTCCAGCTTCAGATCGGCCGGGATCATCTTGGAGATGCGGTCGCCTTCGCTGTAGTCCTTGCCCAGCGCGCGGGCCACATCGCGCACAACGGATTTCGCGCCCATTGTGCCGAAGGTGATGATCTGCGCCACGGATTCATTGCCGTACTTCTGGCGGACATAGTTGATCACGTCGATGCGGCGGTCATCCGCGAAGTCCATATCGATATCGGGCGGATTGACACGTTCCGGGTTCAGGAATCGTTCAAAGAGCAGATTGAAGCGCAGCGGCTCCACATTGGAGATCTGGAGCAGATAGGTGACGACGGAACCTGCGGCCGAACCTCTGGCCACGCAGTTGACACCGTGACTGCGTCCGTAGCGTACAAAGTCGTCCACGATGAGGAAGTAGGAGACGAACCCGGTCTTGGCCATCACACCCAGCTCTTTGTTCACACGGGCGATGATGGCTTCCACGGCGTCATTGGCGGCGGCGCGAAGCTCTTCCTCGCCGGCACCTTCAGCCGGTTCTTTCCAGCTGGGCAGGTGGCGCGCGTCTTCGATAGTCATGGGTGTATAGTGGAATTCCTCGCCGTCGGTGGTCACTTCGATATTGTAGCGGACTTTGAACCCTTCGCAGAGCAGCTCTTTCAGACAGTTCATCGTGGTCTTGCCCGGCGGCGGTGTCCATTCCGGATAGTGAAGGGTCTTGAAATCGAAATCCACATTGCAGCGTTCGGCGATGTCCAGCGTGTTGGCGATGGCGTCCGGTGTGTCGGCAAAGAGGGCTTTCATTTCCTCGGCGGAACGCAGATAGAACTGCTCCGGCGCGTAGGTCAGACGCTTGGGATCGTCTATCGTGGTCTGGGTGCCGATGCAGATCAGCACATCATGCGCGTGCGAGTCTTCCTTGTTGATGTAGTGAACGTCATTAGTGGCCACCAGCTTGACGTTCATCTCGCGGGCGATCTTGATCAGTTCGGCGTTGACCTTGAGCTGATCCGGGATGCCGTTCTGCTGGATCTCCAGATAGTAATGATCCGGCCCGAACAGATCCACGTACCACTTGACCGCCTCGCGTGCTTCCTTCAGATTGCCGCTCAGGATCAGCTGGGGGATCTCTCCGGCCAGACAGGCTGACAGCGCGATGATGCCCTCGTGGTGGCGCTCCAGCAGTTCCTTGTCGATGCGCGGTTTGTAGTAGTAGCCTTCCATCCAGGCATCGGAGACCATGCGGATCAGGTTTTTGTAGCCGGTCTCGTTTTCGGCCAGCAGCACCAGGTGATTGTAATGGATCTTGCTGCCGATGCCCTGCGCCTTGCGGTCCAGACGGCTGCCGGGCGCCACATAAGCCTCGCAGCCGATGATGGCCTTGAAACCGGCGCTCTGTGCCATTTTGTAGAAATCCACCGCGCCGAACATGACCCCGTGATCAGTGATCGCCATTGCGGGGAATTCCAGTTCTTTGACGCGTTCGACCAGTTTATCCAGACGGCAGGCTCCATCCAGCAGGGAGAACTCCGTATGAACATGAAGATGTACAAAATCAGCAACAGCCATATCAACAATTTAAATAACAAAAAATGAGCGTCGGAGCGAGCAAATTCGGCCTTTCATCCGGTCTTTTCCCGGCTCCGTTCGCCGTCAGGATGTCACATTCTCCGGGCAGGGAGGAAGGGAAAAGTTTGGGGACATTTCTAAGTTTTTGGGCTAGAGCTGGAAAAACCCCAGTTCACGGGTGTTTTCCCGGCGCTGATACCAGTCATTCAGAACCAGTTCCATGCGGTCCAGACGGAAGCTTCCGAAGTCCTGTTCGCGACAGGATTCCAAAGCCGAAAGAAAAGCGTCTGTATCTCTGAACGGACGGCGGAACCGGATGATGGTGGAATGCGCTGTCCGCAGGGTGTAGCGCTGATCCAGCGTCTGCCGCAGGGGAGAGTTCCTGAAAGCATCCCGCAGCCGGTCGCGGAACCTGTTCAGGGTGTCATCGTTAGGATACCCCTGGATCATGACGCAGCCGGGCGAGAGTGTGATGCCGCGGAAACGGATCCTGATGGGCGGCAGTCCGCGCAGTGTGTTTTGTATCAGCCGGATATAATCCTGAGGCACGATCTCTTCCAGAGTGAAACCGCTGCGGCAGGTGATGATGGAGAGCACGGTCAGGTGGATATCCTCATCGGGGTAATAGTATTGACCGGGTTCTAACCCTCTCAGCCGCTCCAGTATGGCACGGACGGCAGTTTTCACTTCCCGCGGCGGACGGGTCAGCAGGGTGATCCCCCGGCGGGTATCCTCCGGGGAGTCTATCAATTCATTTGTCTGAGGACCTTGCGAGCGGATAACGCTCAGAGAATCCTCATACATTTGCCGGTAATGTTCGGCCAGGTTCATGTTCAGTTTTCAGATAAATCGCTCAATAAAGCTAACCGGACAAGGAAATAACATATTTTTCCCGTGAAAGCAATCCCCGAATCTTTCCCGCGGGCGGTTTGGGGTTGAACGGGGACGCCCGTTGGATTAAACTGCTTGTCGTAAACGGGATTATTTTCCGAAAATAACATGAATCAAATCACAAAATACTTACTGATCGCTGTTTGCGCGGCGGGCATCCTGCCGGCGCTGGCAGAGGGAACCGAACCGCCTTTTGATAAGTTATTGAAAATCACTCTTCCGGAGCTGAAAGCCTCCGATTCCGAAACGAACGCGCCCCCGGCCGGGCCGGTCATCCTGGAAATGATCTATGTGGAGCCGGGCACCTTTATGATGGGCGCGCCCAAAGAGGAACTGGGCAACAATGGTCAGGAACCTCAGCGGAAGGTGACCCTGACTCAGGGCTACTGGCTGGGCAAGTATGAAGTCACTCAGGCTCAGTATGAAGCCGTGATCGGACGCAACCCCTCTTTTTTCAAAGGCCGGAACCTGCCCGTGGAGTACGCCAACTGGAACGACGCGATGCGCTTCTGCCAGAAGCTGACCGAGCTGGAACGCGCCGCCGGGCATATCACGGAGGACTATGAATTCACACTGCCCACGGAAGCCCAGTGGGAATACGCCTGTCGTGCCGGGACGACAACAGCCCTCAACAACGGCAAAAATCTGACCAGCTACTATGTCTGTCCGAATATCGAGCCTTTGGCGCGGTACGGCTATTCCGAAAAAGCCTATTCCGGCACTCAGGAAGTCGGCTTGAAGGAGCCGAACGCCTGGGGTTTTTACGATATGCACGGCAATGTGTGGGAATGGTGCCGGGATTACTGGCAGCGGGAAGATATCTCCACCGAACCAGTGACCGATCCGACCGGCCCTGACAAAGGTTCAGAGCGGGTGATGCGCGGCGGCAGCTGGTGGTATCCGGCGGCCTCCTGCCGTTCAGCCAGCCGTTTCTACGCGGTTCCCAACCGGTTTGAGTACGGATATTTTCTCGGTTTCCGTGTCGCTCTGGTCAAGAAAACCGCAAAGTAGAGATCAATGGATTCAATAAAGATTATGGGCAAAACGAAAATAATGATGATAATCTTTACGTCACTATTCGTGGGACTGCCACTATTTTGTCTCATAGTAATAAGTATACATGCTGTTTCGGATATGGATAGTGATGATGGATATCCTGTTGTAGAAGTGGATGATAATTGGAATTATACAGAGCGGCGGGTATGTACAAAAATAAAGGAAGAAGATATTCGCCTTAAATCAGGAATATTTATCCCTTCTAATGCATTATTTACTACTAATTGTGCTAAAGAGGATAAAATATACTGGAACTATATTTCAGAGGAATCCTTTAAGCTGCCTGAAAACGCGGATACATTCACAGCAAATGATGTAAAAATGGAGCATACCCCTTCTAACAGCGAAGCTCCCGGGAATGATTTCTGGATACATGAAAAAGAGTTTAGTCTGTCTTTTAAACGTCATATAGGAGGAACAATAGATTATCAGGAAGGAACCTGGACAAATAACGACATTGTCTTTAATGCTCAAATACTAAAAACGCCGAAGAAGTGTTACTTGCATTTATCTTCTCAAGAAATGCGTCCCGATGAACTGGAATCTAAAAAAGAGGTAGCCACTCAATAGCAAAACTCATAAAAAGAAACAAGTAGGAGAATAGAAATATGAGCAAAACGAAGAAGACGATATTGATAATAGTTGGAATAGTTTTTCTGGTATTAGTTTCACCTTTTATTCTTTTTTTTGGCCTATTTGCAGCTTCATCCATTGAAGATTTGTTGATAACACAAAAAGATGTAGAAGAATACGGAAAAAAGATGCAGTCTCAATCTGGAATGTTTTTTCCGGCTGATACAACATTTGTTAGGGGACATTGGCGCAAATATGGTATTTTTCAAGAACGAGGCGCAGGTTGGAAATATACTTCAAAAGAACCTTTTCAATTCCCTGAAAATGTCGAGGTGGATATTTATGAGGATGACATGGATATGTATGAAGATTGGTTTAGTGGGTATTTTGAAACAAATATCACTGGTGCCACAGAATACAAAGAAGCGAAGTGGATGACAAATGGTTTTGTTTTCAGCGCAAGTATGCTGGAAACTCCTGAACGGTATTATTTATCTCTGCGTTCGTATGTTCCTCGTTCTTATGAATTAGAAAATCCAAAAAAATATGGATTGCCTCGTAATATCGACGCAAACTGAGCTTGAGTAAACTCTTAAAATCAAACGCCGTAAGTTGATTCCTACGGCGTTTGTGTTTTTAATAGCTTGCTTGAAAAATCATTTCCGTTCGCGGTCGCGTATGTATTTGATGGTCAGCAGGTGTGCCGGGGCCGCCATGCCGCCGTGGTCGAAACCGTCCAGCTCGCGCAGGGTCACATCCGGGTGCCCGGCCAGTTTCAGCATCCGCCAGAAGTAGGCCGTTTCCTCGTAGCGTCCGTAGAGTTCCATTTCCCGGTCGCCGGAGATGATGAGCATGGACGGAGCGTCTTTGCGCACATAGAAGATCGGCGCGGTGGAGTCGATGAGCGCCTGATGCGGAGGCATCCCCATCTTTTCGCGTGTGTTGTAGTGGGTGATGGCGTGGCCGCTGTAGGGGATGACAGCGGCGATCTGGTTCGCGTCCTTGCCGTATTTGGCCAGCCGGGCTTTGTCCAGACCGACCATGTTGACCAGGTAACCGCCGGCGGAGTGTCCGGCGAGGTAAATTTTGTCGGGACTGCCGCCGTATTTGGCCGCGTTGTTAAAGGCCCATGCCACGGCTGCCGCCGCGTCGTCTATCGTCTCATCGGTAGAGGCTTCCGGGCTCAGCCGGTATTCCACGCCGATCAGGACGAACGGTTCGACCTTCAGCGCCTGGGGCAGTTCGCGGTGACCGCCGGTCAGTCCGCCGCCGTGGAACCAGACGATCACGGGTGCGTTGGTGACCCCTTCGGGCCAGGCCACGTCCAGCCGGCACATCTTGTTGGTGGAGAGGGTGTCCGAGTCCGGACGATAGGGGATGTCGCGTTCATACCGGTAATCTTTGGCAAAAGTGCTGACCGCGCAGAGCGTCAGTGTCAAAAGTCCGGCTATCAAACAGGTTATTCTTTTCATCATATCCATACCGGGGACATTCTATGCGGAGGACGTTCCCGGTTCAACTCATAATTGAGCGGCCGGGATCTATTATTTTGATAAACAGATTGAAGAGAGGGCGATTCGGTGACAGAATAGCGGCGGAGAGATTCATTTCATGGATCTGATGTTATTATCTTTGTTATTGCTGGCGCTGATCCCCTGGATCATTGCCCGGCTGACTTTCCGCTTCTGGGTGAAGATCGGTTCACTTTGGGCGCTGGTGGACAAGCCGGGCCCGCGCAAGATCCACCAGGAACCGGTCTCGATGGCCGGAGGTCTGACCGCGATGGCGGCCAGCTGTGTGCTTTTTGCCGGACTGCTGAGCTTTAAGCACGGGAATGACCCTGTGGATATGCAGAGCTTTCCCTTTTTCCTGAGCGCGTCTTTGACGGGCGGGATCGCTTTTTTCATTCTGGGGCTGGTGGACGACATCAAAGACCTGAAGCCCGGAAAGAAGTTCCTGAGCCAGCTCGTTTTGGTCCTGATTATGTGCTGCTGGGTGCGGTTCCCGTTGTTTGAACAAGCCTGGATGAATGTGCTGGTGACGGCGCTCTGGTTCGGCATCGTGCTGAACGCGCTCAATTTCCTGGACAACATGAACGGACTCTGCTGCGGTCTGGGGATCGTTTTGCTGTTCGGGTTCTGGGGATTGTCACTCTTTTCCAAGACGGTGGACGCGGGTGCTTCCAGTTTGCTGGTCGTCTTGCCGGTCTGCCTCGGCGGACTGCTGGGGTTTCTCCCGTTCAATTATCCCAAAGCTGAGGCGTTTCTGGGCAATTCCGGCAGTCACTGGGTCGGCTACTGGGTGGCGCTCAGTTCCGTGATCGCGGGCCGGGGACTGATGCAGACAGCGCTTAGCACCGAACACAGCCCGTGGACGCGTCTGCTTCCCGTGATGATGCTTTTACTGGTTCCGCTGTATGATCTTATCTCGGTGATGATCATCCGTCTGAAGAACCGCAAGCCGGTCTATATCGGCGACACTAATCACATTTCGCACCGTCTGACGCGGATCGGCTGGTCCCAGAAAAAGGCGGTCGCGATCATCTGGGGACTGACGGCGCTGACCTTGGTCGTGGCCTGGCGGATGGCATTCGTCATGACCAATAAAGAGATCTTTCACTAAAATATCGCTTTTAGAATGAAGTTGGAGGATAATCGGAGACGGTTTTTCTGAAAACCGTGATCGTATATGACAAAAGTAGCGATAGCAGGCGCGTCGGGTTATTCGGGCGAGGAGCTGGTCAGGCTCCTGCTGCGCCATCCCGAAGCTGAGATTGTGGCCGTCACTTCCCGCCAATACGCGGGCAAGACTCTGGCGGAGGTGTTTCCTAAATTTGCCCATTACCGGGCAGCCCAGACGATACCCTTTATTCTGCCGGACGCGGCGGAGCTGGCCAAGCTGGCGGAGTA
>Ga0265298_10006073_pt1 | contig 14996 bp, 27 predicted proteins | sample AusTroGonzalo_MG_3_FD_193486 | JGI IMG/M metagenome (GOLD analysis project Ga0265298, IMG submission 193486) | Bovine rumen microbial communities from tropical cattle in Woodstock, Queensland, Australia - Gonzalo_01 | ecosystem: Host-associated > Mammals > Digestive system > Stomach > Rumen ... | reverse complement strand
AACTCAGAAGCAATCGAACGTTGCAAGACTCTCATCGCAGAAGAAAAGATGCTCAAGGAACAGAAGGCTATCCTTCAGGGTCCGAAGTTTGCAGACACTGTCCCGTCTGTCCAGACTGTTATCAAGGACATTGATAACTACATTGCACGCATTCCGGGTGCAATTAAGGATTCCATCGAAGCGATCGAACCGGAAAAGCCGGTCGCACCGGCACCGCAGTTTACTGCAGTCTCGGTTTCTGCTAGCGATGCAGTCGCCGCTCTCGCACTTGTTGCTTTGCTCAACAGTGTCCGTTTCAACGGCTAATTAACTGAGTGGCTCGTGTGGTGCCGAGTAAACCACACAAATCTGCTTAGTTGGCGAAACTGGTAAACGCAGGGTAAACCGAAAGGAGCCCTGGGGAGCAATCCCCTTGTAGTTGTTCGAATCCTACACTGAGCACTATACATATCTGCGGTATTGGTGAAACTGGTAAACACGTTTTGACCGAAAGATCGGAATGCCCTCGGGCTTGCATTGGTTCGAATCCTGCATACCGCACTATTACATTTTTCGCGGTATTGGTGAAACTTGGTAAACACATTTCGACCGAAAGATCGGGACGTCGCAAGACTTGAGCTGGTTCGAATCCCTCATACCGCATTATGCTTAGTTGGCGAAATTGGTAAACGCATCCTGGTTCAGGCCGGGACGGTCAAGGGAGTAATGCCTCCCTAGCTGGAACATTAGTTCTGGTGACCTTGCATTGGTTCGACTCCTGCACTGAGCACGACTCTGCCGTGTGAAAGGTGTGTGGACTGAATTGTCCACACATTCCAAAAGTTTTAACAATTAATCAAAAAAGGAAAAAACATGAAGAAGACAATCTCTCTTGATCACGCTATGCTCCACGCAACTCACCACCAGAAGGAATTTGCTGATGGTCGTTCGCTCCGCGATTCGAAGTTCGCGAAGTTCATGCAGGATGGTAACATGATTACTGGAAAGATGGCATGTCAGTGGCACACTGGCGATGGTAAGAAGTATGGTTGGAAGTCTGATGCGTCGATGCTGGGTGATGCAAAGCACTATGGCGTCAAGATGATTCATGTTGCTGACTAAAACCTGTTAGCCATATTGTGATTTCCTAATGCGACCTGAACAAATAGTTTGGGTCGTTTTTCTTTTACTTATTAACCCGAAATTACTATATTATATCATGTAACAAGGAGCTAACCATGGCAAAAACAACCAAACACAAGTATATCGTTGTAGTTGCAGAATATGACGAATGCGGGTCTGACGGACTCGACATTTGCAATGCAATTCCATTCAACAAGCCTGAAGCTGCTGCAAAGTTCATTGTAGAAGATTACGCTGATACCATGAGCTATGACGAAGACACGGAAGGTGAAGAACTGGATCTGGAACGGGTCACGGCTAAGATTGAGAGTCTCCAGAAGGATGAATCTCATGAATGGGACGCTCCAGCAGATCTGCCGCGTCAAATCAAATGGAAAGTGTTTGCACGCTAATGGAGGTTATACATGAAATGTCCACATTGTGATTCCAAACTAAAGAGAATGATCACCGATGATCCGCATATCGATCACCAGCTGGTAGAAGGTTGGCAATGCCCCGAATGCGGTTATGATTCCGTCTATGACGATGAAGAACCAGTAGAAGAAGAAGACGAGGATGACTAAATGAAGTGTCCCGAATGTGGTGCAGAAATGGAAAGAATCGTCTCGGATAACCCATTAAAAATGTTATATGGTTTACCAGTTCAAATGGCATGGTTATGCAATGAATGTGACTATGAAGAACTGGATAACGAAGAATCTGAGGTTGACGTTGACTAACAAGGTCATCTGAATCAAATAAAAATCTATCATGACGGGTTGACAATTAGAACATAATTTTCTATATTAAAACCTGTCGCTGATAATCATCACGACAATAAATAACTGCGGTATTGGTGAAACTGGTAAACACGTTTTGGCCGTAAGACCGGAATGCCGAAAGGCTTGCATTGGTTCGAGTCCTGCATACCGCACTATGCTTAGTTGGCGAAATTGGTAAACGCATAGCAACCGTAAAAGGAGCTATGGTGAGCAATCACCTTGAGGTTTGTTCGAATCCCTCACTGAGCACGACGCGTTTGGTTGATACGCAGAATTCAACCACTGAGGTAATATATGATATATTAAAGCTCGAGATTTAATATATAAAATTTCCTTGGTTTAAATGGTATTTACTGCTTTGGACCATCAATTTAGAGTAATAATAATTAGAGGAAATCTAAAGCGGGAGTTGATAGTTATCTATATAAAAACTATCAGGTCGATATAGAACCTAGTTTAATCTATATCTATGGCCGGATGCTGGAATGGGTAGACAGCGCAGACTTAAAATCTGCTGGAGGTAATCTCCGTGAGGGTTCGAGTCCCTCTCCGGCTACTAAGTTGACTGAAATAAAAAATAATATTTATCTCGGTTGACAATAGTTAAGAAATTAACTATATTTACAACGTAAAAACGAAACCAATAACAAGGAGTTAAAAAATGAATCAACGTCAACGTGAACTTCGTGCAGGAATCCGTGAAGCCAAGCGCACGGGTGAACCATTCCATCGTGTGGAAGTCGCATCGTGTAAGGAACCGAAGGTTGTCGATGAAGCAAAGGTCAAGGCGGCTATTGACAAGGAACTTGCAAAGGCTAGTGTGACCCATCCGGAACATCGAAAGGTCGTTGACCGTCGCAAGATGAAGCGTCTCAAGTCGAAGATTGCATAATCTTGGTTAGCCTGGGTAGCTCAGTTTGGTAGAGCAGCTGATTTGTAATCAGCGGGTCGGGAGTTCGAGTCTCTCCGCAGGCGCTATAATTGCCGCATTATTAAATACTGGTCTAAACAGCGCGGGGGGCCGGGCAACCTTACCCCCAGCGAAAGAAGGAAGAAGGATTCCCGGCGATTAGATTTTAGGGGTTGACAAATAGAACATAATTTGCTATATTTGTTAACATAATTGTCCCTTAGCTCAGTTGGTAGAGCGAGTGACTGTTAATCGCTTGGTCCCTGGTTCGAGTCCAGGAGGGACAGCTAAGGTTTTTGTGCATTGTCCAGTTTGGGTTTTGGACGCCTCCAAAAGGGAGAGACCTAAAATGCACTAACAATGCTGGTAGTCCAGCGGTGGTGGAACCACCTTAAAAACTTGCGGGCTGTAGCTCAGTCTGGTAGAGCGCTTGATTTGGGATCAAGAGGTCGTGGGTTCGAATCCCGCCAGCCCGATAGAAATGTCTAGCCGATCAATTAAGTTGACATAGGGCGTCGTAGTTGGTAAATCTTTAACTCACAGATATCGAGGACTGTGAACCGACCCTAGCAGGTGACGAATCGGAATTCCTGCAGTGTGTTTAAAATTCATCCCGATGTCGGGAGTTGCCGTAGGTATGGAGGATGCATGCTTATCTGTACCGCAAGGAAGTCGCTTCGTGCGGCGGAAACCGTTGGCCTTAGAAACTGTAGGCTGTAGAATAACCAGTTAGGGATGAATTTTGCTTTTGACGCGGGATAGAGCAGCTGGTAGCTCGTTAGGCTCATAACCTAAAGGTCGCTGGTTCAAATCCAGCTCCCGCTATTAAGGTTGTCTGATGTAACAATAAGAAAACCATTAAGCTTACGAATCAGATAATTTTTATTAAATTGTAATTATCCTATATATTGTATTAAGGAGCATGTGATAATGGATAAGAACTATATTAAATATTTGAAAGAATCTACAAAGAAAATTCAGGCAAGAATCGCTAGTGGTAAATGGGAATTTGGTGACCATCGGAAATTGAAAGAACAATTAGCTGAATTATCCAAATACAGTAAATAATTTTTTACTTTACAACTTAACCATTTTTTACTATATTATTATTATGGACACAATGAAGCTCACAATTGTCAATAAATCTTCTTTATCGGGAATTCCTGATGATATTATTGACTTGCTTGGAATCCATCCGCTTAACGAAGTAAATGACCATCTTGATGCGCATAATCTGAAAATTTCGGAATATGATAAGATTATGAATGCCGGTCATCTCGTGGAACAGCGAATAACAGTAGTAGATAAATAGGTTTCGTATTGGTCGGCTCCTTTTATCCAATACGACGAGGCTTGACGATATTGGCCTCGGGTTGGAAACAATATCGTAACACCATAGCTACCGCTTGCTATGGTGTTTTGTTTTTTATAAGGGAAGCTGAATCAAAAAAAGTTTTAAGTTTAGTATTTACAACTCTAAAGAAATTAGCTATATTATAAGCATAAACAATTCATTCATAAGGAAATACGATATGACGAATATCCAAGCACTCGCAGCTCAGTTCTGCACCCGTTCCACCAAGACTGTTAATCAGGCAACGATTGACGACGAAATCAAGGTCCATGTTGCGACCCTCGACGCATTCGAACAGACGGGTCAGCTCCGCTCGCTCGTTGACAGTGAAGCTGTTAACGCAGACACGATTGCACAGGCAAAGCAGCTTGTTGGCAATCTTAACAAGCTTGACTTCAATCAGAAGCAAGCTATCCTTGACCAGCTGAAGGGTATGGTTAACACTGCAGAAACGCAGATTATGTCGAAGCTTCTTTCGGCATCTGCAAACTCTGGTGAAACCACTATCACTGGTCTTCTCAATGCAGCAAATGCACCGGAACCGGAACCGGAAGCACCGGTCCAGAACACTGTTTCTGCGGTTCAGCTCAATGGCCTTGGCAACCTTGGTTCGCTGATTGGTGCATTGCTCGGTGCTGTAAACCAGCCGGTAGCACCTGCGGCACCGGTTCAGAACGTTGTCAATGGTGTCGACGTTAATAAGGTTAAGCAGCTGGTCTCTGCACAGGGTGTTGATTTCTCTGCACTCCGCAAGGCCTTCAACATGCAGTAATCTGCATTAAAAATCAATTAAGGCTCTGGTTGAAATATACCAGAGCTTTTTCTATATTATAAGCATGCATAAAACTCATAAAGAACTTCTTACTGCAGCTCAACGACTTGAATATAATTATGTTAAGGATTATTACAAGACCGCAGAAAAGCTCGCCCACATGACTACCGTTATTTGCCGGGAAATGAATCTTATTAAGCGTTTAAATCTTATTAAGGAATATATCCCGCTCTGGGTGGAATGGCAAATCTCTGGAAAGAAGTTTAACCACTGGTCTCCAATAGCAAAAATGTATAAAGAGAAACATAACTGTGGAACTTGGGGACCTAGACCTATGTGTCCATTAAGTGATATGACTCCAGAACAGAGAACTGAATGGTGGAAACAGATGCATTAAAGTTTACAAGTCAAACCAAATAACCTATATTTAATTAAGTAAAACAACTAACAAAAAGGAAAAGAAACATGCTTAAACTCATTACCACAATTATTCTCGTTGCAATTATGGCGGTCGCGGGTGTTGCCATTTACAAGGGTTTCACTGGCGAACACGACAATGCGGAAAAGGTCGCAAACAAGGCGTCGGAACTCGTGACCAGCGTGGCTGATACGTTCAAGGATGGTGCGAAGGACATGGCGATGGAAGCAAAGGGGAAGGCTGTCGCGGTTGCGGATTCAATCAAGTCCTCAGCGTCAGCGACTGTAGATTCAGTGACAACTACAGTTAAGTCAAGGATCGGCGATATTCGTGATGCTTCTAAGGAAAAGTTCATGAAGGCAAAAGAAGCTGCAATTGACGGTGTTGATACAGTAAAGAAAAAGATTTCTGAATAGTTTATAGATTGCGAACCTGGTTAAGGATGACTGAGTGAAAACACTCGGTCATTTCTTATTTACAGCTCTGTTATTTTTTACTATATTATAGTCATAATCAAGAGGTTAAATATGATTAAATGCAATGAATGCAAACATCACATCAAGTATAACAATCAACTCGCTTTTCTCTGGCCTCGAATGGGCTTTGCAGTCTGTGTGAAATGTTCCAGGCGAAATCATCGAATCATCAGAGCAAAAAAGTCTGTTGACTGAGAAAAGAAAATATAGAATTCAAGCATTGACAAAAGCTTTAGAAATTACTATATTATAAACATAAACAAGAGGTTAACTTATGAATTGTCGTGAAATTCTTCAAAACTATGGTCCCATCTATTCTCATCTTTCTGACAAGCAATTGTTCGACAAGATTTCAGACTTGGCTTACAAACAGATTGGCCATGGTGTCAGTCATGAATACTGGAAGTCTCGTTATGGTCGTCGTGGCCTGATTAATGCAACCAATATCCGCCAGCACATCAATGATGCTGTGCATGAAACTGGTGCTTACAGTGATGCTGCAATGGCTGCTGGTCTAAAGCGTTATCGTGCTCGCAAGCGTGCTGAAGCTGAAGCCCTGGCTGCTCTGGTCTAGGCTGGCTGAATAAAGAAAATACAGAGTCTTTGGTTTACATTTACTCTGTATTTTTCTATATTATAATCATCAACGAAACACAAGAGGTTAACTTATGACAATTATCGAAGCACTCACCGAAATCAAAACAACTGGCGTAAAAGTTTCACCGTTCACCAACTACGACAAGATTACTGAAGTCGAATATGACGAAAACGGACTCAGCTTCAAGCCGAATGAAAAAGAATGGCCAATCTACAGCATTGACATTACTTCTGTCGGCAACCTGAATATCAAGTTTGAAATGGCTGGTATTCTTACTGAACCTGACGGAACCACTCACGAATGCAAACAGTATCGTCAAATTGCTGTCGTGCGTGATGGTGAACTGTATCAGCAATTCCTCCAGGTCACTAAGGACAAGACTGAACAGGCTCGCTTGACGTCTGTCAAAGTCAAGAATAACATTATCAACCTTGGTGATTACCAGCTCACAGACAAGACGACTGTAGATGTTGATGAAATCTTTAGTGAAAAAGTCAAGGATTTTGTCGGTAGTCTTCAGAAGTCGTCTGCTGGAACCGCATTCCCGAAGATGTCTGTGGAACAGTATCGTCTTTATCAGCTCGGTCTGCGTCCTGATGGCGTCTACAGTCGTAAGACTGTTTATTCCAGTGCACCGAAAGACACAATGACGAAAGTTGCAATCAAGGGTTTCAGCTCCAAGACTACGAAAGCTGCACAAGACCTTAAGACTGCTACTGCTGGTCTTGCTGTTCCGAAAAGCAAAGTCAATGAACTGATTTACACGGCTAAGGCTTTGAAACTCCACATTGACCGTGCTGCAACCTGCACGTTTGCTGGAAAGACTTTCACTGGAACTGTGAAGATTTAGTTAACCTCACCTTAGGGTGTCGGGGAAGTTCTCCGACATCCTTTCACCTTTTACATCAAACAAACGTAATTACTGACTATGGCAGAAAAAGAATATAAACCCGAGCCACCGAAACCACCTAAGGACACTGCTGTGTTGCGGTTTAAACTCGATATTATTGAACGTAATATCAAAACCGTGTTGGAACAAGTCCAAGACATGCGAAAGAGTATTGACCAGTTTGAGGAACATTATAAACAGGTTTTGGAACATCCAGCGGAAACAGAACCAATGCCAGCACTTCCCCCATCCGAACATAAGGATGAAGTCGACGATGCAGTGGATGCATTGCTTAATGGCTAGATAACTGAAATAAAAAGAATCAGAACCAGGGTTTACAACAACGCTGGTTTTTTCTATATTATGAATATAACAAAGAGGATAAACAATATGGCAAGAGTAGTTACTCCTAAAGCTAATTATTATAGTTCAAATGTCATCAAGACGGTTCCAGAAGTTAAAGACATCTGTAAAATCATCGTTGACAATTCAGAAATTGTGATTGTGAAGTTCCAGAATGAAACTGAAGAAGATCGAATCAAGCTTCTTGCAACTGGGTGCTTTAATGGAACAGAGCTTCTTTATTCCATCACAAAACGTGACAGTACTTCACAAAAACAGTATGTAAAAATCATCAATATTCATAATGAAGCCTTCACGTTTGATTATGGTGGCGGTTCTGACACTTGTGTTGGAACTTCTACAATTAAAAAGAATAATTTAATCAAAAACTTTTTGAGAATAGCTGGAGTAAGAAACATTGATTAAAGAATAACTATCAAGTAATCTGAAAAACAAATCATTAAAACCAGTGTTTACAATAATTCTGGTTTTTTCTATATTATAAACATCAATGAGGTTATTATGATCGACAATATTCAACTCTTGAAGAATGCAATAGAAGATATGGTTACAGTGGATTGGAGTGAAACCGATGGTAAGGATGTAGCCGAGATCCTCAATAGTCATGGAGTCAAGAAAGGTTCTATTTCTAAGGAAGAACTTAAATCTGTTCGCGGTTTAAACCTCTTCATGAAAGAAATAATTGGCAAATGCCTCGGTATTGATATAACAAAAGGCTAGATGACTGAAAAAGAAAAAATCAAATATAACTGGTTACAACTTAACCAGTTTTTTTTATATTATGAATATAAACAAGAGGTAATTATGGAATTCGATTTCATGAAGAAAACATTTCTCAACAAAGAAGTTCAGATTTATCCGGGCGATACCTTTGATAAATATGGTATTGTGAAAGATATTAATCAAGCAGGTGTTATTTTTGAAATAACAAAAAGCAATGTAGATAGTTTTGTGCCGGGAACTCTTCGTTTCATTGCATGGTCTTACAATTTGCATTTCACTTTGATTGAAAATAAATCACGAAGGAGTAAAAATGATTAAAGAACTTCCTCTTATCCGGCCAGAGCATCGTGAAGCACCTTTTCCGTCTTATGACCCGACAGGAATCAATACTTCACGTCTCCCCGATAATATGAGACCGAAGTCCTGGGACATATATCTGGATGAGGGTGATGCAGATCTTGTCTGGGAAACAGAAGAAGGTTTTACTCCTGATGACTTTGAAAAATTTGTCGCTGAGATTCAAGATACGTTTAAACGGAACAATTGCACTGGCAAGCTTAGAATCCATGTTAGTTGCAGAGACACACCGACTAAATATAAACGTAGAACAATAATCATCAAGTAACCTGAAAATAAAAAGAATTAGAACTAGGGTTTATAATTACTCTAGTTTTTTCTATATTATACATATAACCAATCAAACAGGAGATAAAAAATGAAAAACATTTTTCGTGTATCTTATAACTATGATAATAAGATGGGTCATGTTTGGATGCCAGCCACTTCGCTTGAAGTTACAATGGCACGCGAAGAATTTGAAATGGAAACGGATGGCACTGATGAAGATTATGACGACAAAAAAGAACAAATTGTCAAATATTATTCACCTCGACATATTGAATGTGGTGGTGTAGCCATTAAGGTTGAATTGATTTATAGTTCTGACCCGGATGTTTTTGCAAAATATGGAAAAAAGAACAATCCAAAAAGTATAACAAATTGCTTTCATATAAAAATGTATTTTAATACATCTAGGGGCGGTTATTTTCCAACGCCGGACAATATTAAATTAAAACTGTCCTATGATGAAATAGAATTTAAAACGGACGGAAGCGATGAAATGTATGATAAATTTAAAGAAAAATTTATCAATGAACTTTTACCAAAAGCTGAGTATGATAATTTTGATAAGAATATATCTTATAAAATTACTTTAGTCAGCAGCACAGACAGTGAAACTTTTGAACGATTCGGTAATTTTTAAGTAATCTGAATCAAAAAGAATTAGAACTAGGGTTTATAATTACTCTAGTTTTTTCTATATTATACATATAACCAATCAAACAGGAGATTAAACTATGGCCCAGTATAAAAGTGACATGAATGAATATGTTGAAGAAAAAGCAACAAAGATTAAAGACAGGGACGATTTCGAAAGCTACGTCGATACATCAAAATTGAAGGTTTTTGAGAATGGAAAAGAAGATGTAGGTGTATATACCAAAGTGACATTGGAATATGCCATTAAAAACGCTCTGCGTGAAATGAAGTGGATTGATTCCAAGAATTATGGAGTAGGACATAAGGTTCTCAAGAATTGCTATATCATTACGTATGAAATGGAAGATAATGACAATTCGATTTATACGATTATTCGTTACATCTATGAAGACGAATATGCAGCTGATGCATTTGAAATGATGACGAAAATCTGCAATATGCTCAAGGTTTAAAAAGTTAACTGAAACAAAAACATTTATAACCAGGGTTTACAATAACTCTGGTTTTTTCTATATTATAAATATAAACAAGAGGTAATTATGAACAAGAAGAAACAAGCAAAGGAGTCCAAGCGGCAACGTGCAGAACGTATTGCAGAATCTTCTAATGGAATGACAATGAGAACTCGTGTGGTTCCGTCCAAAAAGAAGTATGACAGACGTGAAGCAAACAAGCAAGCATTTAAGGACTAAAAATGAAAAGAAAAGTATTTCCATTATCCATTTACAAAAAGAACCCATATAAGCCCCATTATATGGGTATTTATGACCCGTTAATGACGGTATTCTTAAAGTTAAAAATAAAACCGGTTAAGTAACCGGTCTTTTTATAATAAATCATCTGGAATGAGTTTCATTAGTATTCGTTCATCAACGTATAGATCGAATAGTTCGCGTTCTTCTTCCGTCAAATGTTTATATCCTTCTTTAGCAATCTTAATGAACCATGGATCTTCGCAAAGGGAATAAGTGATCTTTTCCATGTCATTTGGTTCTAATTGTATAAAGCCATCCTTGGTACCAGCATCGGGACAATTATTATTGTCGGAAGGATTACCTTTATTAAGTGAAATCATTTGATGATCTTTATAAAGGGAAACTAACTGCATTAACCACTGGCCACCGTCATGCTGGAGTTCTTCATAAAAGTCCCAGTATACATCTGGAAGAATCTCTACATGCGGAAATTCAAGCAATAACTGTTCGTACATGTTAGGGTATAATCCATTATGTTCATGATATGGGTCAGTTGCGCCTCTTCCTCTTCTTTGTTTCTGAACGTGACCTTTTGTATTATACTTCATGCCCCATTTGGAACGGACACCGAAGGATTTAAGTCTTTTAGCTGTAATATTACGCTGTTTGGACTTACGTTTTAAAGCAGCCTTGCGTTGACCTATCTTTCTTTTTAAACGCTCTGAAGGCGAGATATAGACTTCTTTTGGCTGTCCTGTCTTTTTATTGATTTGAATACGGAAGTTCTTTCTATCCGTATGCCATTTCTTAGTCTTCTTACCATTACGTGTTTTATAGTCGAACCACATCTTTTCGTTCAAAGATTCAGATTCCGCAGGTAATGACAGATCGTCAATGTAATCCTTAAAGCTTGCCATGTATTATTTATAACCCGACTTTACCCTTGTTATCTGTAAATAATACTTCTAATCTTTTAGGTTTACAAATAGACAGAAATTAACTATATTAAGAACATGAATATCATGTTTACAGATTGTGGCTCTTGGGCCAAAAAATATAATGTTGGTGATGTATTTCCTCCAGAGTTTGGTGGAACAAGTCATCGAATTCCCGATATTGAACATAAGAAATTTGAATTACGTAATGATAATCTTGATGTCCGTCTAGAAAATGGAAACTGGTATACTAGCTGGTGTCTTTCATGTCAAGACGTTTTCTTAATTATTGACAATGATTCCGGGAAAGTTTTATTTACTTCTAATGGTTATACTTCTGATGACAGAGAAGACACAACCATTCCGTTTTATAAAGAACTGCGTAAGTTGATTGGTAACAACTTCAAACTCGATGATGGTTTGTATGATGTTGTCGACGAATTTGACGATATTTAGTTGACTGAATTTTTTAATTCTAATCTTTTGGGTTTACAAACATCTAGATTTTAGCTATATTAAGAACATGAGAATAAAACTTTATGATTGTTATGACGGTGCCGAACGTCTTGAAGTCGGTGATGAATTTCGCGATGTTGGCTATGACTGCTCAAGCGATATATTTAACACGGAAAATATTGATATTAAGCAAGTAGGAGTACGTCTTAGAGGTTTTAGAAAATCTGATGGATGTCAAGAATTTAGTTGGAATTTGACTTGTCAAACTGTGTTTGTTATCGTAGATATGAGCACGAATAAAGTCATATTTACATCTAAACAATATCCACGAAATGAAAGATATAATAATAGCAGCTGCAAGTTTTATAAAGAATTGCAGAAATTTATTGATTCTGGATTTGTCGATGACAAAGGTCTTTACAAAATCGAAGACGATGTATTTGAGGATATTTAGTTAACTGAAACGAAAAAACATCTAAATTTACCATTTACAAAGTCTAAAACTTTAACTATATTTAGAATATAAACAATTAAATAAAAAAGGAAATAACATCATGGCTGAAGAAAATACTCTTTCTGTTGAAGAAACTATCCGCAGTGTCATTGCTGCTGCAAAGGCTGGTCGCTTTTCGAAGGTTGCCAATACGGCGGAAGGAACTAACTCCTGGATGATTGAAGCACCGTCTGGAACCTTTATGGTTGAAAACATTAACCGCATGTCGAAGACTGCACGCGAATTTAACAAGACGAACTTCTACAAGATGCAGGATGACGGAACTCCGAAGGCTTTTAACCTCGGTGAATGGAAAAAGAAACTGTTTTACACTCTTCTTTACTGCTTGCAGGAAGGTAAGGTTTTCCACAAGATTGCACAGGATCCTGCTAAGGTGAAGTCGATTGCCAAGGCTATTAAGGAAAATCCGGCTAACTGGGAAACGACTCCGGAACTTATTAAGGGTAAAATCGGCGACAATGAAATTCAGGTTGTCCGCGAACGCAAGTCCTTTGCATCTGGCAAGACTCTGTTCCGTGTCAAGTTGCTTGAAAACGGTGTCGAAACCCTCAAGGGCAGTCAGCTGATGAAGCTCTGGAAGTAATCTGAATCAAAATTTAACAATCCTACCCGTTTACAATTGCTCCCAATTTAACTATATTTAATACACACGAGAACAAAAACGTTAATACGAAATATGGAGTTTCTCAGTTCTTTGAGACGAGGGTTGACGGACCCGGGCCGATTAGAATAAACTGACTAACAAGAAAAATAGTATGTGACGTCCACAGATTTCGTAAGTCTAATAATACTAGTTGAACAAGACTTCTGAAAATCGGTTCTCTTTTTCACAAAAAGCACCTGGTCACACGAAAGTGCCCGCCATGCAGAGGCCCGAGTATTAAATGGCATCATTAGCCGCACTTGCTGCATGACAACAAACCCAAAAACAAACTCCTGGTGGAGTTTACAATTGACCGGCTAGCACAGGCGCAGTGGAACCTGCAAACAGGCTTAAACTGCTTCCAATCGGAAGGTGTGCGAAAAACAAGAGGACTTGCCCTTCCTGGGTGAGTCCTCTACTATTATATGGTGTCTGAAATAAATAATTCTAATCTTTCCTATTTACAAAAGGTATAAAATTAGCTATATTTATAACATAAACGAAACAACAAAGGAAATAAAATAATATGGCTACAGTGATTTTCTCTAACATGGGCGATACTGATACAGCTGTCCTCAAGTACATCTGGATGGGTATTCCGAAAGTGAAAGTTGTTGAGATCACTTCTGATACAGTGAACCCGAAAGCACTTGTCACCGAGGCGATTGAAAACGAACACGATACACTGATTATGTGCGGGCACGGAATGCCTCAGGGTTTGATGAATCCGAGCTTCAAGGGTGGTGCTTATCTTGTTGACGCAACCAACTACAAAAAGATTAAATGCAACAGAGTCATTGCTGTCTGGTGCCATGCAAAGGATTTTGCAGAACGCTACGGTGTCAAGGGTTTCTGGTCTAGCATGTTCATCAGCAACAAAGGTGAAGCATCTGCAAACGGTATCTATACTGTTTCAGACAAGTCAATTACTGAACAGGAAATTCTTTTCTGTATTCGTCTGAACGAACTCATCAAGAACTACGTTCCGATGAAAACGTGGATTGACAAACTTAAAGCGGATGCTGATTACACGAACCCAGTCGTCAAGTTCAATTATGACGGTCTGCGTTACTACAAGGTCGCTCCGACCCCGAAGGTGCAAGCTGCATCATATTACAGCAGCATTACAAGATCTGAATCTTCTCGTTGGGGATATGACTTCGATGACGACTACGAATTTGATGACGGAATTACTTATGTGGAGGATGTGGACGGGCCAGTTGTGCCTGCCAAGTCCTTTCGTCCCGCAGTCTACGACGGTGTCTCAAAAAATCCAGTCGTTGGCTACAAGCCTAAGGGTGACTACGGAATTCGCAAAACTTCTCTTAAAGACGCTGATGAACTGACCACAACCAAACATAAGTGTAAGCTGTCTAAGAAAGCACGTCGTGAACATATTGCTCGAATGGAAGCAGAACTTGAAAAGGAAGATAACTATCCAATCGAAGTCTGGGGAGCAACCGACTAACTGAAACAAATAACAACTAAAGTCAGGGTTAACAAAACTCTGACTTTTTTCTATATTGTATAACATGAATAGAATAATTAATCTTTTAGACGACCCGAGATCAAATTCGTTAATAACGCTTACTGAACAGGGTTATGGTATAGCTGGACGTTATCCTGACCATAAAATGGATTATAACAAGTTCCGTATTCAAACTGCGTTAGAACCATTTACCGGTGAAGGTACTTTTCAGGTTCGTTTTTCAAAAAACGGTCATAATGATAATGGCTGGTATATTGGTGCACAAGATGCTCGACTTGGTGTCTTGTTTGAAGACGGAACACAGAAATTTTTTAACATATATGATTATGGCACTGTAAAGAAATTCAAAAAAGCAGTTTATGATTATTTCAAGAAATATATTGACAATGGTTATGAATTAGAAAAACCGTTATACCAGCTGGAAGATGATTCTTTCGATGACATCTGATAAATAACATTTGACTTTTTACTATTTACAACAATCAGAATTTTAACTATATTATAGATATGAGAAAACAGATTATCGCGTTTTGTAAAAACTATAAGGCTCCGCAGAATCCTAACTATGATTGGTTTTACCACAATTCTGGTGACTAT
>Ga0265298_10006072_pt1 | contig 14997 bp, 14 predicted proteins | sample AusTroGonzalo_MG_3_FD_193486 | JGI IMG/M metagenome (GOLD analysis project Ga0265298, IMG submission 193486) | Bovine rumen microbial communities from tropical cattle in Woodstock, Queensland, Australia - Gonzalo_01 | ecosystem: Host-associated > Mammals > Digestive system > Stomach > Rumen ... | reverse complement strand
GTTGGAGGATAATCGGAGACGGTTTTTCTGAAAACCGTGATCGTATATGACAAAAGTAGCGATAGCAGGCGCGTCGGGTTATTCGGGCGAGGAGCTGGTCAGGCTCCTGCTGCGCCATCCCGAAGCGGAGATTGTGGCCGTCACTTCCCGCCAGTACGCGGGCAAGACCTTGGCGGAGGTGTTTCCTAAATTTGCCCATTACCGGGCAGCCCAGACGATACCCTTTATTCTGCCGGACGCGGCGGAGCTGGCCAAGCTGGCGGAGTATGTTTTTCTGGCTCTGCCCCACGGGGTAGCGGCGGAACTGGCAGTGCCTTTGCTGAAGGCAGGCCGCCGGGTGCTGGATCTGAGCGCGGATTTCCGTCTGAGATCGGCAGCCGTTTATGAAGAATTTTACGGCAAGACCCATCCCGCGCCGGAACTGCTGGCACAAGCCGTTTACGGACAGCCGGAAACATACCGTGAGAAGCTCAAAGGAGCCGGTCTGGTGGCCTGCGCGGGCTGTTACCCGACAAGCATCCTGGTGCCGACCTTGCCGCTGCTGCGGTCGGGGCTTATCCGTCCCGAAGGCATTATCGCCGACAGCCTGAGCGGTGTGACCGGAGCCGGACGCAAGGCAGATCTGGGCTACATCTACTGCGAATGCAATGAGAGCGCACGGCCTTACGGTCTGCCCAAGCACCGCCATCTCTCTGAGATCGAACAGGAGCTTTCCATCGCCGCCGGGACTAAAGTCACCATGCAGTTTACTCCGCACCTGATCCCGCTGAACCGCGGCATCTTAACGACACTGTACCTGACACCGTCCGAAGAGATACGCGACGCGGAATCCGCGGAACGCTTCTCGCAAAAACTGGCGGATATGTATCAGAAGGTCTATGGACAGGAAGCATTTGTACGCATTGACGGCGACAAGATCCTGCCGGACATCAAGAACATTGTCATGAGCAACGTGGTCGAGTTTGGCTGGAAAGTGGACTGCCGCACCGGTCGTCTGATCGTGATCAGCGCTATCGACAACCTGATGCGCGGAGCCAGCGGTCAGGCCATCCAGTGCTTCAACTTGATGGCCGGATACCCGGAGACTACAGGGTTGCTTTAGGTCTAAAAAACCGCAACAACGGCGTTAAAAAACAGCCGGGAGAAAATTTTTTATTTTTTAACGCGGAATCGGGTTGACTTTTTGTCCGTATCATGTTGATGTATTGGGGTGTGCGGTTGTCAGAGTTTGACCTGCAAGAGGTATTGTTTTTACTGCCGATGATTCTTTAGACGAACGGGGAGACCCTTCGTTAAAAAAGATTCATTGGGAGGTGCTTTTTATTTTCCCTTTTTTCTTTTATTTTTACTGAGACGATTATTTTTTATTCATGGAACCATTGTTCAAGATATTGCCCAATGAAGGGGTGACCGCTTCGGCCGGTTTTCGCGCCGGTGGCGTTTTCTGTGATATCAAGCGTTTGGGTACGGGAAAAGGCTCCAGCAAGGGGCAGAAACGTGATTTGGCGGTTCTGTATTCTGAGGTGGATGCCAGTGTGGCCGGTATGTTTACGACGAATCAGGTCTGTGCGGCTCCGGTGAAGGTTTCCGAGTCGCGTGTGCCCGGCGGTGTGGCGCGCGCGGTAGTGGCCAATTCCGGCAACGCGAATGCCTGCACGGGTGAACAGGGTATCCGGGACGCGCGGCGTATGACCGAGCTGACGGCGGAACTGCTGGGGATCGAGGCCGAAAAGGTGCTGGTCTGTTCTACAGGGCGTATCGGTGTGCAGATGCCGATGGAGAATGTGGAACGGGGCATCCGGATGGCTTTCGAGACGGCTTCGGATACGGCGGAGTCGGCTCATTTTGCCGCGGAAGCGATCATGACCAGCGACAATGTTTCCAAAGAGACAGCAGTGGAACTGATTCTGGGAGGCAAAACAGTCCGTGTGGCGGGCATGTGCAAGGGAGCCGGTATGATCCAGCCGGGTATGAGCGCGACCGGCAAACGTCCGGCGGCGACACCGCGACAGCTCCACGCGACGATGCTGGGCTTTATTACAACGGACGCGGCAATTGAGCCGAAGATCCTCCAAGCGGCATTGGAAGACGCTGTGGCTAACAGTTTTAACCGTATTTCTGTGGACGGTGACATGAGTACGAATGATACGGTGCTGGCACTGGCCAACGGATTGGCCGGCAATCCCCGGATCACCAGTACGGAATCGGATGATTTCAAACATTTTAGCCAGGCTTTGGCTCATGTCTGTCTGACTTTGGCTCATAAGATGGTGCGCGACGGCGAGGGAGTTTCCCGCTTTATCACGATCCGGCTGGAAGGAGCCGAGACTTTCGCTGACGCGGACGCGGCGGTTCGCGCGGTGGCCAACAGTGCTCTGGTCAAGACCAGCTGGTGCGGCGGCGATCCGAACTGGGGCCGTGTGCTGGATGCGATCGGTTATTCCTCTGCGCATGTGGATGAAAACAAGGTGGATCTGGCTTACAGTCTGCCCGGCGACAGCAATATCGTTTATGTTCTGAAGGCCGGTCAGCCGACGGATATCCCTCTGGCAACAGTGCAGAAGATCACTCAGCAGAAGGAGTTTGATCTGCATATTTTCCTGAATCTGGGCAAAGTCAGCACGCTGTTCTATACGGCGGATCTGACGGAAGAATACGTGGACTTTAACAAAGGCGAATAGATATGACTTTGAATCAGTTGATCATACGGGCCGATTTTCTGCTGGAGGCACTGCCTTACATCCAGCGCTACCGCGGTGAGACCTTCGTCATCAAGTACGGAGGCAGTTTTATGGACGCGAAGGATCCCGAACAAAGGGACAGTGTTGCCCGTGATATCACGTTTCTGGAAGCGGTCGGAATCAACCCGGTGGTAGTCCACGGCGGCGGCAAGGCGATCACACGCGCGCTAAAGGATTCCGGCATCGAGACCCGGTTTATCCAGGGTATGCGCGTGACTGATCAGCAGACCATGAATGTGGTGGAGAAAGTCCTTTCTTATGAGATCAATCCGCGTATTGTGGAGACGATTCAAAGCTTTGGCGGCAAAGCTAAAGGTTTTGCCGGAAGCAAAGTGCTGAAATGCAAAAAGAAACTGGTTCCCGGTGAGAACGGAGAGATGCTGGATGTCGGCTTTGTGGGTGAAGTCAATGGAGTAGATACGGCACAGATCCTGGACTGTATTGCCAATAATATCACCCCGGTCATCAGCCCCACGGCTCAGGATGCGGAAGGCAATTTTTATAACTGCAACGCGGATATTGCTGCGGCGCAGATGGCTATTGCGCTGAAAGCAAGACGGTTGGTCTTTATGAGCGATGTGCCCGGACTGATGCGCGATCTGAAAGATCCTACCTCGCTGATCTCTCAGGTGCAGGTCTCCGAAGTAGATGGATTGAAAAAGAACGGTGTGATCGATGCCGGCATGATCCCGAAGATGGACAGCGCGGTGGAAGCGATCCGTGCCGGAGTAGAAAAGGTGTCGCTGGTGGATGGACGGATGCCGCACAGTGTGATGCTGGAAATTTTTACCCACGCGGGAGTGGGCACAGAATTGGTTTTATAGAGAATTTATGAGCGAAAAAGCAGAAAAAATCAAACAGTTGTTCAATGATTATGTCGTACCGAGCTACGGCCGGTTCGATTTGGTGTTGGATCACGCTCAAGGAAGTTATGTTTGGGATGCGGACGGAAAGCGTTATTTAGATATGGGAGCCGGGATTGCCGTTTGTTCCCTGGGACACGCGCATCCGGAATTGGCTGAAACACTGGCTCAGCAAGCCCGCAAACTGATCCATATTTCCAACCTTTATTATCATGAGGGGCAGGGGCGTTTAGCTCAGGAGATCGTCAGCCGTGTGGGAGAAGGCAAGTGCTTCTTTGCCAACAGCGGCGGCGAAGCCAATGAAGGTCTTTATAAGCTGGCCCGCAAGTTTGGCAATGAGACCGGACGTTATGAGGTCATTACCGCGCTGCATTCTTTCCATGGACGCACTCTGGCCGGTATTGCTGCAACAGGTCAGGATAAGGTCAAAAAAGGCTTTGATCCGGTCGTGGAAGGCTTCAAATACATTCCTTATAACGATCTGAAGGCGGCGGAAGCGGCGATCGATCCTAAGACCGCAGCCATTCTTATCGAAGGTATCCAGGGAGAAGGCGGTATCACACCGGCCGATCCGGAATATCTGGTCGGGCTTCGTAAGCTCTGTACGGAACGAAACATCCTGCTTATGATGGATGAAGTGCAGTGTGGTTACTATCGCTCCGGCAGTTTTTGCAGTTTTCAGGAAATTTTAAGAGATCACCCGGAGGGCAAGACCTTTCTGCCGGACGTTTTCAGTATGGCAAAGGGGATCGCGAGCGGTTTCCCGATGGGCGCGTTCTGGGTGAGAAAACCCTACGCGGATCTGTTGGGACCCGGCAGCCACGCTACGACTTTTGGCGGAACGCCTTTGGCATGTGCTGTGGCACGAAAAGTGCTGGAAGTCATCGAGCGGGATCACTTGGCGGAGAATGTCCGCAAATTGGGTGCTCTGATGAAAAAAACGGTTACCGAACTGGCTGTCCGGTATCCGAATGTGATTGAAAAATCCAGAGGCATGGGCTTTATGCAGGGATTTTCGCTAAACGTGGAGTCACCTGTTTTTAAGAAATCCACGCTCACCCCTTCAGTTCAATTTGTGAACGCACTGAAGGAAAATGGTGTATTGACTGTTCCGGCAGGGGCATCGGTAGTGAGACTGCTGCCGCCATTGAATCTGAGCGCCCAGGAAGCGGAAGAGGCCATGGGCAAGATAGAAGAGACAGCTAAAGAATTTAATAAAATATAACTAAAAAAAATATGAATCATTTACTTAGTATTGAAAAACTCCCGCTTCGCGATATGAAGCAGATACTGGAGAACACCGCCATGTTCAAACGTGAACGGGGCTCCCGGACACTGCTCCCTCTGAAAGGGCAGACCTGGGGAATGATTTTCGCTAAATCATCCACACGGACAAGAGTTTCCTTTGAAGTGGGTATCCATGAACTAGGCGGAAATGCTATTTTCTTGAGTACCAGTGATATCCAATTGGGTCGCGGTGAGTTGATCAAGGATACGGCACGGGTTTTGGGCCGCATGACTCACGGCTGTGTGATCCGCACTTTCAAACAGCAGGATGTGGAAGATTTTGCGGAGTATTCCGGTATTCCTACCGTGAACGCGCTGACAGACTGGGAACATCCCTGCCAGATCTTGACAGACATTTTCACCATCGAAGAGAAAATGCACTCTATCCAAGGTAAAGTGGTGACCTTTGTGGGCGACGGAGCCTGCAATATTCCCATTTCCTGGGCATTCGCGGCGGCAAAGCTGGGGTTTGAATTGCGTATTGCCGCGCCTAAGGAATACCAGCTGCCCGATGAAGTGCTGAAACGCGCGGGAAGCGGAGCTAAGATCTATTGTACGACTGATCCCAAAGAAGCCGCGAAAGGCGCGGATGTGCTTTATACGGATACGTGGATCTCCATGGGCAAGGAGAGTGAAAGCGCACAGAGGATCAGTTTGCTGAAGAACTATCAGATCAATAAAGAAATGGTCTCTCTGGCCAATAAGGATGTGATGGTACTGCATTGCTTGCCTGCTTATCGCGGCAAAGAGATCACGGAAGAGATCTTTGAGCAGTTCTCAGGAAATATCTTTGACCAGGCGGAAAACCGTCTCCACACTCAGAAAGCGATCATGGACTGGATGACGGATTAACCGGTAGCCAAAAAATCAAAAAAAAGACGCATGAAAGTGCGTCTTTTTTTTGGAAATACAAAAACAAAAAAAGTGTGGAGCAACTCCACACTTTTTTGAAAATCAACTAATCTGAATTAGTCGCGTTTGAAACGACGCAGACCAGCGAAACCAGCCAGAGAGGCCAAGCCCATCAGAGCGAGTTGGAATGTACCAGCCTCAGGAACGAGGGTAGCGGTACCATCAACGCGCAGAGAGAACGGCTGTGTGGTTTCAGCATACTGCAGACTGAGGGTTTCTTTCCAAGTGGCTTGATCAATGTTATTGCCATACCACATATCTTTGTCGTAACCGAGGTGTGTACCATCATCTAAAGAAGCGACATAGATACTGTCAGCTTGGGAGAAGGGCAGTCTAATGCCATTCTCATTTTCGGTGGTGATAATGAAGCTCAGACCGGCTCTGTTATAATCGTTGTATGTGATTTCCGTATCAAACTTATAGAATTCGGTTGTGGAAATCATGCTTGCCTCATCCTTTTGGTAAGTAGTGAATGTGAAGGCAGAATCATCAAAACGATAACCAGGCCCCATGTAAAAGACATCATCCACTTTGTACACCGCATCGTTTGCGTACAGGGCAAACATCGCAATATCAGGCTCTGTAGTAGCAACAAAGCTCAGATTGCCGGCACCAGTGATAGTATAGTTGGGATAAAAACCATACTCACGATCATTGCCAAGATCGGTCAGAATGCTGCCGCCAATTACTTGAGCAGCAGGAGAACTCTGTACCGTCGCTTGACTGAACGCACTTGTGCTGTCAAACAGAACGTCTGCTTGCACGACAGAAGCTGCTGCCAGAACGGAAGCAACTGTAACTGTTTTAATCATGTTCATAACTCAATTTTCTCAACATCAACAAAGGCTAACTAGTCGGGAGACGAAAGCCAGCCACATTAATTATTTATCTGAAGCGCTTTTCAAGGCACATCAAAACGTGATCTCGAAAAGACATCTTCCCGACACCGCATGAATTTTTACAGAAAATAGGAAGAAGTGCAAGTTTTTTTGAAAAATTTTTATCAAATATTTGATTTTACATCTTATCTTATTTTATATATTGAAAATCAATATGTTGTGCAGAATATTACTCATTTTTCATAATTTATTTCATCGGAAACTCATACTCAGGATTGACAAAAAATCATTTTTTGATGAATCTAGTTGCATGGCAAAGTCCGCTTTAGGCAGAGGCTTTGGGGCGTTGATGGGTGACAGAAAAACCAAAATGTCCTCAAATAATACAACAGTACAAAAAACGGCAGCCGGGAAACCGGAACCGAAAACAGATCCCGCATCTTCTCGTGATGCTGTTCTCAATGTACCGATAGAACGTGTGTTCCCGTCTCGTTTGCAGCCTCGCAAGCATTTTATAAAAGAATCTTTGGAAGAACTCACGCAGTCTATTCGTGAGCACGGGATCATGCAGCCGCTGATCGTTCGCAAAAGTTCTGATACCCGGTATGAACTGATCGCGGGTGAACGCCGTCTCCGTGCCGGAAAAGCGGCTGATCTAAAAGAAGTTCCTGTTATCATCATTGATGCTGATGACCGTAAGGCATTGGAACTGATGATGGTGGAGAATCTTCAACGTGAAAATTTGAATCCCATTGATGAGGCGATCGGTTTTGAGCAGCTCATTCGGGAGTTCAAATTGACACAAGAAGCGGCAGCTGCTCGTGTCGGCAAAGGCCGTGTAGTGGTGGCCAACGCGCTTCGTTTGTTGAAACTGCCTCAGTCCGTTCAAATCATGGTAGCGGACGGACGTTTAAGTGTAGGCCATGCCAAAGCTATCCTTTCTTTGGAGTATATAGAAGATATGCAGGCTATGGCGGAAAGAGTGGTCAACGGCAAGCTGAGTGTACGCGAAGTGGAAACACTGGTCGCACGCAAATTGAATAAGACAGAACATTCACAGCCGAAGACACTGCCTCCTCCAAATGTCCATCTCCGCAAAGTGGAAGAAAAACTGCGTGAACACTTGGGAACTCAAGTGAAAGTGAAATCTAATGACGGTGAAAAAGGATCTTTGGAAATCCAATTCTACAATAAAGAAGATCTGAACCGTCTGCTGGATATTTTATCTGTTTCTATCGAATAGAGAGAAACAACTAGATGATAGGATGGAACCACAGATTACAGTGGTTCCTTTCTTTTTTATTTTTTGAGAGCAGTGATCAGGAGTGTTTGCAGATGAGGAGGATTTTCCTCTCTGTCGGCGATAGTGATATCGATATTTTTGAACAGAGCATGTTCCAGCATCAAGTGGATCTCGCCTTCGGAAAAGCCCAGTTTGGTATCTCCATAAAGTTTATGTGCTTCTGAGAAATTATGTTTTAGAAGATCCAGAATGAAGATTTTGCCGCCGGGAACCAGAATTCGATATGCCGCTGAGAGAGCTTGCTCCGGTTTGTCCAAATGATGAAGAACTTGACTGATGACGACCACATCTACACTGGCATCCTGAATAGGAGGGTTTTGGATATCACCTAACCGAAATTCAATGTTTTTGATCCCTGCTTTTTTGGCTTGAGCTTGTCCAAATTTGATAATTTTTTGGGAGTTATCTACAGCGATGATCTGTTTCGCGCTTTGAGCGAAGAGTTCACTCATCAAACCTTCACCGGAACCAAGATCTGCGATCACCAGCGGCGGCAGCATTTTAAGCAAAAGCTGACCAAAAGCCTGCCAGGATCTTCCCGGACCATATTTACGGTCAAAACGGCCGGCTACCTGGTTAAAGAAAAGACGTGTATGTTCTTCCCGCAGAGAAAGTATTCGCTTAAGATTGACCTGATCCGTCTTATAATCAGGTAATTCCTGTGCCCCTTGAAGTGCAGAGACGACAAGTTCAGAGTGGGGAAGAACAGTGAAGTCAGAAAGTTTATAAAGAGTACTCCGTCCTTTGCGTTGCGAGGTCAAAAGACCGCTCTCCAGAAGTACCGCCAAATGAGTGGAGATACGGGATTGCCCCATTCGTGTGATAGACTGAAGTTCCTGGACAGATAGAACTTCTTTTTCTAAGAGTGAGAGTATCCGAAGCCGTGTCGGGTCAGCTAAGGTACGCAAATATTTTAAGATTTTGGCCATAGAAAGATGGGAATGCCACCGTTATAAGACAAAGAAATTAAAACATTCTTTTGCTACTGTGTCAAAGGAATGTATAAATAAAAACACCCTGCATTCATCAGAATAACAGGGTGTGTGAATTTCTAACTAATAATTAATTACGGCTGGGGATAGAACTTAGCCGGATAACGACGCGCAACAGGAACAGTTCCTTCAGTCACCGGGGCAACTTGGTGCAGAAGCACACCAGGAGCCGGATTACCGTAAGCATCTTGACCAAAGTTCACTGTCACCTGCGGAAGCGTAGTTGGATCCAATGGATCAATAGCAGCTTCCACTTCAGCGGCATACTTCGGAGCCACCGCAGAAACTTCTGCTACGATTTCGTTCGCATACGCGGGAGCAGCTTTGATGGCCACTTTCGCGAGCTTGACCGCCAAACTCTTCTGAAGATCAGCAGCTTTCGCAGCCGCCAGAGGAGCTAATTCCGGATTGGATTCAGAAATGGCTTTCACCGTCTGAATGAGGGCACCAGCCTTAGTGGATTTGGTTGCGCGGATCACTTGAGCGAGGACATCTTCACGATCGGAAGCATTCGCCTTAGTGAGCAGTTCTGTAGCAACAGAGCTTACATTGCGGAGCTTGGCACCGCTGATGGCTTCATCTATTGCATTCACCTGAGCAGGTGTCAGCGCATTTGCAGAAACTGCAGCCGCCACAAAGATTGCGGCCAGTAACAATGTTGTCTTCTTCATAAACAAAATATTCAATCTCGAACTCAATACAACCGTGAGACCAGAGTGTATGTATAATATATATTGTGAGACACTCTTGCCTCAACACCGGAAGAAATTTTATCACAATGAGAGGGAATGTAAAGAGGAAAAACAAAAAATATTTAATTTTTTTTCAGGTAGAAGAAAAGCTCTTTTCTTTTGTGGAAAAGCCTTGAAAAATAAGGGTGAAATGAAGTTTTTATCCTTCCAAAGAGGGAAACAAATGGCCTGTTTGGTAAAATAAAACATCAAAAAACGAAAAATTTTTTGACTTTTTTATTAATCGAACAGTTTGGAGTCCGGCAGATCTTTCAGTGGGATACCTGCCTTATCCTTGGCGGACAGAAGCGGCGACTCCACATCCCAGGAAATTCCCAGTGCCGGGTCGTTCCATTGAAGGGTCACTTCTCCCTCCGGGTGGTAGAGTTCCGTGCATTTATAATGAAAGAGAGCCGTTTCGCTCAATACAGCGAATCCATGGGCAAAGCCCGCCGGGACAAAGAGTTGACGTTTGCTTTGACCGTCCAGCTCCACAGAAAACCATTTGCCGAACATTTTGGAACTGCGGCGCAAGTCCACAACTACGTCTTGCACACGGCCTTCAATGACGGAAACCAGTTTCCCCTGAGGCGGGATCTGGTAATGCAAACCGCGCAAGATACCTTTGCGGCTGAAGGAGATGTTATCCTGAACAAAGTCAGCGCGGATGCCTATTTCACGGTATCGCTGCTGGTTCCAGGTTTCCAGAAAGTATCCGCGTGCATCGCCGAATACTTTGGGTTCAATAACAAAAAGACCTTCAAAATCTGTAGGGATGACGTTCATTTTTTTGTTTTTTGACAAATGAGGACCAGAGCTTCGCCGGAAAGAGGGGCTTCTTTCAGACGTTTTTGAACAGTTTTCTCCATATCATTTTGGGAATGAAATGGTTCAATAGGAAAAGCCTGAGGCAGCTGACCGGTGGATGTGCTGAAAAGGGTCAGTTTTTCGTGGATGCCCGCGCTGGACACGCAGCGGTGCAGGGAGCCCATGGAGAATATTTGCCGGTATTGAGGAACGTGCAGGGGCAGCCATTTGCTTCCATAGAGTTCGTGTCCCAGTGAGTTCTCGTTCCAGGCGATCAGTACCAGACGTCCGCCTTGTTTGAGTTTCTTCCAGGCTTGATTCAGATAGAAAACGGGGTTATCGATCTCTTCAAGCGCCCAGCGGATAACAACGGCATCAAAAGATTCGTCTATATAGCTTTCCCATTCCGGGATTCCTTGTTGGACTTTGACCCCTTTGTTTTCGTATTCCTCAGCGGAAGCCGGGTTAGGATGGATGGATTCTGTGATCCAGCCGCGCTGATAGGCTTGCAGTACCCAGGAGAGATCTCCATAGCCAATTTCCAGGAGTGTACCGGGAGTTTCGGGCAGGAAGAGTTCCTCCCAGAATTTTCTGGTTTTGGATTCTTCGGTGGCATTCCAGAGGGAATCTTTGATTTTGTCCCAGAGGGAGACCGAGCTTTGCCGGTAATCCGGAAAGTCGGAAAAAGCTTCTCTATTCCGATTCTGTTCTTTTTGCTTTAGGACGATGTGTCCGCAGATTTTTCGGGAACAGTGGAAATAGTTTTTGCTTTCCTCTGAATGGAGAGGCTGCAGCGCGTATCCGCAGAGGGGGCATTTTGAAAATGGAGTATTATTTCTTTTGACCACGTTTGTAAGCCTCGGCTAAAAGTGTCATGGGATGAACGACTCTGATATTCAACTGCCGCTGTTTCATTCCATTGATAAGCTGGAGCATACAGCCGGAATTACCGTTGGCGACCACTTCGGCGCCTGTTTTCAAAATGTTCGCTATCTTTCTTTCCAACAGCTTGTTTGCCATTTCCGGCTGGACGATGTTATAGATACCGGCACTGCCGCAGCACCAGTTGCTTTCCGGCAGTTCGATCAGCTCCACATCGGGTATCTTTTGCAGGATAGCTCGCGGCTGGAGGATTACCTTTTGTCCATGGGAAAGGTGACAGCTTTCATGGTAAGTGACTTTTATTTTAGGACTTCCTGGAACAGACGGCGGTGCTTCGATGCCGATCTGGTCCAGCCATTCATGAATGTCTTTGACTTTGGAATCCCACAGTTTAGCGCGTTCGCTCCAGGCGGGATCGTCTTTCAGAAAGGCGTAATAATGCTTCATGTGCGAACCGCAGCCGCCTGCGTTGCTGATGATAGCATCGAATTCTTCCGGCGGAAATTGCTGTATCTGTTTCTTGGCCAGTTCTCTGGCCAATTCGGTCTCACCATTGTGCGCATGCAGCGAGCCGCAGCAGTACTGATGTTTGGGTGAATAGACTTCGCAGCCGTTCCAGGCCAGCACTTCCACACAGTCGCGGTTGATCTCGCTGAAAATCAAATCCTGAGCGCAGCCAGTCAGGAAGGCGACCCGGTAGCGGCGTTTGCCGTTCCTTGCCGGAGTCGTTTCACGGATCATACCGGAAGAAAACTTGCGTGGAATGTCGGGAGTCATAGCTTCCAATTCCTGCAAGCGCTTGGGCATCAGCTTCATCACACCGCTGTGACGAATAAGCCATTGGATGCCGAGACGTTCGTACAGACGCATCAGCCATCCCAAAGCCAGTAGCTTGCGCAGATCCATGAAAAGGCAGTAGATCGTGCTGTAGCGGATGACTTTGCGGATAGGATTGTCCAGCAGTTTGGAGCGTTCGGCCTCTGCGCGGAGGTGTTCAAAAATCGTGGCGTAATCCACGCCTGCGGGACAAGCGCTGGTACAGGCCAGACACCCCAGGCAGAAGTAAACCTCTTTGGCGAATTCCCGCGTCATGGGCATTTTGCCGTCAGCGATGGCGCGCGCGGTGGCAATGCGGCCGCGCGGACTGTGGCGTTCCCGTTTTGTTTCTACATAAGTTGGACAAACCGAAAGACATAAACCACAGTGCATACATTGTTGTAATGTAGCGTATTCCAACCCGGCCCATACGGGTTTCTTTATTGTTAATTCCGACATACCAGACAAAGTCTATCGCACTTGTTAAAATACCATAAGGCCGTGAAGATTAGAAGGAAATTTTCGGAATAGCGGTTCATAAAATAAAAAACCGGAGCATTGCACCGGTTCATGTGGTCTTGTTGACCCAAAATAACGTGTTTAGTAAACTCTATTTAGCAGAGTTGTATTCCTGACCGTTGTTGCCGCGTTTTTCACGGCGGGGAGGTCTTTCTTCACGGGGACGGGATTCGCTCACCACGATGCGGCGGCCACCCAGTTCGGTGCCGTTGAGAGCTTCGATAGAGGCTTGAGCTTCCGCGTCATTGACCATCTCTACAAAACCGAATCCCTTGGAACGGGCAGTGCGGCGGTCAACGACAACTTCGGCTAAGTTGACTGTGCCAAACGGCTCAAAGGCTTTCCGCAAGTCGTCATCAGTAGAGCTGAAGGCAATATTGCCTACGTATATTTTCATTATGATTTTTGTTTCGCAAATGGAAATTGTATTGATCGAAAGCAGACCTTCCACTGCGAATTTTAAAGAATGCTCCGATAACATTGAAGGTGAAGAATACTTCACCTTCAAACGTTAATAATTGATGCTTGAAACACAAGCAATGTCAAGCATAGTTATAAAATAATTGATTGAAAATCAATATAATGCTTATTTGGCTATGCCGGAAAGGAACATATCAACGATCATTTCCGCCTGTTTCTGTGTCAGGACGGGAGCCTTGTTGACGATCTGTCCTATTGTAAAGCTGCTTGAATAGCCCATAAAGGCTCTTGCTATATCAATGGAGTCGTAATTAGACTTGAGGGATCCTTCTTTTTTCTTTTCGTCAAAGAATTTTCCCATGATCTCATAGAGCTTGGAAGCTTCTTCAAAGCATTTTTGACGATAAGGAATCTCTTTTTCCGCCGCGAAGAATGAATAGTGGACCAGGCGGGCCAGAGAAGTCTTGTCATGGGTTCTTTGGGAATTGGCCAGAAGTATGTTTGTCAGCACTTCTTTGAGAGAGCCGGCCTTTTCCGTTTGCTTTGTGAGGAATTCCTGAGAATTCTTCAGAGCGGTGTCGATAAGAGCCGCAAACAGATCCGCTTTACTATTGAAGTAGTAGTAAAGTGTCGGTTTGGTGAAGTCTGCGGCATCTACGATATCCTGAATAGATGTCGCAGAGTAGCCCATGCTGGTGAAGCATTTCAGAGCGGCGCTCAATATCTGAGCTCTTGTTTTTTCGCTTTTTCTGCTTTTCCTTCCTCTTTCCACGGGAGGAAGCTTTTTCGTTGGTTTTCTATTCCATCTCATATATTTACTCTTTTTTTAATGGGTTTGCCAACAGGGTAATGAGCAGGTTTCGATCTAATATACCACTTTGTTACACTGTTCTGTTTGTCTCGCCCAAAATTGTTTTATTCGTAGATCACTTCAATATTGTAATTCTCCAATGTGATCCCTTCTGCATATCGGAGATTAGCCAGGTTGATATTATAATTGACCAGGGCTTTGATCTCCGCCAGTCTGTTTTGAAAGAGGGTTGTCTGCAGCTGCAGCACTTCAAAGGATGTCGCTTTGCCATGTTCCAGACGAGTCTTGCCGGCTTCATAAGCCTGTTCGGCATATTGTCTGGCTTCACGGGTAGAGGTGATCGCCTCCAGACTGCTGTTGATGCTGTTGATAGCATTGTCGATCTCCACCATCACATTTTGCTCTTTCTGCTTCAACAGCAAGATGCTTTGTTCCCGTTCCGCTTTTCTTCTCTTGTAGGTATTACGGGCAGTGATCGTGCCGATGGGGACTGAAAGCTGACCGCCGATGCTGTAATTCGGATAGGTGCCCTGAGCGACCTGCGTCAGAGGACTTTCTCCATCCGCCCAGCCCGCGCCGGCGTGGCCGTAAGAACCGATCACGTCCAGCTGCGGAAAGAGTTGATTGAAAGAGTATTTGATATTGATATCCTTGTTTTCCAGATCCACTTTCATCTGGAGCAGATCCGGACGGAGTGTCAAGCCTTTGTACCAGCTGTCCGCGCGGCTGGGAAGTGAGGCGATGGTGGTCAGCTCGTCGGTCAGGTTGAAATCGACATCCTGCCATTGCGAGAAATCATCGCTCAGTACCCGGCGGAGGTTGTTGGCCGCGGTCTTATAGGCCTGCTTCAGACCGATCAGAGAGGATTTGGAGGAGGCGACCTGGGATTCCGCGTCTTTGGAGTCCAGCTCGATCAGGGAACCCAGCTCTACTTTTTTAAGAGTTTCCTTCAGAAATTCCTCGGATTGATTCAGATTCTGTTCAGCTGCAACGACATCTTCCCGGGCTCCGATCAGGTTAAAGTAAGCAAGCTCGATCTGGTTGATGGTGGTCATCAGGTTGTACTGATAGGTC
>Ga0265298_10006070_pt1 | contig 15001 bp, 10 predicted proteins | sample AusTroGonzalo_MG_3_FD_193486 | JGI IMG/M metagenome (GOLD analysis project Ga0265298, IMG submission 193486) | Bovine rumen microbial communities from tropical cattle in Woodstock, Queensland, Australia - Gonzalo_01 | ecosystem: Host-associated > Mammals > Digestive system > Stomach > Rumen ... | reverse complement strand
TATGTGTCTCCGCCCTGGATTATGAAACCGTTTATGACACGATGGAAAAGAAGGCTGTCATAATAACCGGCCAACGCCAGTTTCTCGAAGTTGTTCCTGTGGCGGGGAGTGTCGCTGAACAGGCGCACCTTGATGGTCCCCATGTTTGTGACTATGTCAAATACCGGAGTTGCGGGAAGCGCTTTTGCTGCGGCTGAAACCCCTGTAGTATCCACTGCTTCTGCCGGAGCGGCATCTGTTTCCGCTTTCTTTATGTTTTTTCCCTTGCATGCGGCAATTGCGGCAACTGCAAGGACAATGTACATAAACTTCTTCATTGCTTTGCTGATTTTTTCTGCAAAAATAAGTAATTTTGCAAAGATATGGCAAATCCTCTGAAACAATTGGCGGGAGAAACCGCCATCTACGGATTCAGTTCCATCCTGGCCAGGGTGTTGAACTTCATGTTCGTTCCTATATACACCCGCATGCTCACTCAGGTGCAGTACGGCGTGGTTACGGAGTTCATGGCATACATAGCCATCCTTCAGGTTGTTCTGGTGCTTGGCCTGGAAACCGGCTGCTTCCGCTTTGCCAACAAAGAAGGGGAGGATCCAAGAAAGGTCTATTCCGGTGCGCTTCTTGCCGTTACCGGACTCAACCTGGCCTTCCTTGCTTGCATGGTTGCATTCAGCAGCTCCATTTCCGCGGCACTGGGGTATGACGGCTATCGTTCCCTTATAATATATGTAGCCTCCATCCTTTTCTGTGACAGCATTACAGCCATCCTCTTTGCCAAGCTGCGGCAGGAGCACAAGGCTGTGAAATTCGCCATATTCAAGACCATAAAAATTCTCACGGAAACCGGAGCCAACCTGGTCCTGTTCTTTGTGTATCCCGCACAGCCGGATTTCACATATCCGATACTTGCCATTTTCATAAGCTGCGTGCTTTGCCTGGCACTTTTTATCCCGGACATCATGAGGCTGAAACCTGTTTGGGACGGGGACGTCGTGAAGCGTATGCTTATCTACTCCCTGCCGCTTATGGTGGCCGCTCTGCCGGGTGTGGCAAATGACTTTCTGGACAGGGTTCTGTTCCGTTATTTTGACACCTCGTCAGAAGCCTGGCGCGCATCCCTTGGCGTTTACCAGGCTGCCGTAAAACTGGCAGTCATAATGAACCTGTTCATCCAGATGTTCCGCTATGCGGCAGAGCCGTTTTTCTTCCAGAGGGCAAAGGACAAAGGCTCAAAAGAGCTATATGCTGTGGTCATGGAATACTTCACCGCGTTCTGCGGGCTGGTTTTCCTGGGCGTCATAGGCTACATCGATATTATTTCCCTGTTTCTGGGCAAGGATTTCCGCATTGGAATTGGTGTGGTGCCCATCATGCTCCTGAGTTACATGCTGCTTGGAATGCTGTTCAACGTGTCCATGTGGTACAAGCTTTCCGGAAAGACTAAAATGGCCATATGGATCACGCTTGCGGGTCTCATCATTACGGCCGTTGTGAACATCGTTTTCATGCCCGGGTACTCCTACTGGGCATCGGCCTTCGGGCATCTGGCCAGTTACCTTACCATGTTCATTCTGAGTGCATTCCTGGGCTCAAAATACTATCCCATCCCTTATAACTGGTGGCGCATCGGAGCCTTCTTCGCCCTCATGGCAGCGGCCTATGCGGTAATGTTTTTCACAGCCCCTCAGGGCAGCGGAATCCACTGGCTCAGCATCGGCCTCAATACTGTCCTCATCGTCCTTTATGCAGGGGCGTCCTGGGCCATTCTGCGTCGCCGTCCAATCAAGGCCTGAGACCATGGAAAAGAAGGTGTCTCTCTGGCAGATTTTCGCCGTCTTCGCAAAGATAGGCGCTTTCACCATAGGCGGGGGTTACGCCATGATCCCGATCATCCAGGCGGAGATGTCAAAGAGGGGATGGATAAGTGACGATGAACTCCCTGACATTGTGGCACTTTCGCAGAGCGCGCCCGGCGTCATGGCCGTGAACATTTCCATCTTTGCGGGGCACAAATTACGTGGCGTAAAGGGCAGCATTGCCGCAACGCTTGGGAGCATCACACCGTCGTTCCTCATCATCCTGGCCATCGCCATGTTTTTCACTGCTTTCAAGGACAACCCCTGGGTAGAGCGTGCCTTCATGGGCATCCGCCCGGTAGTGATTTCCCTCATTCTTGTGCCGATGGTGAATATGGCCAGAAAGGCCTGCCGGACATGGTGGGCGTGGGTTCTGGCAGCGGTTTCTCTGGCGCTGGTGGCGTTTTTGAATGTGTCGCCGATATATATCATCGTTTGCGTTCTTGTGATTGGGTTCAGCGCTACATGGTTTAAGATTTCTCGACTTCGCTCGAAATGACAGCATTGTACCTCATACTGCAGCTTGCGTGGACGTTCTTTGTGATTGGGGCGTTCACTATCGGGGGAGGGTATGCGATGCTGTCGCTGATACAGAACCAGGTAGTGGTGGAGCATGCGTGGATATCGGAGAGCGCGTTCACAGACATTGTGGCGGTGAGCCAGATGACCCCGGGTCCGATAGGGATAAACAGCGCCACATACGTGGGGTACGATGTGCTTTTCAACGCCACCGGAAGCCATTTCCTTGGCATTTGCGGCTCCCTTACCGCAACGCTCTCCCTGATGATCCCGTCGTTCATAATCATGCTCCTGATAGTGAGGTTTTACATGAAATTCAGGACCAGTAAGCTTTACTCGGGGACGATGGCCTGGCTCAAGCCATGCGTGGTTGGACTCATCGGCGCGGCTGCCCTTATCCTTATATTCAGGACCACATGGACGGGCATGACACCTTCCGTCATAGTACTTTCGGACAACTTCCCGGACTGGAAAAGCTGGTGTCTTCTGGGGGGAGCATTCGTGGCCGGATACTGGGGAAAAGTGAACCCGGTTTACGTCATTCTGGCCGGAGCTGTTCTGGGTCTGCTGTTATATTAGCAGGCTGATTATTTGCTTTTTAACATTTTTATTCGCACCTTTGCACTTACGCGCGTTTGCGCGCGGCGTATTTTTGCGCAGTAGTGTGTTATAAATTTTTGTGCTTATGAAAAGAATGAAACTGATTCTTGTGGCTGTTCTTGCCCTCATTGGATCGTTGGTCCTGAGCGCCCAGAACATCACGGTATCAGGTGTAGTAGTGGACGAATCCGGCGCCCCTGTTCCGGGAGCGGCGGTATTCGTATCGGGAACAACCCACGGCACCATGACGGGAGTAAACGGAGATTTCTCTCTGCAGATTCCCGCGTCAACCAAGGTCCTCAAGTGTTCGTGCGTGGGCTATGAGGAAACAGAGGTTCCCGTAGAGAAGGGCAAAATCCGCATCGTCCTTGCCGATGCCGTCACCTTCCTGGAGGAGGCCGTGGCAATCGGCTACGGATCGCCCAAGAAGATCGAGTCCCTGGTGGGCTCCGTCACGACAGTGAACTCATCCACCATCAAGAACGCCCCTTCATCCTCGGCGCTGGATATGCTCCAGGGCCAGGTTGCAGGTCTGGCAGTTCTTACCTCCGGTGGTGTGGCCGGTGACAACTCCGTGTCCATGACGCTCCACGGCGTGGGCTCGCTCACTTCATCGTCCCAGCCCCTGTACATAATAGACGGTGTCCCGGCCAGCGCACGTACGATCATGGCCCTGAACCCCAACGACATCGAGTCCATCTCCATCCTCAAGGATGCATCGGCAACCTCCATCTACGGTTCCCGTGCCGCCAACGGTGTTGTCCACATCATCACCAAGGCCGGTGCCTACAACAACGACGCAACGGTGACAGTACGTTCCCAGTGGGGTATTTCCACCATCACGGACAAGTCCCTGTATGAGAACATGATGTCCTCCGGAGAACTTGCCCGATTCTGGAATGCGGCAGGTGTGCACAGTGAGCAGTATGTCAAGGAAACCTTCTACGATAACGGCTACACCGCGGACACCAAGTGGTACAACTACGTCCAGCAGTTCAACAATCCCCAGTACCAGAACGACGTCTCCGTCGAGGGCGGTGGACAGAGGGTTGCCTATATGATAGGCGCATCCCAGTTCCACCAGAGGGGCCAGGCCATTGGCAACGTCTATGACCGTTATACCCTGCGCTCCAACATCCAGGGCCGTCCCAAGGACTGGCTCAAGCTGGGCATGAACACCAACATATCTTACGACAAGAACATCCAGAACCCCAACTGGTCAAACTCCAGCAATAACAGGAACTACACTTCCGGTGCACTTAGCTATCTCACCCTTCCGTTCTACCCGGCCATCGACCCTGAAACCGGAAAGGAGTATGAGAACGAGTACCCCGGCGGCATGATAAACCACCATACCTACATGGCCAACCGCGTCACGCCCAATGAGCGCCTGAGCATCAACGGTTCGGTGTTTGCGACAATTGACTTCACCAGGAACCTGCGCTTCAGCTCACGCGCCGGCGTGGACGGGTACATCTCCCGTTACACCGGTGTCATGAAGCCGGACTATTACCTGATGAACGGAAGCGGCTGGAGAAGCCGTTCTACCGCGTACAGCTACAGTTCATCCCTGTCCAATACTCTGGAGTATTCCTTCAATTTCGGTGAGAACCACAAGTTCACCGCCCTGGTGGGTCATGAGGAGCTTTTCAACGATTACGATGCCTGGAGCGGTTCTTCGGAGGAAATCACCACCCCCGGAATCACACTTATCCAGTCCGGTAACCCCGAGACTTTCGATCTGGAAGAGTCTCAGTCTACCAGTGCTTTCCGCTCGTTCTTTGGACATGTGGACTATACCATGAACGAAAAGTACATCCTGGACTTCGCCCTCCGTTACGATGCATCCTCCCGCTTCGGCGCCAACCATCGCTGGGCTCCTTTCTGGAGCGCCGGCGCACTGTGGAAGCTGAAAAAGGAGCCCTTCCTCCGTTCTGCAGTTTGGGTCAACGACCTCAACTTCAAGGTCAGTTACGGTACACAGGGTAACGCCAGCATCGGCAACTATGACCGCCTTGGTCTCATTGGAGGTACTGCTTCTTATGGCGGACGTACCATCCAGTACTTTGCACAGCCCAAGAGCCCGGACCTCAAGTGGGAGCAGCAGGCCCTTCTGACTGTAGCCCTCACCGGTAAGATTCTGGACAAGTTCGACTTTGACCTTTCCTGGTACAACCGTAAGACTACGGACATGCTCATGGACGTTCCTATTCCTACAACCGTGGGCTTCTCTTCCCAGACCCGCAATGTGGGCGCATTGCTCAACCGTGGTGTAGACCTCACGCTTGGGTATGACGTGGTGCGTGCCCGTGACCACTTCTTCCGCGTGCAGACAACGTTCAACTACAACAAGGAAAAGGTTCTTGAACTCTTTGACGGCCGCGACCGTTGGGAAATCACCAACACCGGCGTCGCCTTTGTCGTGGGACATCCCGTGATGTACTACTTCCCCATCTACGCGGGCGTCAACCGTGATAACGGTAAACCCACCTGGTACGTTCCCAATGCGGACAACATCGACGAAACCACAATGGAAACCACCACGGAGGAGTTTGACGAAGTCACACTCACTCAGAATACCGGATACAGGCGTCACGCCCCCATTTACGGCGGCTTCAGCCTTCAGGGCGGATGGAAGAAACTGAGCGTTGTTGCCGATTTCTCATACGTCCTCGGCAAGTACATGCTCAACAATGACGCATATTTCTATGCCAACCCCAACCAGTTCAGTTCCGACAACCAGCACAAGGCAATATCCGACTTCTGGACGGAGAACAACAAGGATGCCGCCTGGCCGGACTGGCGCCAGGGCGTGGTAATGCAGTTTGACACCCACCTTCTTGAGGACGCTTCCTTCATGCGCCTGAAGAACCTTCAGGTTGGATATGCCCTTCCCTTGAGCCCTAAGATGGCAAAGGTATTCCGTGAGCTCAAGGCCACGTTCACCGGCCGCAACCTGCTCACATTTACCAACTATTCCGGCATAGATCCTGAAGACGACACCAACGTCTCCCTGGGTCTGCCTGCAAACTCCAAGCAGTACCTCTTCGGTCTGGAATTCACCTTCTAAAGAAACTGCCCTATGAAAAAGATATTTGGATATATATTGACTCTTCTGGTTGCCGTATCGTGCAACCTGGAACAGTATCCCACCAGCGCAGTGGTTTACGAGGAAGGAGCAAGAATCATAGCCACCAGAGATGACCTTCTTGCCTTCGAGGCAGGTATTATGTACTTCTACCGTGCCGTTCACGGCGGGGGAAACAACATTACGGAAGACGTGATGATGGACGGTTTCAATGCAAGCGCCGGATTTGGAAACAACTATGGCGCAGTGCACCGTCTTGATGACAGTTTCACTTCCAGCGACGGTTATGTGGAAAGCTACTGGGACAACAACTACATAGTCATCAAGAACTATAATGTCCTGATTGACGCGCTTGACCAGGAGCAGAACATACCTGAAGGCTCTGAGAACCTTGCCAAGATTGTTCAGGGAGAAGCCTACTTCTTCCGCGCAGAGGCTTATATGAACCTTGTACGCCATTTCTCCCCGGATTATGATCCCGATTCGGACAGCGAATACGGAGTGCCGCTTGTGCTTCACTACAGCCTTGAGGAACGTCCGTCCCGCAATACGGTTCACGAAGTGTACAAGCAGATCAAGGCAGACCTGGACTCTGCCGCCGTACGCCTGAAAAGTGTTGATGGAGAACTTCAGGCAGAGTATCCCACCATTGATGCGGTGAATGCCCTGTATGCAAGATACTACATTGACACGGAGGACTTCGACAATGCCGTAACCAGTGCCGATGCGGTTATTTCCACCGGTAAATACGCACTTTCAAAGGATGCCGCTTCTTTCAAGGCCGAATTTGTTGACGACTCCGGTTCAGAGGCCATCATGCAGCTTTACGGCAGCAAGGCGGAACTTCCCAATACAACTACGGTCTATACCGGAATGTTCAGTTCCCTTGAATACGGCCTTGCCGCCCGTCCTCTCTTTATTCCGTCCAAGAAGCTGGCGGAAGCCTACGACAACGCCAATGACCTTCGCCGGTCCTGGCTGTCCACTAACGATTACTACTGCGACATTAACGGTAATTACTACCGTGGTGAGTTCTCCATTTTCGTAAAGTACCTGGGCAATCCTGCGCTTTACAGCAACACCCCCAACGGGGCTCAGATGGAGAAGCCTTACATGATATCAGAGATGTACCTTATCAAGGCAGAGGCCCAGGCCCGCAGCAACAAGATTCCTGCAGCCAAGACCACCATCAACATCCTTCAGGCCCTTCGCGGAGCAACTTCCACTACCGGAACGCTCAAAAACATCCAGAACGAGTGGTTCCGTGAAACCGCCGGCGATGGAATGCGTCTGAGCTGCCTCAAGCGCTGGCATCTTGGCTTTGACGCACGTGAAGGCCAGCAGGGAGCCGTCAATGTCAACGCCATCATGACCGGCGACTATTATGACAAGCGTGCTCTTGATGCCGATGATTATCATCTCATCTGGCCTGTACCTGCAAGCCAGATTCGCCTGAACAACAACCTTGTACAGTATCCTTCATACACGAACGAATAGAGATATGAAAAAGATTGCTTACATTACGCTTGCAGTCCTGGCATTTGCTGCCTGCAGCAGGAAAGTGGATTTTACTACGCTTCCGTTCGTGTATTTTGCATCGCCGTCAATTTCTGTTTATGAGGACACCGCCCTTGTCAAGATTCCGGTGAAAGCCATGGCGGATGTTGACTTTGCGGTGACATTTGAAACTGTCGACGGAGAAAAGATTGACGCCGAAACAGGCCTCCCGGTTCCCAACGGCAAAAGCGGTGTGGACTACAGCATAGTGGACAACGACGCTGCCATTCTCCGTTTCAAGGCGGGACAGCAGAGTGATACCATCAAAGTCATGATTACCGATTTTACCGGGACCCTCACTGGAAACAAGGATTTTACAATAAAACTTCTTGGAGTTAGCGGCGGTGAGGTGTCACTTGGCGGCTTCTCAACCTGTAAGGTGACTATCATAGACAACGACCACCCGCTCAAGGAAATCTTTGGCGATTACGCTGCCACCGATGGCGACGGCAACTCATGGACCGTTACCCTGGCTGAGGACCCCTCCAGCTACAAGCAGGTGTTCTTCGACGGTATTGTCCCTTACTTTGCCGGCAGTATAGCCGCGGGCAAGCGTTATTATGTCGTGGCCCCCGTTTCCGAAGACCTCAGCACAATCAGCATCCCTCTTGGATACAAGCTCGCAGACCAGTGGAATGGGTATGACATCGTTATCTTCGGATACGACGGTACGTACATCTATTCCAGCGGTACCCTCAACTTCAACAAGACCGATACAGGGTATAAACTTGAAGGAAGCCAGGGATTTGCGGCCATTTATGAAAACGGCGGGTATTACATTCCTTCCAGTGATGCCCTGGCATCATCGCCTATCACCCTTGTAAAGAAATAATAACCCTTAAATAATTAGAATATGAAAATGAAGAACCTGAAGATTGCGGCTGCGCTGTTTGCTTCTGCCGCTCTGCTCGCAGGGTGCGACTTGTTGGAGAAGGTAGGGACTACTCCCGAGGCTTCCATCACCGCACTCTCCGATTTCGACGCCCAGGGAGAAGCTGTCGTTCAAGTAGCTCTCTCATCCTACGCCCTCGAAGAGGTTACAGTAGTACTGTCCGCTTCCGGAGAAGCTGAAGCGGCTGTCACCATGGAAAAGGCTGTCAAGCTTACCGTCGGTTCCAAGACTCAGAATGTTACCGTAAAGCTTGACCTTGAAAAGGTTACTGCCGACTCCGTCCTCAAGATTGCCATCAGCTCTGTCACCGGTGCAACCGTGGGTTCTCCCAAGGAGGTTTCCCTGAACGTTGTCGCCGCTGCCAGGCCCGAGGATCCCGCTACCCTCAGCATCTCTGCCGATGATGAATTTGCAGAAGACGCTACCGCAACGGTGACCCTCAAGCTCAACAAGGCTCTTGCCGCAGATGTTTCCGTAGAACTGGAGGTTCTCTCTTCAGAGGAATATGCGACAGTTCCCGCAGAGGCGCTTGCATTCACCAACCCTGTCGTCATCAAGGCCGGCCAGACCTCCGCAGAGGTTAAGGTCAGCGTTAATGCAGAACTCCTTCCCTCAGGTGACAACTATGCACTTATCGGTGTCAAGAACGTCAATGGCAACGCCAATGTAGCCAAGGACGCCCAGGTGCTGATTGTCTATGTCAAGGAGATTGTCGCAAGCCTCCGTCAGGACTGGTCCGTAACTTATGACGGTTACAATCCCGAAGGTTATGATCCCATCACCATCAATGTAGGATCGGACAACCAGACCTATTATTTCTCCATTTACTATGGCGGTACCATCGATGCCAATTTCGAATCCATCACCGAGTATCTCCAGTGGTATGAAAGCGTTCAGGTTGCCCCTTATCTTGGCACAGAAGAGGCCGAGTATATTTATCAGGGCAGCGGCACTCTGAAATTCAACCGTCTCAACCCTGATTCCTACGAGGTTTACATTATCGGTTGCAACGAAGAAGGTCATGTTACCGGCGAATATGCCGCCCTGTACTTCACCATTGAACCTTCCTCAGAAATGCTTTCAGCGGTTGAGTCATTCCTTGGCGAATGGGTTATCAACCACTACCCCTGCACAATCGAGTCTGCCGGTGGCGTTGATCTGGTAATCAATGGCATCGAGGGTGAAACCGATCTTCCTGTCGAGGCATTTGTCAACTGGGACGGAAACCTTGAGATTGTAAACCAGCCTTATATCTATGAGTCTGAAACTCAGATTATCGGCTTCTACGGCCTTGCAGACGGCAGCCTCTGGTCTTCTTCCGGTTTCACTATCGCAGAAGCTGTCCTGAGTGAAGACAGCCAGTCCGCAGAACTTATTCCTGCCACCGCTCCCAACGGCTCCACATTCGGTTCCATGGCTTACCTGCTTTATGATGTTAAGGCTGAGAAGTACTATCTCTACAGCGACCAGATTGCCCTGCCGCTCACTATGACCCGTCCTGCAGAGGCTGTGGAAGAGACCACACCTGTTAAGGCCGCCGCATATGAGGATTTCCTTGGCAGTTGGAAGTACGGTGACTATGATCTTCTCATCGAGACCGTTGAAGGCCAGGAAGGACAGTATTACATCTCCGGTTTCCCCAGCCAGAGCAGCTACGGCAAGCCCATTGCAACATTCGCCGACGGAGCACTGCATCTTAATGAGCAGTCTCTTGGTACCTGGACCAGCGACAACTATGGCCTCTGTGTTGATCTCCTGAACGCAGTCTTCGGCTATGATGAAAAGGAATACAGGGCATATGCCTGGAACACCAGTACCCCTGCAGAGATTTTCAAGGCCGAGCTTCACGAAAGCGGAAACCTCACCTTCACTCCCGGAAAAGTCACCCTTGTATTCGAGAATGAATCCACTGAGGATGCACCTGTCGTAGGACTTGTCTATTCCTGGATGATTATCGAGGAAGGAAGCGACTACTACGGCCGTGGCAACTGGGCATCTACGATGTATCTTGACGGCTCCATTGCAGTAACCCCTGTAGAGTCTGCCGCCCCCGCATCCGTAAAGAAGGCTCCCCGCAAGAACAACCATCTCTCAGTTGATACCCTCACGCCCAACAAGATGGCCAAGTTTACTGTTAAGGACAAAGTCATCCGTTAATTCTATTTGAACCCAGAACCAGGCCGGTACCATTCAGGGCTCCGGCCTGGTTTTAATCTTATGCCTGTTATGAGACACTATATTGTCACAGCCGTCCTGGCTCTTTGTATATCCGCGGCCTTAAGCGCCCAGGAGTACCACCCCCGTGAGAGCTGGCCATATCTTATGGAAAACTTCGAAAGCGGAGTCGTGACCAATTACGGAGGCGAAGTGTCGGCCGATGGTTATTTCAATGTGTCGGTAATAGACGGAAAGCTGCACTTCGTGAAGGACGGCGTCATAATGGTCGCCAACATGAATCAGTTGCAGGCGGTCAGAATAGGCGAAAAAGTCTTTGTGAACCGCATGGGCCGGCTCAAGGAAGTCATCGCAGAAGAGTTGGGCGGCCTTTTTGTCCTCAAAGAGGTAAGTGTCGATGAGGACGAACTTGCCAAGACCGATGTCGGTTTTGGCATGCGCTCGGCGGTGGCCTCTACACAGAAGGTCAACACGCTTGGCGTTGGAGGAACTACCGTAAACCTGGCATTGGAGACTGCCATATCGGCAGCCAAGGAAGGCGCGGAGCTTCCTCTGAAGGAAAAGTATTACTTCCTTATCAAGTCCAGGGAATATTCTGCAGACAAGAATTCCTTCCTGTCCATGGAGGGAATTGACAAGGTCTCTGCAAAGGCCTTCCTCAAAAACGAGAAAATTAAGTGGCACAAGGCCGAGTCCCTTGGCAAAGTGCTCAAATACATAGCAGAAAACAGCAAGTAGCGTATGAATAAATGGCTTTTGCCCCTTGCCGCCCTTCTTGCGGTTGCGTGTGCCAGGGAGATGGAAGTCCCCGTGGCCGTGACTCCTGCAGAGGAAACGGTCACCGAGGCCGTTGAGGCAAGCATTCCCGGCGTGGCCGAGGTCCGTTTCGAAGACTCCCTCCTGGAGCTTGTGGAGGAGGACCTTCTGTGCGGTTCCGTGAAAACCAAATCTTCGGCCTTGAACAGTTTAATGGCAGATTTGGGGATTGTTTCCATGGAAAGAATCTTCTCCATAGACCCGGAAAATGAGGAGGAACACCGCGCCTTTGGCCTCCACCGCTGGTACAGGGTTACCTTCAATCCGGAGGTCCCCAGGACCAAGGCATCGGAAAGCATGCTCTCCGTGCCCGGCATCTCAAATGTGAACCCGGTGTATGAAAAGGTCTTCCCGGCGGCGTATTTCAACGACCCTCTCCTTCCCCAGCAGTGGCATTATGAAAACAGCGCAACCACGTGGGCCGATGTCAATGTCCTGCCCGTCTGGAAAGAGTACACCACAGGTAATCCCAACGTGATTGTATCCGTTGTGGACGGCGGCATCGATCCCTCCCATGAAGACCTTAAGGCGAATTCCGTTGCCGGAGGTCCGGACGGAGCCAAGAACTTTGTGTCCGGAAGCTATAAGATAGTGGCAGACGCCCATGGAACCCATGTTGGAGGTACCATAGCGGCGGTGAGCAACAATGGCAAGGGAGTGGCAGGAATAGCCGGAGGCGATTATGCCAAAGGTATTCCGGGCGTAAAACTGCTGTCCTGTCAGGTTTTCCAGGGAGAATCCAGCGCCTCCAGTTTTGAGGAGGCGATAGTCTGGGGTGCAGACCATGGCGCCGTTGTGTCCAACAACAGCTGGGGACATAAGCACGAGGATAAGAAAGGAAATTATCTCAAGGATGCGGCAAAGGCCGATCACGATTTCTACGTTCAGCCCAATACGGGCAACTACAGGGCTTCATTCAAGGACGCCGTGGATTATTTCAACAGCCACGCCGGTATGAAAAGCGGCAAGCAGGTTGGTCCTATGGCGGGAGGTATAGTGTTCTTTGCCGCCGGTAATGACGGTCAGCCTTATGGCGCTCCCGGGTGCTATCCCGAGTGTATGAGTGTTGGCGCCATAACCAGTTATGGAACCCGCACCACTTTCTCCAACTATGGGGATTGGGTGGATATCTGCGCCCCTGGACTGGGCATCATCAGCACATATCCTGGCAATGAATACGGAGACATGAGCGGCACCTCCATGGCTTGCCCCCACGTAACCGGAGTCGCCGCCCTGGTTGTATCCTATTGCGGTGGAGACGGTTTCACCCGTGACGCCCTCTGGGACAAAATGATAGAGGGGGCAAACAATGCCGATATTCCCTCTTCCTACAGAATCGGCCCTCTGGTGGACGCCCTTGGCGCCATTACCTTCGGCACCGGCGAGCCTCCGGCATCAGTCCCGGATTTCACGGTGGACAAAGTCATCTCCAATAACGTCTATGTCACTGTCCCCGTTACTGCCGACAAGGACGGACACCCGGCGTACGGAATCTGCGTCCTTGCATCGGAGAACCAGGCCGAACTGCTTGCCTGTGATCCGGCCCATCCCTCAGCAGGGGTTATCAAGGGCAGCTTCCTCATCCGTGACGCGGCAGTAGGGGATAATGTAAGCGGAACCATCGGTGACCTGGGCTTCAGCAAGCACTATTATGTTACGGTGAGCGCCTTTGACTATGGCCGCAATTTCTCTGCAATAAGTGCAGTGCATGAGATAGATACGGGAATCAACCACAATCCGGTTATTTCAACCACATATACGGGAGATTTCAAGTTCCACGTCCACGACCGTTTCACTATTCCTTTCACCATTACGGATGAAGACCTTCACGTAATCAACGTCGAGTTCGAAAAGGATGAAAACGACGAAGGCGGCGCCCTCCGCATGCTGGAGAGCGTGAAGGCCGGAGAGTATCAGATACAGGTTATCGGAAATGTCTCTCCGGAAGGAACGTATCATGCCGTCCTCAAGGCATGGGACAACTACGGCCCCGTGGTGAGCTATCCCATAGAATATGTTATCCTTCCCAATGCCGCACCGGTCAAGGTGAAGGATCTGGATAATGTAATCCTTGAGGCTGCCGGTGATGTGGCAAAGGTAAACATGCACGACTATGTGCAGGATCCGGACGGCGAGCAGCTTTCATGGAAGATAGGAATATCGGACCGCAGTGTGGTACACGCCACTCAGGCTTCAGACAGCGAGGTCCTTACAATTACCGCCCTTGCCGATTCCGGAGTGGCCACCATTGACCTGTCGGCCACCGACGCCGGCGGAAAGAGCATCGCCGTCCAGTTCTCCGTCCTTGTACGCTCGGCCCAGACAAAGATGCAGGCATATCCAAACCCTGTTGTGAGCACCCTATACATCGGGACAGGAGAAACTCCTGAGAATGCCGAGATATGGCTTATTTCAGCATCCGGCGCCGTTGTATTCCATACTGTTGCAACATGCAGTGCCTTTGAGCCCGCAGTGATAGATGTCCATAAAGCCGCTCCAGGCGTGTACACCCTGAAGGTGGAAACCGGAGGTGAAACCTATAAAACCACCGTGGTGAAGCAATGAGAAAGATTATTACCATAATTGCAGCGCTTGCCGTTGCAACTGCTGCAAGTGCGCAGGGAACTGCTTTCGAGTGGCTCAGGATCAGCCGTAATCCCGCAGCATCCGGCATGGCCGGAGCCGGCTATGCGTCTCTGTCCCATGGTTCGGCTTATTCCGTGACCGGAAACCCCGCCGTTGCACCTTTAGTGGAGAATAAACTGTCGGCCGGAGCCTCCCTGTCAATTGTGCCTTCTGGAGAAAGCAGCCGCAGCGTTGCTGCAGCAGGAGCATCCTGGAGAGCCGGAAGTTTCAGTATCTCTGCCGCTTACATTGGCGGGAAGTATCCAACTGTGGAGTTCGCATCTGACGGCGGCGGTGCTGCCGGCAGCTATACCCCGGCCGACCTTATGGCCGGCCTGGGCATGGGCTTTGCCATCGGCGACAACCTTTCTTTTGGCGCAAATGTGCGTTACGCCAAGACAGATCTTACCGCCAAAAAGGCCATCAGCTCCATCAATGGTGACGTGGCTGCAATGTGGAAAAGCGGCCCCCTGGGCGTATCGGCAGGCGTTTACTGCCTGGGTCCCAAGGTGACTTCCGGCAACAGCAAGTACGACGCTCCTGCATCGGCAAAGGTGTCCGGCAGTTATGCGCTGGAGTTCGGGGACTGCGTCCTTGACCTGTGCGCAGACGCCGACTATTACTTCAACAAGACTATCGGCCTTGCCGCCGGCGGAAACTTTGCCTGGAAGGATATGGCCTATGTGAGGGCTGGATATTGCTACGGAACACCGGCGGGTGCAGATTTCAAGGCTGCTCCCGTTCCCAGTCATTTTGCAGTGGGAGCCGGTGCCCGGTACTTTGGCATCGGCCTGGATTTGAGTCTGGCGATAGCCCCTGCAGCAGGAACAACCTTCTGCGCCGGCCTTAGTTACGGATTCTGACGACGGTAGT